>Ga0209021_1001242_pt1 | contig 26484 bp, 24 predicted proteins | sample PinacodermFT_FD_187299 | JGI IMG/M metagenome (GOLD analysis project Ga0209021, IMG submission 187299) | Host-associated microbial community of the marine sponge Aplysina aerophoba from Gulf of Piran - sponge pinacoderm, lysed by freeze-thaw... | ecosystem: Host-associated > Porifera > Sponge >... | reverse complement strand
GCGGGACGCGGATACCGTTGACGTAAAGCATGACTCCACCGAACTCGGTAAGCCATTCTTTGACAGCTCCCACCGTCGTGTTCCTGCTCTCGAAGGTCTGCTTGTTTAGGATGAAGGCCCACAACTCGAAACGCGCTGGCGGACACCGGTAAGGTTCGTCGAGTTTGTGCAAATTGGAATGCGAGGCTTCGTACAGCGTTTCACCTCGCCAATCCGAGAGTGTCGCCGATGCTAGACCGTCGACACCGACTGTTGCTTCAAGCCTGAATTCGGCGGCATCGAAGTACTTCTTTTGGACGAGTGCTTCAAGGTCGTCGAATTCCCGGGTTGCAAGCCTCGTACGAAAGTCGTGCAGATCGTCGCCGAAGGGATCCGACAGCAACAGCAATGCCCGAGCCAAGCGCTTGACCTCTCTGCGACCGAGGTGTCCGGTGACGCTGAAAATGCCAATGTCGGTTCCGTCCGCCTGATCCGGCTGACGGTTGTGTGTCTGGATCTTGATATCAACGTCCTCGATTGCTTGGACGTTGTCGAAATCTGACCACTTGAGGGCAATCTGATGTTCGAGTTCGGGCTCGGAGTGCGGTCTTGTTCGGATAACGGCTTTTCTGCCATCGCGCAGGGCCGCTAGCCGGCCCAGACCCTTGCTCCCCGTGAGCACCCGGCCGCGACGAGTCGCTCCTCGGTCTACTTTCGACGAGCGGCCGAGCAACAGGAAGCTGTCGACGAGTTCTTCGGCGGTCATTCCGTCGCCGTCATCACTAACAAATATGGCACCACCGGGAGCCGTCACGTCGCTCAACCGGACTTCGCAGTTCCGAGCGTCCGCGTCACGGGCGTTCTTGACCAGCTCGATGACCCCGTGCTCCAGCGACGGGTTGAGCTCCTCGCCGAGTCGGCGCAGTATGTCGGGCGCGAATCGGAACGTGGCCATCAGCGGACCCTGTCTCTGTCTGGGCTCCAGGGAATGGACCCAACAGCGCTCACGGTGAGATGTCGGCACCTGATTACTTGGTCGAGCCAGTCATTGACCTGCTCCGACCGAAGCTGGCGCAACAGTCGTCTGCACTCTGCGAGACCCCCGTGCTTTGGCCTGAGAACCAACAGATGATTCTCAACGGCAATACCCCGTGGATCGGCAACGACTGCCGCGCGGGCACGGTATGGATCACCTGGCCGCGACGTTCTCGGAATCACCACGATCGGTCCCTGGTGCAGCCGCCCACTGAAACGGCGCGTTCTCTCAACTGCGGTGATGGTCCCCCAAACCGGAAAACCCTTGGCCACCAAGTACGGGACATGCGGCCCATCGAGTGGCGAGCGATAGTCGACTAAGGGCCCCACCGATACATCGAACCGGTCACCCACGGTCGATCCCGCCGTGCTCGGCCCCCATTCATGCGGCGGGGCACCTGTGGTCACGTCGCGGGTCAGGCCACGCAGAATGAACACGTCGATGTCTGTCCACGGGTCGAAGCGGCCGGTTGGTTCCGGCGTATCGAGGTCGAGGCGCTCGGCAATGAAGTTCCGCCACCTTCGATAGCGGGAGCCGCTGCGGAGCACGTCGGGCAGTATCGCATGCACCTCAACCCCTACTTGGAGCCGCACGACAGTGCGAGCCAGAAAGTCAGCTGCGCCATTGACCTTACCCCCTGCCCAGCGGCAACTCTCGTCGCTTGTCACCGCTGCAAAGGGGGGGTTGAGCAGCAGATGCGTCGCTTTGTCGAGGTCCCGCGCGGTCAACCCGTCAGCAACGCTGAAGCGGCCGGCCACGTTGAGCTCGAGCGTCCGCAACAGCAACTCGAACCGCATCAGTGCCACCCGCGAAAACTCGTCGACGATCTCCACACCCGCCAATTCCGCTGATACATTGCCCCGGCGCACCGGATCCTCCAAGGCCCTCGCAGCGGCAAGCAACAGATCCCCAGCACCGCAGCACGGGTCGAGGACTGTCACTTGGCTTCGGACCCTGCGTAGCGGATCGGCGAGTTTGTCCGCGAGTTCGTGCGGAGTGAAGAACGCACCCAGACGGCGCCGTTCGTCTAGGGGGACAAGCCGACGGACCTCGGTGCTGGCCTGCCCGTTCAGAACACGTGAAAGAATGCCTGCGCTACCGAGATTGCTAGGGATCGTGTCGCAGACATCGTCGAAGACCTTCACGAACTCTGCCAGAGCGGCGGTCAACACGTCTTCATCGCCTGTCATTGGGTAAGTGTACACCCCCCTACGATGAGCGTTTGAAGTCCTTCAACGTTAATTTTGGGTTGTCCGCAAATGAGCCATCCCGGTGGTTTATTTGTTGACAAGACTTGAATTTGTGACATAACGCGGGATGGCCTCCGATCCTGTCCTTGACCGACTCGAGGTAGCCTTCTCAAAGCATCGGACCAAATTGTTGGAGACGAACGCTGGTCGTTGGGCGGTGTTCGTGCAACCTCGCGACAGGCGCCGCAACCCTGCGTTCGTCGGTTGCTTCGACGACGAACATCAAGCTTGTGAGGTCGCCTACCGCAGCACCATCGGTAGGCGCTTCCTGATCAAAGAAGTACGACAAAATGATCGGGTCATCAACGTCCCGTGGGCGGTGCGGTCTTGATGTGTTGCGGTTAGGTGAGTTTGTTGTCTATGGACCGGACAACCGCTATGAGTTGATCCTCCCCCGAAGCACGAAACCATCAAAATGGCCGGCGCGGATTTGTGACGGTTGGCGTTCGAGGGTGGCATCGGTGGGGAGAGAGACCGCGGCCGAATGCAATCGCCCAGCAATCGACGACCGTAAGGAGGCAGCGTCTGTCGCGAGCCTTGGTTGGCGCTAACCTCTAGGCAGGAGGAGGTCTCATGCATAATCGGGAGAATACGCAATCAAGTTCAACTGCGACCAATAACGTCCGTTGAACGAATACAAGCCCTTGATTGGGATTACTGGGCGTTGTCGGCCGGGGCGTGATGTGGCCGATCTACCCGAATATTTTGATGACATTCGGATTGACATGTATTTCTCGAATTATGCACAAGCAGTGGCTGCTGCCGGCGGCCTTCCCGTGCATTTGCCGATTGATCTAGACCCGATGCTGATATCGGAACGTCTTGACGGCATATTGCTCAGCGGTGGCACCGACATTGACCCGAGCCGTTACGGTGCCGAAACCGAAACCGATCTTTTCCCCCCTGAACCGGAACGTGATGAATTCGAGTTGAGCCTCTTAGAAAACGCCATAGAGCAGCAAGTTCCACTACTGGGGATATGCCGAGGGCAACAATTAGTCAACGTAGGAACAGGTGGCACTTTGCATCAAGATGTGCAAGCTCATTCCAAAGTGGAGGTCTGGCAAAAGAACGAACGTCACCAAGTCAACATAACACCAGGTTCAACACTGCACGAACTCTATGGCACAACGGTTTGGGTCAACTCGCTGCATCATCAAGCAGTAAACACCGTGGGGCCTCCTCTGAAGATCACCGCCTGGTCTAACGATGGTATAGCCGAAGGGTTAGAACACGAAACACTACCCATCCTCAGCGTTCAATGGCACCCAGAGATGCTGCCCACGCGTGATACCGACCCGGTATTTTCTTGGCTAGTAGACCAAGCACACCAAAAATCAACCTCCAACCGAATCCCAAACTAGAAAGCACCCGATTAATGCACCACAAACATCTAAGCAAAATAAAAAATGCAGACGGTTTCATTGCCGCGCTCGACCAAAGCGGAGGCAGCACACCAAAAGCACTCAAACTTTATGGAATAGCTGAAGACGGATACCAAAACGAAGCCGAAATGTTTGACCTAGTTCACGAGATGCGCAGTCGCATCATTACTAGCGCGAGTTTCAACGGAGACCGCATTCTTGGTGCCATCCTCTTCGAAATGACCATGGACCGCGAAATCTCTGGTGACCCAACCGCTGCGTACCTCTGGAACACCAAGCAGATCGTTCCGTTCCTCAAAGTCGACATCGGCCTTGCAGCAGAAGCTAACGGCACGCAACTAATGAAGCCTATGCCAACGCTGAATGAACTGTTAACCAGAGCCAAAAAGCAGGGCATTTTCGGTACGAAGATGCGTTCAGTTATCCACGAAGCCAACCAAGGTGGGATAGCAGCGGTTGTGAACCAGCAGTTTGAGATCGGCAAACAAATTCTCGCTGCGGGTCTCGTGCCCATCATCGAACCCGAAGTCAGCATCAACAGCCCATCAAAAGCAGAGGCAGAAGTGATGCTCAAAGCGGAACTGCACCAGCATCTCGACCAACTTGGCGAAGACCAGCAAGTGATGCTGAAACTGACTTTGCCGTCGGTCAATGGGTTCTATAGCGACACCATAAGCCATCCAAGGGTGCTGCGAGTTGTGGCACTATCTGGTGGTTACACACGCCAAGAAGCGAATGACAGGCTAAGCCGCCAACCGGGGATGTTAGCGAGCTTCTCGCGCGCCCTCACCGAGGGGCTCAATGCCTCACAAAACCAAGCAGAGTTCGACTCTGCACTCGATGTCGCAATCGGCAGCATCTTCGCAGCATCCACCCAAAAGGTCGTGTGAACTAGCAAAATGTCGTGTGAGCTAACTGCTTTGGGCTAACAATGCGGCACCGCGCAGCGCGGTTTCGTGGTCGGCACTAGCGCGTATCTCTAGGTCTGTTGCTTGGCGAATTTGCTCTAGAAGAAGCCGCGACTGGCTTAAGCCACCGTCCACCAAAAGTGGGCCGTCAACGTTCATATGGGAAGTCAACTCAGCCACTCGCTCCGCAAGACCATTGACCGCAGCCCAGACAATATCGGCAGCGGTTGTTTGCAACCCAATGCCGCCGAGTACACCTCTAGCTTGAGGGTTATGATGAGGTGAACCAAGCCCCGCTAGCGAAGGCACAAACTCAACCCCCCCCGAAGCTGAACCCGAAGCTGAACTTGAAGCTGAACTTGAAGATGCAGCGGAAGCGGCAGCGGACGCAGCAACCGCGTCAAGTTGGTCAACACTTGCCAATAAACCAACCCGAACCAGCCACTCGATTACCGATCCCGCAGCCAAGATCGATCCTTCAACCATGTATTCCTCAACAAGCTTTCCGTCAACGGTACGCCGCCAAAGCGGTAACGTGTAACACCCCGAAGGTGCATCGGAAATCGTGGAACCGCAACCGACATCAAGCATTCCCGAAGTGCCGAGAGTGAGCTTCGCTTGCCCGGCACCCAAACCGTGGGTCATGCTCGCAGCCGATTGGTCGCCGCAACGAGCTTTCAACGCAAGCGGCGCACCAACTACTGAAGGATCACAAGTGCCTACCGGTGCGTCAGAAGCCACGAGTGCAGGCATCGCCTCAAGGGGGATACCCAACACCGCCATAATCTCTTCAGACCAACCTCCACTAAAAGAATCGTAGAACCCCGTTGCCCCAGCATTGGACGGGTCGGTCACATAAACGGTGCCTCCGCTCAGCACCCAAGTCAACCAAGTGTCAACAGTTCCGAAACGCAATGTCTTGCCAGCGGCCGCCGTAGCAACCGTCTCGCTATTGGCCAGCAACCACTCCAGTTTCGTGCAGGAAGCTGAAGTGTTCAGTGGAAATCCCAACGCCACAAACTCAGCTACCCGTGCCGCCGTGCGAGTATCTTGCCAGCTAATCAAAGGACTCAACGGCTCGCTGGTTTCACTATCCCAAGCCAGCACACTGGCCCGCTGGTTAGTGATCGCTAGACCATCAACATCTGCGACAGTCAACCCCGAACTTCGCATGCTGTGCTGTAAAACATCACGGGCCGAACCCACGATTTCTGCAGGGTCTTGCTCCACCGCACCAGAAAACGGATACGCCGCTCGCACACCTTGGCGTGCAATACCAAGTCGCTCCTTGCCATCAAAAACCGCAGCACGCACCGTGGTCGTCCCAACATCAAGCGCAGCTATCAAACTCATCAATCGTCCTCTCAAACTCTTCTGGCAAAAATGAACTTTACCGAATCGAAAGTCGTTGAGGTAGTGTCGGGGCATGACCTACACAAAACACCTCGATTCGCCAGTTGGGCTGCTCCGCTTAGTTGCCACAGCCAACGGCCTCAGTGAAGTGCAATTCGAGCAAGACGGCGAAATCGGCCATCATCACGACGACCATCAACTGCTAGCCGAAGCCGAGACTCAACTCCTTGAGTATTTTGCGGGGCAACGCCGAGAGTTCGACATTGAGCTTGACATCTCGCAAGGAACTGAGTTCCAACTCGCTGCGTGGCAGGCTTTAGCCGAGGTTCCCTACGGTGAAACAAGGACATATCGGCAACAAGCGGAAGCGGTGGGCCGTCCCAAAGCCGTGCGCGCTATCGGTTCCGCCAACGGCAAAAACCCGATATCTATCATTTTGCCATGCCATCGCATAATCGGTTCTGACGGATCACTCACCGGCTACGGCGGCGGCTTATCAACCAAAGAGTTTCTGCTCAACCACGAAAAAGCGCACCTGAACCGAATGTGAACAACCTGATTGGCCGAGGCGAACCACGGGCAGCCAGCCGCTACGAATCGGCAAACTCTTGGCACGCGTCAACGAGTGCGTCGTAGAAATACTGGCCAAAAGAGCGGTCGGCTAGGAGCAGATAGGAAGGTTCAGCAGCGATATCATCACGTATCAAATCGGCGCTGACCCTAGCAACGGAAGCCGACCCCACTGCCCCGTTAGGAAACATCAAATCGTGGAAATCTAGGCTGCACACCTTCTCAAGCACAGAAGCGCTCCGCTCCCCGCTCAGACGCAAACACAATCGACTATGGGTTATACCAATACAGTTGACTGAGGGGTCGGGTGGAACTTCAGCGACGATCTTAGCCACGTCATTAACCGAGCCCAGAAGCAACCATTCGTCGCAACGAATACCGGCGATGAGCACATCATCACGCCGCACGGCTCTAGCAAAGTCAACCCCAAACAACGAAGCAGCAACTTGGGCTCGGACACTAACTTTGGTTAGTTGAGACTCGTCTGCAATCACCGGTGCCCCCGCAGGCGTGGCAGCCAGTTTTGTAATTGGGCTACGAAACAACGGTTCAGCAGACTCAGCAGACTCAGCAGACTTAGATCTTTTACCCACGCAAACGCACCCCCTCAGGATCGAAATGGGCGTGGTGTGTGCAGACCGTGGCCGTGGCATCGGAACCATCGCATAAGCGCATTGTGAGTTCGGTGCCAGCCGCGGCAAATTCAGATGCCACTTGACCCAAACATATTGACCGTTGCAAAGTGGGTGAAAAGCGGGAGCTAGTGATGCGTCCGACTATTTCGGTGGTTCCCTGGCGCAGAATCTGGCAAGCTTCATCGGGTACTAATGAAGGGTCGTTAGGGGTGATGGCAACCAGCACCGGCAACCCAGCCGCGCCTGCATCAAGAGACCATTGCAGTTCAGGTTTACCCGCGAAATCTTCTTTGTCGAGTTTGATGAGCGGGGTCAAGCCGGTTGTGGGTGCTTTGGTGAGCCCATCAGTGTCTTGCCCCACAATGAAATGCCCCTTCTCGAGCCGCATAATCCTTTGCGCTTCAAGCCCGAAAGGGTGAACCTTCAGGTCTGCACCTTGTGCAAGCAACTGTTCCCAAACGTGAAGTCCGAACCCGGACGGCACATGAACCTCAAAACTCAACTCGCCAGTGAAACCGATACGCCACATTATGCAGTTGCTCACCCCGGCAATAGTGCCGATGCGTACATTCATGTATGGGAAAGCTTCACTGCTGAGGTCAACATCATCAACCAATCGGTTAAGCAATTCACGAGATTTTGGCCCGGCAATGTTGATGCTTGTGTAGCCCGTGGTGACCGGCGTGACATGCACCTGCCACTCAGGGTGCTCAGTTTGCAGCCACATTTCGAGCCATTGCCAAACCTGTGCGGCACCGGAACTAGTAGTGCTCATTAGGTAGTGGTTCTCGCTGAGCCGACCGGTCACCCCATCGTCGAACACCACGCCATCTTCAGCGCACATGATACCGTAGCGAACCGCCCCAATGGGCAGTTTCGACCACTTATTGGTGTACACCAAATTGAGTAGTTTGGTCACATCGGAGCCACGCAAATCGAGTTTGCCGAGCGGTGTCACATCAATAATGCCCACATTGTTACGCACGTTTGCAACTTCGGCGTTGGGGTCGCCGTAATGCTCTGGGCGGATCCATTGCCCCGCCAAGATCGGGGTCATGTTGTTGGCTTCGTGCCACTCATGAATAGACGACACACGCACCGGTTCAAACACACGCCCGGCCAACGCCCCGAGGCTAATTGGGGCATACGGCGGGCGCCATACGGTGGTACCGACTTGCTCAATCGTTTCGCCTTTGGCTTCAGCTAACACCGCCACCGTGTTCACGGTCTCCAACTTGCCTTGCGAGGGCCCCATCGTGGCAGTGGTGAACCGCTTTACCAACTCAACCGAATCGAAACCTTCAGCCGCCGCTCCAAGCAGATCTTTGGAACTAACATCTTCGGAATAATCAACCATCCCGTGTGTGTCGGCACGATACAACTCCGGGTGCGGGGCGATTACCAGCGGTTTGCGGGTGTCTTGCGGCAACGCTGGTTCTGTGCCGTCGGGTTTGACCGCACGGGTAACCGTGGTGCGCAAACGGTGCTGTATCACCGCGGCGCGTTGAGCAGCGAGTTTGCCAGTGCTTCGGCCGTGAGCGATGAGTTCGTCGAGGCTGCCGTCACCCACGATCCCGCCGCTGGCCAACACATTGTCGGGCAACGCGGTGGGAAAGAAACGCGCTGCTGTGGGGTTGTAGGAGGGACGGTCACCAGCCATGTTGAGTAGTGATGTTGGCGCGGTCCAACCAACTGCGGTTACTAACAGGTCGGCTTCAAGTTTCGAACCATCTGAGGTGATCACCGTTTTGAGTTGTTTGGAACTACCCGAGGCGCTAGAGATTGTTTGCCCTTTGCGGCCATCCACAACTGCAACCACTTCAACACCAGCACGTTCAAGGTCGCTTACCGTTGCGTCACCTTGAGCGTTGGCGGTTAAAACCACTGCTTTGTGGCCGGGTCGCACGGCATAGTTGTTGATGAGTCGCCGCGCCGCGCCAGATAGCATTACCCCTACATGGTCGTTGCCGGCAAACACATAAGGTCTTTCAATCAGCCCCGCCGCCACCACAAGCGTTTTTGCCCGCGCTTTGATGAGCCTTTCTACTACGCCCGGGTGGTTGCGCTGCGCGATCGCTACCCAATTGTCGTCGTAGCGCCCAGTGACGGTGGAGTCGGTAAGGATTTCCACGCCCGCTACTTTGGCGAGGTTTGCGAGTTCGGCGGCGGTTTCGCGGTCTTGGTCGCTGCCCCAAAGCAGATGCCCGCCGACCCGGTGGTTGTGCTCCACAAGCATTACTGACATGCCTGCTTGAGCGGCGCTGATAGCTGCGGCGAGACCGGCTGGGCCAGCGCCAGCAACAACAACATCAACATGCGCGTAGCGTTTGTCGTAATATCCGTGTGGCGTGTTGAGATCAACTACGCCGCCGGGAGCGAAACGGGCCAGCACCTTTTCGTACAAAGGCCAAAGCCGCTGCGGTTTCATGAAGGTCTTGTAGTAAAAGCCGGCGGTTAGGAAACGTCCAGCTAGTCGGTTCGCGGCTTTGATGTCGTAGGCGAGAGATGGCCAGACATTTTGTGCTGATACTTTGATTCCAGTTTCCAAAAGGCGGTGACCTGCTCGCACGTTCGGTTCATCGCCGACCTGTACGGTTGTGTTGGGATCCCAATAGTCGGCGCTGAGCACCCCGCGAGGGCGATGGTATTTCATGGAGCGGGAAATTATCTGTTCGTTGTTGGCGAGCAACGCCGAAACGATGGTGTCACCAGCAAAACCCACAAGTTTCTTAGAGTTCCAAGTGAATTTGAGCGGTTGCGAACGGTCAATAAACTCGCCACTTTGAGGTTCAAGACGGCGCATCATTGTTCACCCTCCAACTCGCTCGCGTCACCCACTACTGCGCGCCCCCCAACATCACCAAGCGGTTTTGGTGTTTTGGATCCTGGCAACGGTGGCTCACGGAACTCCGAGGTGACGGTATGGCGTTCCACCGCAAAAAAGCGGCGGCAGCCACTGCTGCAATACCAAGTCTCCTTGAGCCAACCGGCGGGGTTGTCTTCGCTGTAGAGATAATCGCGCCACTCTTTCGGGGTGGTGGTTGCGGGGTTAGGACGGGCCGAGGCTTCACCGCGATAGGTTAAATCGGCAGAGTTGCGGGGGCCGCAATTTGGGCAGGGAACAAGCAACATTTAGTGTCCTACCGCCGCCGCACCCTTTTCTCCAACGAGCATGCCGTGCTCGAAGCGTGAAAGAGCGAAAGGGGCTATCAGTTCTGGGGTGGCTTGGTCGGCAACACATTTGGCCATTTGTTCTCCCGATACTGGCCCGGCTTTGAAACCGTATGTTCCCCAGCCCACATCACAGAAAAACCCTTCTACCGGAGTGAAACCCATGACCGGCGAGTAGTCGGGGGTGATGTCACAAAGGCCGGCCCATTGGCGCAGTAGACGCATTTTCGAAACGGCTGGCATCAACTCAAGCACATGCCCGGCGAGTTCTTCGGTGAAATCTAGGGTACCGCCCATGTCGTAAGTGGCGAACGGGTCTACTGACGCTCCGAATACCAACTCGCCTCGGTCGGTTTGGCTCACGTAAACATGCAGCGAACCCGAAACCACCACGGTGGGCAGAAAAACTTTGACCGGTTCGGTGACCGCGGCTTGCAAGGGATGGGTGGTGATGGGTAGCTTGAGGCCGGCCATTCCGGCGATTAGGCCAGCCCAACCCGCGGTGCAGTTGACCACAACCCGAGCCGAAATATCACCTTTGGAAGTTTTTACGCCGGTGACTTTAGCGCCTTCACCTTTGCCGTCTGGGTTGCTTCCTCCTGCACATTCAATGTCGATCACTTCGGTTTTTTGGTGTAGGTCTACGCCGTAGGCATCGGCGGCTCGTGCGTATGCCCAGACCACGGCATCGTGGCGGATGGTGCCTCCGGGAGGATGATAAAGCGCCGCGAGGATGGGGTAGCGTGTGTGCGGGGAGGTATCAAGGCTCGGTGCGATTTTTTTGATTTCGTCGGGGCCGATGACGCTTGAGTCGATGTTTTGGAGTTTGTTGACTTCGGCGCGCCAACGCATGGTGCGTACGGCTGAGTCGGTGTGGGCAAGGGTTAGGTGGCCTCGTTCGGAGAACATCACGTTGAGGTTCAAGTCTGCGGACATGCTTTTGTAAAGTGCTAAGGAGCGATCGTAAAAAGCTACGCCTTCGGGGGTTAGGTAGTTTGAGCGGACGATAGCGGTGTTGCGCCCAGAGCCGCCGCTGCCGAGATAAGCCTTGTCGAGCACGGCTACGTTGGTAATGCCGTGATTGGCGGCGAGATAGTAAGCAGTTGCTAGACCGTGTACGCCACCGCCGACCACGACCACGTCATAAGACTTTTTGAGCGGCGTGTCGCGCCACACACGCGGCCAGTTGCTTTTTCGCAAACCTCTCCAGAGTAAACCAGCGCCTGAGTATCGAGGTCCGCGGTTTGTGCCAATCACAAGCGATAGTGTGACACATTTTTGAGATATCGCAACGTTCCAACAGAATTATTATGAAAGAAATCTCTCGGACCCGGCGTGCCGATTGGTTGTTGTTGGCGTGCTAGGAAATGCTTGGGCGTTGAAGGCCGTTAGGGTGCTGGTGTAGTTCAAATCAACCTAGTTCTTCAAGGATTTTCATATGGACGTTGATCGCATTAGTTCGCTTTTTGGTCTTGAGGGCCGCCGTGCTGTTGTTACTGGTGGCAGTCGTGGCATCGGCCGCATGATCACAGAAGGTTTGCTTGACGCTGGTTGCGAGGTCATCATCTCTGCTCGCAAAGCCGACCAAGTAAGGGCCGCAGCCGAAGAAATGACTGCCAAAGGTACGTGCATCGCCGTACCCGCAGACCTCTCTCAAGACGAAGGCATCGCGCATTTAGCTGCAACTGTTGAGCAACGCTGGGATGCATTAGACATTCTGGTCAACAATGCTGGCGCTTCGTGGGGTGAACCCTTAGATGAGTTCTCCACTAAGGGGTGGGAAAAGGTGATGAACGTGAACGTGAGAGGCGTGTTCTTTCTTACGCAACGGCTGCTGCCTTTGTTGCGCCGCGCGGCTACACCAGCGCACCCGGCGCGGGTCATCAACATCGGTTCCGTTAACGGTCTAACTCCGCCCGACACGTCCACGTTTTCCTATTCTGCATCGAAAGCGGCGGTGCATATGCTCACCCGTCACCTTGCTAAAGAACTTGTCGGCGAACACATTACGGTCAACGCGGTTGCACCCGGCCCATTCGATTCGCAGATGATGGCTTTTGTGCTCAACGATCCGACTAGCCGTGCACAGATAGCCGACAGTATCCCGTTGGGTAGGATCGGCAGGCCAGATGACATGGCCGGCGTGGCCATCTATCTTGCTTCTGCTGCTGGGTCTTTTGTAACCGGTGCTGTCGTGCCGGTGGGTGGGGGGTTGGCGACTATATCTATGTAGTAACTGTTGAGGTGGTTGGTGAATGGTCGGTTTTGCCCGTACCCTCAAAGTCAGGTGAAGGTGTCGCCGATCAAAGAGGAACTCAAGATGGCAACCGGACGATCTAGTTTTGCGAAACGGCAGCGCGACATGGCTAAAAAAGCCAAAGCAGCGGCCAAAAGAGAGAAAAGGCTCGACAAAAGCGAGTTCGCCGATGATCCAGACAGCGAAGCGGACGACTCAAGCGCAACGTTATCTAACGATGATGTGATGGCGCGGATAGCAGAGTTGCATCGCCGTTACGATGATGGTGAAATGGATTTCGAAACGTTTGATGAGCAACGAGTTGAGTTGATGGCACAAATATCTGTTGACTGACCTAGGTGCGGTTCGTAACCAAGTCGTTGATGTGCCTCCGCAGTTCGGCTGTGCCGCTACCTTTGGTGGCGCTGACCCAAAATATGTCTGACGTTGCAACGCCGAGTTTGTTGGCCAGTTCGTTGCGGCGTTTCGCGTATTTGGCAGGTCGTACCTGGTCTGTTTTGGTAGCCACAAAACATATTGGGCGATGGAGATGCGTAAGCCAATTTGTTGCTTGAAGGTCTAACGCGGTGGGGCCGACGGCGGAGTCGATCAGCAACAGCACGGCAACAAGGTTTTCACGTTTTTCGATGTATTCATTCAGCATCTGCGCCCAACGCCGTTTCTCCGCCCCAGAAACATTGGCGAAACCATAACCAGGGAGGTCCATGAGCCAACGCATTGAACCGCTTGGCCCCACCTCAAAGGCGTTCAAGAGTTTCGTTGCTCCCGGCGTTTTGGATGTTTTGGCTAGTGACTTGCGTTGTGCGAGTGCGTTTATCAGCGATGACTTGCCGACGTTGCTACGGCCCACCAACGCTAGTTCTGCTTGCACATACGGCAAGTCGGCCACTCCGCTGAAGGAACGCAGAAACCTAATTTGTAGTGGGCTTGCCATGCTGTGAGCATATGTGCTATGTTGAAACCCGCAATAGCGTGCCTATAGAAGGAGTAGACAATGGCAGAAGTGGTTCTTGAGAAAGTGTCCAAGATTTACGAAAACGGGTTCCAAGCCGTCACCGACCTTGACCTCAATATTCAAGATGGTGAGTTCTTGGTTTTGGTGGGGCCTTCTGGCTGCGGGAAATCAACCGCTTTACGGATGATTGCCGGCTTAGAAGAAATATCTGGTGGTGAGATGCGGATCGGTGAACAAGTGGTTAACGATGTGGAATCCAAGGATCGTGATATCGCCATGGTATTCCAGAACTACGCGTTGTATCCCCATATGACCGTCTACGACAACATTGGTTTTGCCTTGAAACTCGCCAAGATACCGAAAGAGGATTTGGATCGGCGAGTACGTGAAGCGGCGAAGATACTTGAACTTGATGCTCAACTAAACCGCAAGCCCGGCCAACTTTCTGGTGGGCAAAGGCAGCGGGTGGCGATGGGTCGTGCGATTGTGCGTCAACCCGCGGCGTTTTTGATGGATGAACCGCTTTCTAACCTTGATGCGAAGCTCAGGGTGCAGATGCGAGCCGAGATCGCAAAATTGCAACGAGAACTTGGCGTTACCACCTTTTATGTGACCCATGATCAGGTTGAAGCTATGACCATGGGAGACCGCGTGGCCGTCATCAAGGACGGTGTGCTGCAGCAGGTCGACACTCCCCAAAACCTTTACGACTACCCCGAAAATATTTTCGTGGCTGCGTTTATTGGGTCTCCTTCTATGAACTTGTATGAGGCCACTGTGCATGGCACGGTTCTGCATTTGGGCAGCAATCGGATTGAGCTTGGCGAGGTGCCCGAGAAAGTAGCGGCGCACGATGGCGAGACTTTAGTGGTTGGTATTCGCCCTGAAGACATGGATGATGCCGAACTTTCGGAGGCCGACACAACTGAACGAACGATCACTACCACAGCTTCGCTGGTGGAATCGCTTGGTTCGGAGATCATCGTTCATTTTGAGATTGATGCTCGGGCTGTGGATGCTGGTGACCCCGATGTGCTCGAAGAGCTTGCGGACGAAGACGTGGCGACTGCTGTTGCGCGCTTCAATCCACGCAGCCGAGCTCGCTCGGGAGAACGTATCTCCGCGGTGCTAGACATTGAGCGCTTGCATTTCTTTAACTTAGAAACCGGTTTAGTCCTCCGCTAGCGCCACAACAGGCTATCGTCGGCGCGCCTGCTTCGGTTGAAAGCCGCGCTTGGTCTCGTCCCCACGCTGAAGAGCGATTTTTTCCTTTGCGTTAGTTGATAACGGTTTTGTTGCGAGGGTAATGTTTTACAATGATGCAAGGTTTAGATAGTTACCCACCGATCACGTATGAAGCCAACCCGCCAAAGGTCGCTGATCTAGATCAACTGCGGCAACAGCGCAAGTGGGAAACCGCGATTGGATATCGGATTTTCGCGGCGATGCGCTGGGGGCAGTTGGGCGACGGCCACATTAGCGCTCGTGACCCTCTCCACACCGACCATTTCTGGATCCTCGGTTATGGTATCCCGTTTGCGGAAGCCACGGTAGACAACCTGACCTTGGTTGGCCCGGATGGGCGAGGCGTGGCTGGCCCCACAGACAACGGGATCAATTCTGCTGCTTACCACATCCATTGGCCGATCCACACAGCACGCAGCGATTTGATATCAGCAGCGCATGTGCATACACCTTATGGCACTCCTTGGGCCGCTAACGCTGAACCTTTTCGAGCGATTAGCCAAGAGGCGTGTGCGCTTGTCTTTGATCAGTCCATGTATCACGGTGATGATTTAGAAGTGGTCAGCACCGCCGGGGGAGCCCGGATCGCCGCGGCTTTGGGAGACAACAATGTGTGCATCCTGTCTCATCACGGTTTGCTGAGCGGTGGCACTTCTCCCGCGCAAGCGGTGGGGATTTTCGTGCTTGCTGAGCGTGTGGCTGAAGTTCATGTGAAAGCGCCGGCTGCGCAAGCGATTAGTGAGGAGGCTGCGAAAGAGGTGGCCGTGTCGTTGCATGCTGGTGATTTGGGTTGGCGTTTGTTTCAATGGTTGGCGAGGGATTTGGTGCCAGATCCAGCGGTTGTTTTGACCTAATTTGTATAGCCAAAGCAGTTAGTGGGCAGCGGCGTTTGTGGGGCGATTTGGTTTTGGCGTGATTTCTTGGCTAGTTTGTCGGCGTGTTTATGCCTGATACTGGTCAGTTTACCCGCAAAAGCGGTTCAGTTCCTGAGGGTATGATCACTTTTTTATTTACCGATGTTGAGGGTTCCAGCGAACTGTGGGAAGCTGATCCAGTCTCGACTGCACGGAGTGTGCAGGTGCATGATGAGTTGGTTTGTCGGATCATTAGCGACGCGGATGGATTTATTTTCGGTTGGGCTGGCGATCATTTTCGGGCTGCATTTCTTGATGCACAGGCGGCGGTTGGTGCCGCGTTAGAGATTCAGAACGAGCTTGACTGGGCGGATTGGCTTGGTGGGCCGGCGTTACGGGTGCGCATGGGTCTTCATCGAGGCCAGGCGAGCAGCAACGGTGACGATTATGTGGGTACGGTTCTCAATCAAGCTGGCCGTCTTGAGGCCGGTGCGTCTGGTGGACAGATTCTTGTTTCTAGTGAGGTGGCTGAGTTGGTGGATTTCGATTTGCGTTCGTTGGGGGTCTTCTATTTGCGGGATATTCCTGATCCGATGTTGGTTTATCAGGTTGGCGATTCGAGTTTCCCGGCCGTTGGGTTTCTGGGAGCGCAGACTTCGCGGATCGTAGTGGCTGAGACTAGTCGTGAGTGTCAACTTGAACTTAGTGAGATTGCTGATTGTCTTGCGTCGGCGAGCCTGCTTGCTAACGCCAATTTGGTAGCTTTCAGAAAAATAAAACTAAGAATCAGCACATAACAGTATTTTTGGTTGCAAATTCGTGGTCAATGTTATTGAATAGACGCGATATGTATTCTAAAGATGTGATACTTCTTGATCGCTCTAGTGCTTTGGGTCTTTGGCATGCGATGTCAAGTACTACCGAGGAGCTTCGTTCGGATCGACTTGCGGTGGATTCTCTGATGGCCCAGGCCGACAGATTCCTCGGAGGAACCTCAGCAGACCCAGGGTTTTCTTTGCGGCGTGCCCACGATGGCTTGGCGCAGTTGACGACAGATTTGAAATTGCGGCTTGATCAGGTTGAATTGTTGTGGTCTGACGTCGACCGCATCAACAAATTGACGCGTGACATTTCTGAGTGGCGGGTAACAGACCGTGCTGCTGAACTGGGATTTATGGTCAAGGATCGCCGTGCGAGGGTGCTGGACTTCATGGGTGGTGATGACATCGCCACGCAATTAGTTCTTGAGTTGATGGACGATGGTGTGGGTTTTGCGAGCGCGGTCGGCATTGTGGAGCGGCATTTGTTTGACCTGCGAGTTGCTGAGGTGCAAGCAAATCAAGGTTCATCGCTTGCCGCCGCCCAAGAGTATGTGCATCATCTCGATTTTCAGATGGCCGTTTTGGCGATGCATGGATTTGTTGGTGAAGATGCCGTGGCGGGGGTGGCGTTGGCGATGAGCCTCAATATTGACATTGTTGAAATCGTTGATGTGGCTGCTACTACTGCTGCGCCTCTAGTTGACTCTATTGCTTGGATCGCAAGCAGTCGTGCCTTGGGTGTGTCGATTCAAGAACTGCACGCGCTTGAGGGCCTGCGGGAGAATCTGGCGGGGTTAGACAACCCCAAGGGCGGTGATACGGACAACAAAGTGAGCACCAGCGACTTGCGTTATGTGGTTGAGCACCCTTGGAAGTTCGCGGCACCAACGGTGGTGGCCGCCCAAGCATTGTTGGACAACCCAGAGTTGTGGAGTCGCTTAGACACCGCGGCTCATAACGATGATGTGCTAGCTAACGAAAATTTCGGTAGTCGCGACCCTGGTGATGGTGTGGTGTCGCTCAATGACCTAGAGATGTTTATGGTGAAGAGCCAAATCCATTCCGTGTTGAAGGATTACCGCAACCAACTAGATATTGCTGCTGATGGTTCCGGCGACCTAGACGGTTTTTATTCACGAGCGGATTTCCGTCGATTCATCAAAGACAATCCGCAGCTTCCTGATGAGGTATTGGTGGCGGCTGATACGGCTTTGCAGGCAGGTTGGTTTGACCGCACTTGGTTTGAAGATCATCGTGACGAGTTGGCCTTGGGCGCTGCGGTTTTGGCGGGTGGCGCAGTGATCCTCTTGAGTGGGGGTACGGCAACTCCTTTGGTTTTGGCTGCTGGTGCCGCGGCAGGTGGGGCCGCCGCGGGAGCAACGGCTTTGACAATCAATCTCAGCGGCGACGCCAACGATGCTTTCGATGATGTTCTCGCCAATGTTCGCAATGGTGCGGTTGTGGGATTTACGGTTGCTGGGTTGCCAACGACGATCAAGGCTGTGGGAGCGACTTCAGGCGCGGCTCGTGTCAAAGCAGTTTCTTTAGCTGCGTCCGACGTTACCGCGTTAGCCTCCTGCGGCGCTCTTGACATCATCACTCCAGAACCGTTGGAAGACGATTTACGGGGTGCCGGCCGTGTTCTGTCAGCGGCTCAGGGCGCTGCGTTGGGTTTTTCGGTAGGCGGAAACCTTCTCGAATCAGAACCGAACCCATCTGCCGGTTCACTTGATTCGCTTCAAGACGGGCTTCGTGCAGCCGTCAACTTGGTGGGTTGTACAGAACCCGACCCGGCGGACATAGAAACCCCTGAGTGGGCTCGCAAAGCTGAATCGGCGCTGCGGTCTAGTAACACGCGGTCGGTTTTGGATTTGGCGCGAACCGCTCGTGATTTCGGTTCCAGCGACGATTAGTCAGTTGATTTGCCGCGCTTGGCCTTCCCAGTAGGGTGTACGTAGTTTGAACTTCTGTAGTTTGCCGGTTGCGGTGCGGGCTAGTTCGTCACGCATTTCTACGCTAGTTGGGCATTTGTAGTGGGCGATGCGCTCCCGGCAAAACTCAATGAGTTCTTTTTCGGTGGCGGTGCTTTGCGGTGTCAACACAACTAACGCTTTTACGGTTTCGCCCCATTTGTCGTGGGGGACTCCGATAACCGCTACTTCGCTTATCGCTGGGTGCGAAAACAGGCAGTCTTCCACTTCTATAGACGACACATTTTCGCCTCCCGAGATGATCACATCTTTTTTGCGATCTTGGAGTGTGACATAGTTGTCTTCGTCGATTGTGCCGCCGTCGCCGGTGTGAAACCAGCCGCCCTTGAGTGCTTCTTGGCTTGCCTCTGGATTGTCCCAATAAGATTTCAGGATTACGTTGCCACGCGCCAAGACTTCGTTGTCGGCTGTTAAAGACATGGTGACACCTATTGCTGGCGCGCCTTGCCGTGAGAGTTTTGAGGCTCGTTCGTTGGGAGTGAGGTGATCCCATTCAGCACGGTTGCGGTTCATGGTCAGGAGTGGTGCCGTCTCGGTCAATCCGTAAATTTGAATGAATTCCCAACCCAATTCGGTTTCAACACGTTCGATGGTTTTAGTAGGTGGAGGAGCGCCCGCCACGACTATACGCACCCGTCCGTGCCCTGGGATTGTGCCTGGCCATTGCGCCGCGGCATCAAGGATCGTGGCTACCACAGCGGGTGCGCCACACATTATCGTCACGCCGTGTGCGTCGACACGGCGCAGGATTTCCATGCCATCTATCTTGCGAAGCACCACATGAGGCACACCCATGGCGGTCATCACGTAAGGCATACCCCAACCATTGCAGTGAAACATTGGCAGAGTGTGCAGGTAGACGTCACGGTCGTTCACGCCAGTATGCCACCCAAAAGTAGCCGCGTTGATCCACAAGTTGCGATGCGTCATTTCCACACCTTTAGGCCGCGCCGTGGTGCCACTAGTGTAGTTGATTGACGCGGTTGCATTTTCGGTGGTTTTCGATGGGCGTGGTTCAGTGCCGACGCGGTAAAGCGAATCGCTTTCGTCTCCCGCGATGAAACGATGTTTCACCGCGATGTCTCTGAGGTGTGGTTCAAGTTCTGGGTCGATGATGAGAACTTCAGCGCCGCATTGATTAACGATGTAGGCCACTTCGGCGCGGCTTAGCCGAAAGTTGATCGGGACTGCCACGCGACCGAATGCGCTAGTACCGAAAAGGTGGACGAGTACCCGAGCGGCGTTATGCGACACGATGGCTATGCGCGCGCCGTGGTCAACCCCGAGATGATCGAGCCCGGCGGCTAGACCGCTCGCGAGTTCTGCGAAACGGCGATAGGTGATCTTGCCAAGAGAGCGTGCTGGTTGGTTCGGTTCGTCAATGATGCCGATACGGTCGCCGTACACGAGTTCGGCACGACGCAGATGATCGGCAATGGTAAGTGGTATTTCCATAGTGTTAGCTTAGGTATAGCAGAGTTTCAGGGTGGAATTGGCTCCACGCAAACCAGAACGCTTGATGCGCGCTGAGCGGTTCGTTGGTGGCATCGGCCACGGCACTGTAACCGGCACCATCGCTACTGATGGTGACCCCACCGAAACTGACGCTGGCTCCGTTTCGGGTTAGCGGTTCGATGACTGCAACTGGGAAGGCTACGGCAGCACCGTTGTCTGCTATCACCCCAACTACGGGTTCTTGCACAGTTAGCCGGGTGTCTACATCACCGATCGGGAAGATTGGCCCGTCATCGTCGCGGCCGCGCAGTGGGTCTAGCGGGTAGTTGCGTCCAATGCCTCCATCTTCAGCAACGATTTTGGTGTTGGGGTGAGCGTTTTTCCAGTCGCCCCAAGTGCTGGTTCGAACGCTGGTTTGGTTTAGGGTCACGCCCGCTTGGCGCAGTGGACCGCTTTGGGCTTCTCCAGTGAAAGTGTCTATTACTGATTTGGTGTGTAGTTCAAACATCAATTTGTTGGATCTGCTGAGCAGCCCAGAGGTTCGTAGTTCATAGGTTTCGTGGCCGTCAAGGTCTATTCCAGCGGCGACCTTGTCGGTGAAATAGGCTTGAGCAGATCCGCAAAGGGTGCAATAGGGGATTCCTAAACGGCGGCCACCGATGGTGATGTTGACCATCTCGTGTATTTCCATAATGTTTTTTGGGAAAGCGACGGGTTCATCATTGACGATCACCCCGAAGATTATTGCGTCATCGTCATACCAAGAACCTTCGCTGGCGTTGGTAAGTGGCGGGTCATTGAGTGCTGGGATGCAACTTTGCGGGCAGCCTCTCTTGGTTTGGTCGACGGGTCGGTCGTCGATTAAGACACCACCCCAAGAAACCCAACGCCAGTCGACAATGGCATCGGGGTCATCAAATAGTGGTGCCCAGCGAGGATCCAAGCGTTCAAAGAGTTGACGTTTCCAGTTGATGTAGTCGGGTGGGGCAGCTATATCCCATGCGATCATATGATTAGTTGCGAATCCCCAAGGAAATTGATCTGTTGGTATTGACACACCGGTGAGTTCGCTCCAAGCATCGGCGGTGCGTTTGAGCAGGGCGTTGTCGCGAGCAAATCGCATGATATCGGTGAGCAACCAGGCGGTGCGTGGGTCAGCGGAGGCAGCAATCCGATCCATTGCTTCAAGTTCGGGCCGTGTTGTGAATGATGCAAACAACGTGTCCAGGTCATTTTTGAGGTTGCTGTCGAGGGGGCCGTCAGGTGATGGCGGTATCGGCCCGAAGCTGCTCTTGTTAGTTGCGGGCAGGTTCGGTTGACCCACCATAGTTTCAGGCTCGTTGGTGTCGGGTTTTGTGTTGTCGGCCTCGTTGGTGTCGGGTTTTGTGTTGTCGGTCTCGGTAATTGCGGGCGCTGTGGTTTCGGGCGCTGCTGTGGAGGTGGGATCGACATCAGCGCAACCAGCGACAACGGCCACCACAACAATTGTCTGGAGCAACCAGCGACGCATCATGGCCAGGAACTTACCGCGCTTCGGTGATTTTGCCAAACCGTGCACCAAAGACAAACAGCAAAGTCGGCAACACCGACCGCGCTTTGGCATCCAAAACCGTATGTGTGTGGAAAAAATTAAAAGATATTTCATTATTTTATAGTGTGATTGACTAATTGTTCGTTACAGTGTCGGGATGGACGCAAGCACGATTGCTCAATTCGTTGGTTTGGCAATGGGTTTGATCGGGCTGGTTTGGCATCAACAACACCTAGCAAACCGGCTTCGAGCTGATTTCAGAGCCGACCACAACAAATTGCGTGACGACATGAACGAAGGCTTCAAAGAACTGCGCCTAGAAATCAGAGATTTGCGCCAAGATAACGACGCGGCGCATCGTGAGGCGCGTCGGGAGAATGAGGCGGCGCATCGTGAAGCGCGTCGGGAGAATGAGGCGGCGCATCGTGAAGCGCGTCGGGAGAATGAAGCGGCGCATCGTGAAGCACGTCGGGAGCGGAGCAAGATCTGGCAGATGCTGTCGGTCTTGGGTCAGCATATGGCTCGCCTTGAACTGAGGATGGGTCGCGTTGAAGGCGAGTTGAATATAGCCTCCGCAGAATTCCCAGAAACGATTCCACTTCCGTTCGACAGTCTCGAAACCCCTTTTGATGGCGAGGAACAAACCTGAAACAGAGTCACCGCTTATGGTCGGGGAGTTTCGTGGGGCAGCAAGACACGTGCCGCCCGCAGATAGGCGTAGGGTGTCTCCGCTCTGAAGTTGGAGACGCGACTGGTGTACACATCAGCGTGCTTTTCGACTTGGCGAGCAAACAAACTTTTGTCAACGCCAGCGCGCATCAGCGGCCCCCAAACTTGATTGCCTTGTTCGCTTGCAGCCCGCGCTAGCGGCGCAATTCGTTCATCAAGAGTGGCAAGTTCAGCAGAGGTCTGTTCGATCTCACGGTCGGTATCTTGGCGAGGTTCATTCCGCACCACGAGTTGGCGTCGCTGTAACCGCAGCAGCGAATGAGTTCGTTCCAGTTGGCTTTTCTCTGCCATCAAACTAGCGAGTTTGGTGTTTGCGGCAGCGGTGGTGATGCTCGCCGAGATTTCGTCTTCCAGTTCTCTCACGATCAAAGCGGTGCGCCAACGCAAGACATCCTTAGTGACGTAGACATCACCAAACAAATGATCGCCAACGTAAAGAAATTGTGATCCCTCATGGCCCAGCGCGTCTTCAACAAGGCGGGCATTCCCACCATGGTAAACCGCGCCCGACTCGATGACGCCGTGGTGGGGTGCGAGCAATCCACGGCCAAAATCGACCACCTTGTAGATCGGACCTGCATCAGAAAAGAACCTCGGTTTGTTGGCCGCAACGATAATCAGATCAAACAAGTCGCGCCAAGTTTGGTTCTTGGGCATGAACCGATTGAAACACCAATTCATGATTTTCTGGCTGTATGACCAGTCGGAATTTGTGATGAGGATCAACTCTTTGCCAGCAAGGCGTTGGTCCATCAGGGTTGGTACGACATCTGGGTCGAGGTCGACGAACCGCTGCGGGTTAGCCACGATGTCTTCTTTCAACGCACCGCCTTGGTGTGCGCTGATTAGGGCCGCGTCGATAGTCTGATAAAGTTGACGGTAGGTTTTGATACGTGGAAGCGGTTCCCGGTCGTGAAGGTCGATTAACTGGCACCATAACGAAGCTCGGCTCAACTCAAATAGTGTGTTCATGAACCTAAACCGCTGGTCTTCAAGGTCGAGTACCGTTGCTGTGTAACTTCTGCGTAGCTCGGCGAAAGACAACATTTCATTACCGTGCTGCGCGCGCACAACGTAACCAAAACGAGTCGCCTTAACTACGTTGCCTAGTTCAAGGTCGAAAGTCAACCCAAGCGTGAACGACTCAGGATCAAAATACAAGCCTTCAACGGGCCAACCCAGGGTTTTCAGGTGAGCACAACAGTGCTCGAAAGCTGCTCGTTCCCACTCCTTAACGAAATAGTGAATGAGTGTGTAGTCCATGTCGTAGCCGATGGCTTTGACGCCTCGCAAGTTGAGTGTGCGATTACAAAACACACCTCTAGTAGGTGGACAGTCAGGTGTGGAACTAGTCACCTTTTTATTGTCTCAGGTTTCGCTGACCGATGTTGCTGTGCTGCGTCAAGAGCCGTTGGTCGGCTTAAGGAATCAATCGCAGGTTTGTGCTCGAGCAGCGAAGCACGCGCCACGGCTTTTTTGCCCCAACGAGCGCGGATGCTGTCGACCATGTCATCAAGCGCATCGGTCGGTTTGTCGGCGCTGCCTAACGGCAAAGCTAGTTGCACCGCATCGGGTGAGCGAAGCGCCGAGAAAGTAACTCCGATGAGCGTGCAACCTAACCGAGCCAAACCGCTACCGGGCCCCTGAGGGCCGTCGATCATCTCCAACAGCAGTTCATCCGCGCAAGTAGTCAATACAGTCGTTTGTTGGGTCGCTTGCGGCAAGGTACGAGAGCGGCTTAACTGGCGCATGTCTGAGGTTCGGTAACGTACAGTTAGCGTACGTGCAACGAGATTGGCTTTGCGCAATCGGCCGGCCGCTTTTTCGGTTAGCGCAAGCATCTCAACACGCAGTTCTCGGCTTTGTTGCGCGGCGTTACCAAGAGCTTTTTGTGCACCGATTGAGCGATCTTTGCGGGTGCTGTCTACCGGCCTAAAGTCGTGATTATGGGCAAGAGCTAACAGCCGACGGCTCGCGTGATCCCCAAGATAAGCCTTGAGTTCATTCTGTTTACGTGAAGCCAAGTCCCCCACGCTGTCGATACCGTGATTGTGGAGTTTCTTTGCGGTAGCTGGCCCCACGCCCCAAAGCACCTCAATTGGTAGAGGATGCAAAAATGCGGTTTCTTTGTCTGGATCAACCACGATGATGCCATTGGGTTTAGCTAAGTTGCTAGCGATCTTTGCTAGGGACTTGGTTTGCGCGACCCCAACCGAAATGGTCAGTCCGACTTTCTTTTGAACTTGAACTTTCAACTGCTTGGCGATCGCGGCTGCGGGACCAAAAATGTGTTCCGCACCCGCAACTTCAAGAAACGCTTCGTCAACCGACAACGGTTCAACAAACGGTGTGAACTCGTTGAATTGTTCAAAGACTGCCGAGGAAGCCTCAGAGTAAGCCTTCATGCGGGCCGGAACGGTGATTGCATCGGGGCACAGGATACGAGCGCGGCTTGCGTTCATTCCCGAACGCACTCCCCTGCGCTTAGCTTCGTAACTGCACGCAAGAACCACACCTTGCCCGACGATCAGCGGTCGGTCACGCAGTTTAGGGTCGTCTCGCTGTTCCACTGATGCAAAGAAGGCATCAAGGTCGGCGTGCAGAATAGTGGCACGGTTAGGCACAGCATTACTCTAGTGCATGCTAGCGCGAGGGGGGTTGCAGTGTTATGGTTGGGATATGATTGTTGCGGAAGCTGTGGCAGTGTGTGATAAGGATCGGGTGCCCCACATCGTGTATCACCCAATATATAGGGTAGTCATCACCCAATATATTGGGTAGTCTGTTCGTGTGACTCTCAAGGAGCAGGGACACTACCTGCCGCGGCTGCTTGATGTCCGGTTGCGGGACACGTTGCGGTACTCGCCGGCGGTCGTCATCGAGGGCCCTCGGGGGTGTGGCAAGACCACCACGGGCAGCCAAGCGGCATCGTCGTTGTTGGCAATGGACGAGGTGGACCTGACTGGTGCCTCTGCGGGCGCGCTGAGTGCTCTGTTGGGCCAAGCTCCGCCCTTGCTGGTCGACGAATGGCAGCTTGCCCCGGCGCTGTGGAACGCAGTACGGCGCGAGAGCGACCGGCGCGCAGGCGCACCGGGTCAGTTCATATTGACCGGTTCGTCGACGCTGCCCGACAACCCGATCCGCCACTCCGGCGCGGGCAGGCTCGCGTCGCTGCGTCTGCGGACGTTCTCGTCCTACGAGAGCGGCACCTCCAACGGTGCGGTGTCGTTGGCCGCCATGCTGCGGGGGGAGCCTACGGACGCGGCTGCGGAACTGACCCCGTCCCGCTTGGAGCTGGCCGAGGCGATTTGTCGGGGCGGTTGGCCGGCCTCGCGCAAGATGCCATTGGAGCAGGCGCTCAGCTATGTCGAGGCGTATGTGGATGCCATGTGCAACATCGACATCAGGCGCAGCATCGACTCGGCTCCCTATCGCAGCACCGAGACTGCCCGGCAGGTATTGCGGTCCCTGGCCCGCAACATTGGCACCGCGGCGTCGGTCAGCGCACTGGCTCGTGACACGGCCTCGGGAGAGCCGGTGCCCCCGTTGGACCGCAAGACGCTCCCGGCGTTCCTGGATGCGTTCGAGAACGTGTATGTGCGCGAGGACTGTCGGCCGTGGGGATTCCAGCCCGCCTCGAAACAGGCGATGAGGGTCAGAACCAAGCGTTTTCTGTGCGACCCTTCGCTGGCCACGGGAGTCTTGCGGGTCGGCCCCCGCCGTCTGGCGGAGGAGTCTGAGTTCATGGGCGGTGCCTTCGAGTCGCTGGTCATGCGCGACCTTCGGGCCTACGCGGAGGCCAACAATGCCGAGGTGCGCTACTACGCGGAGAGCGGGTTCGAGGTTGACGCAGTAGTGGAGGATCGCGACGGGTCGTGGGTTGCTGTGGAGGTGAAGCTGAGCTGCAACCGCGTTTCGATAGACAAGGCCAAGCGGGTCCTGAAGCTCCTCGCCGGGCGGGCGGAGGAAGCGGGCAAGCGCCCTCCCTCCAAGCTGCTGGCAGTGTTCGGGGTGAACGCACCCGAGGCGCACACCGGACTTCGCATAGCCCGCGAGGATGACGGCGTCGCCCTGGTACCGATCGCCGCGCTCGGCCCTTGACCCCTCCCCCTAGTCCATCCAGACGGCGTGGGTGATGCCGTCGGCGATGACGGAGAATTCGCCAGTCGCAAAGTCAACGGTTCCCATCCGGCCGTCAGTGAGAGTGACCAGCAGCCATCCGCGCACCAAGTCCATGTCGGCAATCTCTCCGTCCACCTCAAGTTCGTGGACCGGTAGAAGCGTCTGAGAATCGACAGTCACGATTCTTGAGCCATCCAGTTCACATGTCCCGATGAGAGAGTTGCATGACTGTTCGGC
>Ga0209021_1001235_pt1 | contig 26617 bp, 27 predicted proteins | sample PinacodermFT_FD_187299 | JGI IMG/M metagenome (GOLD analysis project Ga0209021, IMG submission 187299) | Host-associated microbial community of the marine sponge Aplysina aerophoba from Gulf of Piran - sponge pinacoderm, lysed by freeze-thaw... | ecosystem: Host-associated > Porifera > Sponge >... | reverse complement strand
AACCCCTACTAACCACCACGACCGTGCCATCAGCTAGCTGGAGGGGGGTGACAAGCCAGCTTCCTGGCTCGGTGTCGAAGGTGCGGTTGGCTACCAGAAACGAGTGCTCATCAAGGTACGTACCACTAGCAACTGCGGTGGTGTGATCAGGCGGGAGCGGCGATGATTGGAGCAGCGTGTCGATGGGTTGCGGCGGCGTTGCAAACAGCGCTTCGACTTGTTGGTTTTGTGCTCGGCGTTGGTCGAGGCGCTGCAACTGCCAGAACCCAAGCCCGATCATGGCCACAACTACGCAGAGCACAAAGGCATGCGAGACAAGCCAACGCCAATGCCAAACCGAACGCCCCGACAGCGGAGACTGCGGGAACTGCGGGGGTTGCGGGGGCAACAAATTCGGCGACGGCGGCGACTGCGGGAACGGCGGGGACTGCGGCGAACGCAACAAATTCGGCGACGGCGGGGACTGCGGCGAGCGCCGGAACGGCGGAGGCTGCGAAGGCTGCCGAGAATGCGGAGAATGCGGGGACTGCCGGAACGGCGGAGGTTGCGGAGACTGCCCCGAATTTGGCGGCGACTGCCCCGAATTAGGCGACGGCGACGAGTGCGGAGGCAGCGGGGACGAGTGCCCCGAGCGCAGCGACTGCGGAGGCTGCGGCGAGCGCGGCGAATTCGGCGACGGCGGCGATTGCGGTAACGTTGCTTTCTTAGAGGTTGAGGAACGCATCTAAGCCAAGCGTCAGCCCTTCAAATTCGGCTATGCGCCTACAGGCGAGCAGAACTCCAGGCATGAATGATGTGCGATCGATGGTGTCGTGGCGGATGGTGAGGGTTTGGCCAGTCGTGCCTAACAACACCTCTTGATTGGCGACAACGCCTCGCATACGCACCGCATGAACTCTCACATTACCCGGGACGACTCCACCGCGTGCCCCCGCTAATGCTTCGTGTTGGGTGGGGTCTGCATCGAATCCGTTTTGGTCTGGTTGACCGGGTGCGTGGCCAGCAGCCTTAGCGATGCGCTGCGCGGTGTGCATTGCGGTACCTGAGGGTGCATCAACTTTGGCGTTGTGGTGATATTCGATGATCTCCGCGGTTGCGAAATGTGGAGCTGCCAATTCCGCGAAACGCATCATCAGAACGGCTCCAATAGCAAAGTTCGGTGCGATCAAACAGTTGCTTTTGTTGAACATTTCGGCAAATCGCGTAAAATCCTCCGTTTCGAATCCGCTGGTACCAACCACCGCATGGATGGAGTTGTCGGCTAGGAAACCAAGTGTGCGGCGAGCGGCTGATGCCACCGTGAAATCAACAGCAACATCAGTTTGGGCGGTGGCGAGTTCATCAAGCGAGTCGGCGATGTCGAGCCTGGCCACTAGCTGCAATGCCGGGTCAGCGTCAACCGCCCGACACACTTCTTGACCCATGCGCCCTTTAGCACCAACAACCCCTACACGAATGGGCCTCGCCTGCGCGTCACCACGGTTTGCTTGCGTGTCACGACTGGTCGCCGAATCTAGCGTTTGCTCATTTGCCACGTTTGTCTCGCTTGCGGCGCAATTGTTTTGAAAGGTCTTCGAGAGATCGGCGTTCAGCTTCCGTCAAACTATCCAAACCACCCGACCCCATTTTGTCCAACAGGGCATCAATCTCGGTTTGAGCAGAATCTGGCGAAGGTGGTGGCACCGAGGAAAGGTGTGTGCCGCGTTTGCGGCGTTTTGACTTAGGTTGCCGTGTAGGTGGGTCGCGGAGTTGTGGACGTTGCCGATACTGACGGGTTCGCCTTGATGGCCGATACCGAGCGTTTGCATTTGTGAGGCTCGCTGGGAGCGGGAACTTGGGAATCCATTGATGTTGTTCGGCATGGCCAAAGGCCCGGATCAGCAACGGAGCCAACACCACCATGGTGACCACAAGAAGCAAACGATAATAATCTCGCACTGAGACAGCGCCGAGCATCGACATAGCCACGACGATCCCAGCCAAAACCCAACCCCGTAACCCCGGCCAGAACCGGACCTCTGAGTATTGCGTGACGAATGCAACCAAGATTGCCAATTCAATCGACAAAATTCCGTCAGCTCGACCTTGAATCGTGGTGAACTCTAGGGTGGTCATCAGCAAAGCCGGGAGCAGAATCACCATCAGCAAAAAACAGGTGAAACGCACTCGACCCATAAGCAGTTCAAGTTGTGTTGCCAAAACAAAAAACACTACCAACAACACCACAGCAAAGAAGTCCACCGGAGAGGCGATGGCCCAGGTTAGCAAACGCCAAACTTGGCCACCGGCAACACTACCTGAACCGCTTCCAGCGTTGAGATAAAGCAATTCCGAGATACGCTGGTTGCCCCCCTGGAAAGCCCAAACGAACATGTGGACAACGTTGAGCGCAACGAAGATCGCTGTTGTGGTTGCTGGGTAACGACCAACCCGAAACCACGGGTCATAGCTCTGTCCATAATCACGAAACAGCGGCATAACCTAAAATGGTATCGGCGCTAGCGGTTGAGGATACAGCAAAACGTTTAGCGACGACCGCGGGGGTTGGAGCTAGAGCCCCGCGTGCGTTGCCGGGTTTCCGGGCCAAGATTGTCGAACTGTTGCGACAACTCAGCATCAAAGGCATCTTCGAAAGAAACCGCTTCACGCTTTGGTTCACTGGGATCGCCTTGTTTAGTGGCTCCTCGTTGATCACGGCCGGTTTGTGGTGTTGCTTGGCGACTCGGTCGGTCGCGATCGGTGTTGTTGCGCTGGCGTGAACGACTATTGCCATTGCGGTTAGGCGCGCCACCAGTTTCGCCAGCGACACCTTCTGATGTTTCGGCTGCACTTTCCGGTGTGAGCGAGATTTTGCCATTGGGGTCTACGTCTTCAACTACCACCACAACTTCGTCACCCAAAGAAAGCACATCTTCTACCCGCTCGATGCGCCGGTTGCCACCAATTTTGGAGATGTGCAGCAACCCGTCACGTCCCGGCAAAATGTTGACGAACGCACCGAATTTGGTGATGTTGACAACTCGGCCCGGATATGTGGCACCAATTTCCGCTGTTGGGGGATCAAGTATCAGTTTGATTTGACGTTCGGCTTCAGCGACTTGGGAGCTGTCTACCGAAGCAACCGACACCACACCAACCGAGCCGTCGTCATCAACGGAGATATCTGCACCGGTCTCAGCTTGGATGGCATTGATGACCTTACCTTTCGGCCCGATAACTTCGCCGATCTTTTCGACTGGTATTTCGAAACTGATGATCTTCGGCGCGGTGTCTCGAACTTCTTCGCGTGGTTCGGCGATCGCTTCGGCCATGACATCAAGTATGTCTAAGCGGGCTTCTCGAGCTTGGGCTAAAGCGTTGGCCAAAACACTCGCGGGTATACCCGCAATCTTTGTGTCAAGTTGCAGCGCAGTCACGAAATCGGTTGTGCCCGCAACTTTGAAATCCATGTCACCGAAGGCATCTTCCGCGCCCAAAATGTCGGTTAACGTTACGTAGGTACCGTCGGCGTGTACCAAACCCATTGCGATGCCCGCTACCGGCGCTTTGATGGGCACGCCCGCGTCCATTAGCGAAAGCGTTGATGCACACACCGATGCCATCGAACTAGAACCATTGGAGGCCAAGACCTCCGACACGGTTCGCACGGTGTAGGGCCACTCCTCAAAGCTGGGTATAACCGGGAAGACCGCCCTTTCGGCGAGGGCACCATGGCCAATCTCACGCCGTTTGGGGCCACGCATAAATCCTGTCTCACCCGTGGAGAATGGCGGGAAGTTGTAATGATGGAAATAGCGTTTCTTGTCTTGGGGTGAAAGGTCATCTATCAGCATGTCGCTGCGACCCATGCCCAGCGTAGTGAAGTTGAGAACTTGGGTGTCACCGCGTTGAAAGAGGCCGCTGCCGTGCGCGGTAGGGATCACTTCAACTTCGCTAGTAATGTTGCGGAGATCATCGGTGCCGCGTCCGTCTATACGGATGCCTTCTTCCACTATTCTCTGGCGGACTGCTTGTTTGGAGATCGCTCGAATAGCGTTCTTGATTTGCTTCTGCGCGTAGGGGTCGCTTTCAGTGAGGTGCGATAACTCTGCGATGATGGATTCGCTGAGTTCATTCGAGGCTGTTTGTCGTTGACCTTTATCGGCAATTTTTTGTGTTGCGACGATGCGGTCTGCGGCGGTAGCTTGCACTGCCGCGAAGATCTCTTCGCTGTAATCAACGCTGAGCGGTGGGTCCATCTTCACGATTGGGCTATACGCATCAATCACTTGTTGCTGGAACTCGATCATTTCACGTACCCAAATTTTGCTGGCTTCAAGGCCCTGAGCGAGCACATCTTCGTTGACTTTGGGGGTACCCGTTTCGTAAAGGTTCCACGAGTTCTCGGTTCCGCCCGCCTCAACCATCATTACCGCCACGTCGCTGTCGGTGAGGCACCCCGCCACGACCATTTCAAACGCCGAATCGGCTGATTCTTGGTAAGTGGGAAACGGAATCCAATCACCCTCCGGCGACCAACTGATCCGCACCGCCCCAATAGGTCCATCAAAAGGAATGTTGGAAATGCTAAGCGCGAGCGAAGCGGCGTTGAGCGCCAAAACGTCATAGGGGTTTTCTTGGTCTGCTCCGAGCACGGTGCCAACCACATGGACTTCGTTGCGAAAACCTTCGGGGAAAGCCGGGCGCAGCGGACGGTCGATCAGACGACAGGTCAGTATGGCTTGTTCACCAGCACGGGCTTCGCGGCGGAAGAACGACCCGGGGATCTTGCCAGCCGCATACATACGTTCTTCAATGTCTACGGTAAGCGGGAAGAAGTCGGCAGTTTCGCGGGGCATGGCCGCCCCGGTTGCTGTGACAAGTATTACCGTGTCGCCAATACGGGCGGTGACTGAGCCCGCTGCGAGGGGGGCAAGTTTGCCTACCTCAAGCGTGACATCTTTACCTTCGGCGCGCGTGAACGAACCTGTGAAAGTTTGGGGATTGGGCATGTTATTTCTCCTGCACACATGACTGCCAGTTCCCAGTTGAAAACCGCTGACCTGCTTTTCGTTTGCAGTTCAGAGACTTTCGACTAGCACCAACCGCCTTGTGTTCGTTATGTTGCTGGACCTTCCAGCTACTGGGTATGTCGGGTTGACTCTGGCTTATGGCTCAGCGCCAACCAAGGTGGCGACCCGTGAGGGCCTCCTAGTAATAGTTTAGCGACGCAACCCGAGATGGGTGATCACTGCTCTATAACGTTCGACATCGTTGTCTTTGACATAGTCTAAGAGACGACGCCGACGGCCAACCAACATCTGCAAACCTCGCCTAGTGTGATGGTCTTTTTGGTGGACTTTCATGTGTTCGGTGAGGTGCGATATTCGAGCCGAGAGTAGGGCTATTTGTATTTCTGAGGAGCCCGTGTTGTTGTCGGCTAGATCAAAGGCTTTCGCCATGTCGGAGATTGTTTCGGATTTGGGGCGCAGGCTTGTGGCCATCAGGTTGGGTTCCTTAAGTTTCTTCGGGTCCGTTGAGTTTGTCGGGTTGAGGATAGCAGCAGTTTTGTTGGATCGGCAGATTTTATTCGCGTGCGGTTGGTTAGGTCACCGACACATTGCTATCTTGGGAGTTGCTTCTGGATTCGCTTCTTTCGCGGCGTTTGCGTTGGCGACGTTGCGCTTGGCGTTCTTGGCGCAAACGTTGTTGACGTGCTTGTTCCTTGCGTTGATGCTGTCGGCGTTGGCCTTTGCTGTACTTTGCCTGCCTCTGCAAGGTTCGTTGTTTGGATTGTTCGGCTTGGCGATCAAGTTCAAATTGGAGTTGTACTTGTTTGCGTAACCGTTCTCGTTCTCGGTGTTCGTCTTGTTGCGCTTGGGCTTGTTTACGGATTTGTTGCAATTGTGCTCGAAACTCTGCTTGTTCTTGGTCGATCCATTCCCAGACACTATTGACCGTCCCTAGCGATGTGGTGTCGTAGAGCCCGACCCGTGCGGCTTGCGCTCTGCAAACGATGACTCCGTCCACTTCAATACCTGACCCGCAAGCGCATCGCCATTCATGAAACAGCAATAAACGACCCGTTCGTTCGCTGCGAACGACGAGCCGGTGCATCACTCTTGGATGCCGTTCGCGGTGGGGGTTGCAACTCTGTGGGGCATCGTGTCGCAGTCCATCCCGCTATGTTACAACTTCGTAACAACATTACAAAACGTTTAATCAAGATTTTTTGGAAATATTGTTTTCGCTCCGGGATTTTCACTCGCTGGGTGGCGTGCTGGCCGGCTCGGGTCTTGTCGTTATGGTCTGTTGTTGCTGGGCTATGGTCTGTTGCTGGTTGTACCAACCTTCAAGCGCCAAAGCAAGGCCCCACAACAACAATCCTGCCGCCATCATGGTTGCGGCAACATGCGGTGCTGTCTGCAAAGCGATGCTAATCCCAACCGACCAGTCGAAAATGTTGTCAGACTCCGCGGCCGCGTAAGCGACTAGCCACAAGAACGAAAATAGTGTCGATGTTCCCAACGCCACGGTTCCGAGCGTCTTGATTTTGCGTATTTGATCCATTGGTGGCCTTTCGATTTCCACTGCGCTACCACAAGAGCATACTGTCAAAATAAGGGTTCAGGGTTATTGGGAAACGCCTGTGACCGAAACTGGAACCCCACCGCCAACGCCCACTCCATCGCCGCGCTCTGAGCTTCCTTCGGTACCGTACCGTCTGACATCCCGGGCGTGCCGTGCTGTGGACTAGCCGGCCGCTGACTCACAGGCCCGAGCCCGGCACGGCATCCCGTACCGCATCGCAAAAGACCCTGAAACTATGGGACCGGGATCGTTGGGGATCGATGTGCTTGCTGACATTGCGAGCCAGTTCGCTCTTTCTCAGCCCCTCGGGAAACTCCGATTTCAACAGACGCTCTAGGGCTTCCCATGTCCCTCCCCGAATGGCGTCGGGATCCCGATAGTTGGAACGTCGGGCAACATTGGATCTGACTTCCGGATAGACGGCCCGAACCGCGTCCCAGTCGCCAAAATACCAAGCCTCGAGCTCTTCGATCACGATGCGGTTGACAAGTTGCCATCTCTGTCCTCCTGCCATTGTGCGGGTCACTAGGCCAACAGATTGTGCGGTCGTTTCCAACTGGGTTTTCAGGTCATGGCAGTCTCGCTGGTCGCGGTCGACCAGCACGAAGAGATGATCCACAGGCGGAAAGTACGATGCAAGACCACGTAGACGGTTCTCCAAGTTCTTGAGAAGATCTTGCTTCCCCTGGAACACTCGAACGTCCAGTACTACGTCGTGAGGCAGAAAACGGGGAAGGAACCCACGCAGAAAGAACTCCATTGAGCGTTCTTCGACGAAGAAAAGCAGACGCTTGGCCCTGTCGGAATCGACCGGATCAGCGGTCACGGGCGAACCAGAGGGTCACCGACTCCGAACCACCCCTCTGTCCACAGGTTGCCGAGCGATCCTCCGGTGTCGATATGTTGAGGGATCCCTTCAATGTCCGAGGCCCGACGGACACGAGCATACCCGTCTTCGTCGCGCCAGAGGATTCTTACTTCCTTGGCCCTCAAACCGTCGAGGAAGAACGGTGAGTGTGTGGTCACGAGCAGTTGCGTTCGAGCAAGAGCCGAACGGCATTCTTCGGCCAACTCGGGAAGCAGTCGAGGATGGAGGAAGTTCTCGGGCTCCTCAATGCCTATGAACGGGTACGGGTCGGGCCCATGAATTAGGACTAGGTAGGCAAGCAGTTTGAGGGTGCCATCGGATGCATGCTTGGCAAGAATCGGCTCACTGAATGGAGCGTCCAGAAACTTCAACAGCAGCCGCCCGTCCTCCATCCTTTCTGTCTGCACATCGGAAATGAGGGGTACTCGCTCTCCAAGGACCCGTACGATTCTACGAAGCAACCACGGGTGGTTCTCGTTCAGGTACTGCACGACGTTGGACAGGTTGTCGCCGGATCGGGTCAGGTTCTCCTGCGGTCCGCTCTCAGGTTGACCTCTCGTACCGTCAGCCGAGAGGTAGGAGGTGTGCCAACCCATAATGAAGTCGCGCAACTTCACGACTCGTGGATGTTCGGTGAACTGCCCCAGGGCGCTTACCGCTAGCAGGTCAGGGCTCTTCAGCCGGACTGGGACCCGTTCATCGGACTCGTCGGGCACCTCTCCGCTCGCCGCCTCTCCTCTGCCACGCGTGACGTCCAGAAACTTGAACGGTCGACCGTAACTCTGGCGTTTCCAACTCAACCATTCATGTTCCACGACTGGCCTGCCTCTGCGTTCGTCAAGTTCAATGTGGTAAGTGATCAGCGGGTTTCCGGCCGGTCCACCGACGGTTCGGCCCTCGCGGTACTTGATCTCTATCACGACTGGGCCAGTGCTTCCTCTGGACCTTATTTCCTTGGCCCGTCCTCGTCGGTCCCAGGCTTGTCTCAAACCGGTCTCGAAGCACTCAGAAAGGAACGCGAACACGTCGAACACGGTGGACTTGCCACTGCCGTTGGGCCCCACCAACACCGTCAGTGGAGTAAGATCCTTCAAGTGGACTCTTTTCAGCGCCCTGAAGTTCTCCACTGTGAAAGACACAACCCGTGGTTGATCTCGCTGAACCGCGCCTTGGTTCGTTGTCTTGGGCATGTCGTGAGCGTAGCGGAGCGGGCCCGAATAGGCATTCCACGGCTTCGAATTGCTCTAGTGGCGGAAATGTCGTTCGACGGTGAACACCATAGAGACACCGCTTTCATCGGCGACGACGACCGTTGCGAAACAGTTTCCGATACCGCAAATGTCACTCCGTCAATGTATCACAACCTGCGATACACCCGCTGACTTTCCGAGGCGAAGGGCGGTGGTCAGGTCGGGAGTTTCAGCGCGCGGGTGAGGAAACTGGCCATCTGAGCTCGGGTCACGGGAGTGTCGGGACAGAACCGCAACGACTCACCCTCACCGCCGTCGTCGGTGCCCGGGTCGCTGTCGGTGATCGTCAAGGTCACCCCGTTCACGGTCAGGCTGGTGCCCGACGCGGACAGAACAACAGTCTCGTTGTCCTCATCGATCCGTCTTTAGTGTACGTCGCCACAGATTGAGCGCCGAAAAGATTCGCCCCTGCGATGCCAAAAGCACGCGAAGCGCCCACCAACGGTGTGGGGGAAGCCGGGTCGGTCACGTCGATCACCGAATCGTGCCGCCACGGCGGAGGCGTGTTAGGGTACAGGAAAGGACCATCATGGAGACAACCGTGATCACCACAATCATAACCGTAATGGGCGTAGCCACAATAACAATGCTTGGCTACTTCATGCAAAGCGTACGGGCCGAAATGCGCCGCTTGGGAGAATGCATAGATCGGCTTGATGAAAAAACCGACACACGCTTCGACGCGCTTGAAGCAAAAACCGACAAACGCTTCGACGCGCTTGAAGCAAAAACCGACAAACGCTTCGGCGTGCTTGAAGAGAAAGTCAATGCTTTGACTGCGAGTGTGGCAGCAATCGCGGCAACACAAACCGCACACGGCAACAAACTCAACCATATGGTAAACCTCGGCGAACGCATCAGCGCCGTTGAAGGTGCCGTGTTCAACAAACCCGCAACCAAACTCGCTCTCGCAGCAAGCATCGAACCCAACGAATAAAGTTCACCGATCGCACACGCACGCCACAGGAAACCGAACCCGCGAGTTGAGCCTGCGCGTACATGTGGGCCACGGGATGTTTGGTTGCTGTCAACTTGGCGTTGAGACCGTGGCGGTGGCTCACAAACTTGCGATAATGGCCGGCCAAAATTGGTAGGAAAACAACCGGGCTAACAACTTGACACTAGTATCAAGCCATGGCAGGATCCCAATCGAGTTTCGAGAAGGCAACTGCAACTATTATTGTCGTGATCGTTGGAGTGCTTTTCGGTGCGGTGTTCGGTGGTTTCTCGGGTGCCCTTTTCGGCGGTGTCATCGGCTATGTGCTGCTGAGACAGGCCGAATTGAGACGGCGCCTTAAGAGCATTGAAGAGGCCTCACGTGGGGTTCACGGGTCGTCCACTGTCACACGTCCAGCCCCGGCCCCACCACCTTCGGTTCCGCCTTCCACACGACCGCGTCCGGCGATGCCACCTTCGCCGCGACCGCTACCCGCGATGCCAGTGCCAAAACCTGAGCCCGCCGAAGCACCTACCGTTGCCCACGCGACTCCCCTTCCATTAGATGCCTCGCCAGTAGCTACCACGTCAGTAGCAACACCCGCAGGTGACTCGCCAGCAGATGCCACATCCGCAACTCCCCCACCAACAACTACCCCGCCAGTAGATGCCTCGCCAGTAGCTACCACGTCCGCAGTTGCTTCGTCAGTAGCAACACCCGCAGATGCCTCACCAGTAGATGCCTCGTCCGCAGCAACGCCCGCATTTGCTTCTCAAAGCATCTTTGACGATCCCAGTTTCCAACGCAGCTACCGCCAAAACGTGCAGGCCACGCCGGTCGCCGATTCACCCAAAACGTTCGCTAGCACGCTAACCTCTTGGGTCACTACCGGCAATTTGCCGGTCAAGGTTGGGGTGTTGGTGTCGCTAGTCGGGCTCGGTTTCCTGATTCAGGAAGCCAACACGAGAGGGTTCATCACGCTCACCGTTGAAATGGGATTGATAGCCGTAGCACTGTTCGGGTTGGCGCTACTAGCAATCGGCTGGCGGTTGCGAACCACGCACGCGGTTTACGGCCTTAGCCTCCAGGGTGGCGGGATTGCTTCCCTTTATCTGACCACTTTCGCAGCCTTCGCAGTTTACGATGTTTTGGGCGCAGCGGCGGGAGGTGCAGCCGTCATCGTAATCACGGTCGGTGCGGGTGTCCTCGCGGTGTTGCAGGACGCACGCTCCTTAGCGGTCCTCGGAATCATTGGTGGCTTCCTCGCGCCAGTTCTGGTGTACACCCAACCTGAAGACCACCTGGCGCTTTTTGGTTTCTATGCGGTGCTGAGTGCTGCGATCGTGGGTGTTGCCTGGTTCAAAGTCTGGCCTGAACTCAATCTCTTGGGGCTGGGGTTCACCTTCGGAATCTCGGCCTTCTGGCTCGCCGACCGCTACTCAACTGACGACTGGGGCTCAACGCAGCCGTTGATTGCTGTCCTCATCCTGCTGTATATGGCGATACCGCTACTCTTCGCGGTCCGAGAAGTTCCCGACATTGAGGATCCGTGGACCGCTCCGCTGGTTTTCGGCACGCCGTTCTTCGGGTTCGGGTTACAGTACTTGGCGATCGGCCACACCGAGTACGGTCTGGCGTTTAGTGCGCTGGCGCTGGCTGTCGTGCAGGGCGCGTTTATTCTGGTCGCCCGCCGACTGCACCGTGAGCAGAGCCTATTGGCTGGCACCTACACCGTCTTGGCGGCAGTTTTTCTGGTTCTCGCTGTTCCGTTCGCTCTCAACGCCCACTTCACGTCTACGGTTTGGGCTATTCAAGGTGTTGTTCTGGTGTGGTTCGGTTGTCGTAGCAGGCGGATCTTGGCGATCGACGGCGGTGTTGCGCTGCAGATACTAGGCGGGTTGTCGTTCATGTTGCATTTGAATGCGATGACTTCGCTGGATCTGGAATCTGAAGTGCTGAGTTTGTATCTTGAGGACACGTTGCCGATCGTCAATGAGTATTTCTTGGGTGCTGTGGTGCTCGCTGCCGCTGGGTTGGTGTCGGCTTATCAGTTGTATCGCCGCAACGACCGTGCGGCAGCAGCAGGGGCGGCAGGGGCGTTACCGGCAGCAGATGGGGCGTTACCCGCAGCGGGATTGGATCAGAGGTTATACAGCAACGTGAACCGTTCCGATATGGAGAAGGTTGTATGTGCGCTGGCGTTGGGTTGGGGAACATTCTGGTGGGTTCTTGGAGGGCTCTTAGAGACCGGTTTCCAATTGGGGATCGAGGGGTTGTCGGCTTCCTTAGCTTTCCTCGTAGCTTCGTTCAGCGCACCGTTCTTGTTGTCTCGGCGGTTGCAGTGGCCGCAGCTCAACACCTTGGGGCTTGGGATTCTTCCCGTGATGGTGGTGTTTTTGTTCATTTCGCTGGGCAACCAATCCCATCCTTTCGGTTCGTATGGTTGGGCGGCTTGGCCGCTGGCGTTGGTGGCCCACTGCGGGTTCCTGCGTCTGCGGGAGAGCGAATTCAAGCGAATGGTGACGGCGTTGCATGCTGGTGCTTACTGGCTGGTGGCCGTGCTAGTCGGAGTTGAAGCCTTTTGGTTGGTCGATCGCTTTGCGAGTGACGTGTGGCCGACCGTGGCCACGCTTGGTGCCGTGTTGTTGCTTGTGGCGGGAACTTTGTTTGCTCAGAATCTGCAAGTTTGGCCGGTGGCAGTTCATTGGCGGGGCTATCTTTTGAACTACACCGCTCCAGTGCTTATATCGTTGACGGTCCTCGTCTCAGCTAATTATCTGTCTTCTGCTGCTGATCCTTCCCCGTTGCCCTTCTTGCCGGTGTTGAATCCGCTTGGCGTGTTGCTTGCAGCTTTGGTGGCGGTCGGTTTGTTATGGAAACGGTTGTGCGCTGCTTTGGAGACGGAGGATCATTTGTTTGCGAAGTTATTGACCGTGTCTTGGGTGCCGGCTTTGGCTGTCGCTGGTGTTGTCGCAGTGACGATGGAAGCGGCGCGCAGTGTGCATCATTGGCAGGACATTCCCTGGGATTTGGAAGCGTTGGCGGCTTCAACCACGCTTCAGGCTTCGTTGTCGGTGATTTGGGCGGTGGTGGGTTTGGGGGGAATGGTCGCTGGTGTGCGTTTACGTCACCGTGTGGTGTGGGTGGCGGGTGCCTCATTTATGGCTCTGGTGGTCGTCAAATTGTTCCTTGTGGATTTGAGCAACCTCACCGCGGTCAGCCGCGTGGTATCTTTCCTAGGTGTCGGTGTGCTGTTGCTGATCGTAGGTTATCTTGCACCCGTACCCCCGGCAGAGACACGTGAAGATCCAACCGAGCAACCCGTTGAAGAACCTACACAGCAGCTGTAACGCAAACATTAACACAAACATATTGCACTGTTATACGACGTGCGTTAAGCTATACGACGTGCGTTAAGCCAAAACCGAATGCACAAAGCCCATTTTTCTGCCCAGAATCCCAAATCTCCACAGTAACCCCAAGGCGCAGAAGCGACGACTGCCTGACCGCGAGTTCAATTGTCACACTCGCGTTGTACGCTTTGAGTACTTTAGATTTCACCAAAAGGAGCAACAGATGACCAACGAACTGCCATTCCTACCGAAGGAGCGCTCCAACGATCGCGCTCTCCATGAGCGGGTCGCCCGAGCGCGCCAACTCCGCGAAAACGCCGCGGCTCGCGTCGAAGAACGTTACGCAAATTACAAGCCACAAGAATCCAAGTTGCAATTTGGCGACTCGCAGCTACTTGAGATGGAACGCCTACGTGTCCTCTGAGGCGCGAACACCACCTCCGCAGAGTCCTTATTTCCGCGCTCTCAACGCAAGACGCTAAGAACGACAGGCGGAGATTCGTAAGTATGAAGTTGAGAACAACCGTTCTCTAGTAGTTGTACACGGGCCAATTACACCAGCGGTAATCACCCCTCTCGCAGATGCGGTCGGTGATGTACACCAAGAAGCTCCGCTTGATCTGATGCTCACATCAATCGGCGGTGACGGTGAGACATCGTTGAGGATGGCCTCTATGTGCCATAGTGAGCGAGACGACTTTAGTATCATCGTTGCCGATTTAGCTGCATCAGCAGCAACATTGCTGTCTTTGGCAGCCGAGAAGATAGTCATGAGCGACACCTCGGCGCTTGGACCAATCGACCCGCAAGTACTGTTGGAACAGCGGCATCAGTACTTCCCAGCCAAGGAAGTCGTCGCCATCGTAAACGACTTGGATGAACGCACGAAAACCAACCCACAAGCGTTCGAACTATACGCCACCCTTCTAGCTGACATTGATGCGGTAATTTACCAGACTGCTAAGGCTTCGATCCGGCGCACGGAAGAACTCGTTCCAGAACTACTTCAACTTAGACGTAACCCACCGAGTTTAGATTGCTCTAAACGCATTGTCCAACAGTTGCAGAGTCATGCAATGCATTCGGCAACAATCGGGCATCATCAAGCAAGCCAACTTGGCCTTCCGATAGAGTACTTGTCACCTCAATCAGAGCGATGGCAATCGCTTTGGCGGTTACACGCTCACTACGTTGCACTAGCTGGGCCATACCCAACCGATACCGTGATCATTGAAGGCCCGAAAGTCTCATTTCACTTCAAGGCAATGTAGGGGATTTTTGGTTTGCGGGCGTTGCCAATGCGGACTTGATACGCTCTTGAAGGGCTACGACATTGCGGTCGGCGGTGGACATGGAACCGATGGACACCCTAATGAACGCCCGTTGGTCAATCACCGAACCCAGCAGGTAGACGCTACCGTCCGCGTTCAACGACCGGGCGCTGTTCAATACCGGCGAAATAGTCGACGATCCAGTCAACGAGTGCGTGTCCGTTGGCGCGAAACTCGTCTGGGTCATGCGGGTCGGTGTTCCTTGTCAACCCTGACCGTAGCGGCGCACGTCGCCCACGGCGCTCTCAAAGAGTGCGAGGACTTCCCCGGGTTGGTCGTGGCGTCCGGTCTGGTCTTTGGAGTAGATGAGTTCGCCGTTAACGGTGACATCGAACACACCTTTAGAGCCCGTGGTCAACGTCAAACTTTCAATGATGTGTTGGTAGTTCGAGAGAAGGTCTTTGGCTGCGCTCACGGCGTAGCTTGAATAGTCTCAAGGAACACAGTATTTGATGTCGATGATGTGTTTCATGCGCCTGAGGTTATCGGATATTGCCCGGAAGTTTGCGGAACGGTTGACGAATTCGGGGCATTTCACGTTGCGGTAGCGAGTTGATGGAACACTTGCTTGCTGGTAGGGAGGATGTGGATCGCTTGCTCAGCGATGCCGGTGTCGTTCGGCAGCAGCGCTAGCAATAAATTATGCGGGTGCGTCTTCGTAGACCTGTATGGTGCCGCGATATGTGGCTACCCACACTCTTTTGGATTCGGGGTCGTAGCTGATGCCGATGGGGCGATCGGGCGTGGCGATCTTTTGCAACTCGACCATGTCGGAGGTGCGCACCTTGCTGATTGTGTCGGCGTGATAGTTGACAACGTAAACAGCGGTACCGTCATCGCTGATCGTCAACGAACGCGCACCCGCTCCAGTTAGCGCAGTTCCGACCACGGTATTGGCGTGGAGGTCAATTTTGGTCACGCCCCCAACCTTGTTGAGCGAAACATATAAGTACCGGTCGTCTGCACTGAGCACCAACGACCTCGGACCCAGCCCAACTCCAGTTATCCACGAGATTGGGGCACTCAAGTCTGTGAGGTCCACTATCGCGATCTCGCTTCCTCCCATCACCGCTACATACGCCTTGGTAGAATCGCTTGATATGGCGATGCCTCGGGGATAGCGTCCGATTGGTACGCGAGTAATTTCGGTAGCGGTTGCAGTGTCAACGACACTGAGGTTGAAAGCGCACCAGTTTGTGACTAAGACCTTGGTGTCGTCGGGCGTGACTGCCACGAACTTAGGCACCGGCCCCACACCAATGACTTGGTCGATGGTGAGCGACTGAACGTCAACGCGGTATAAAAAGCTGTTGTCCCAATTTCCAGGAACGCATCGATCATGGCCAGCGCGTGTATATCCCGGGCCAAACATTTGGTAGTTCGACACATAGGCGTAGCGGCCGTCCGCCGTGAATGCGGCCTCCACTGGGGCACCCGAATACACCGCACCAGGTTTCGCCCCCACCACGCCGAAATCTGAGAGCACCACCTGATCACTGATCGTCCCGACCAACGACCGCGACCGGTCATAAACGGTGATTGTGTGCCGATACATCATATTCTGGGCAAAGAATCGGTCTACCCCCGAGAACACCACCGACTTGGGAGTGATATTTCCCCTTATCTCGCCAACCCGCCGCAGCGTCAATTCCTCCGACAAAGGTGGACCGCATCTCCGGCTGGTGGGATCTAACTCAACTGCTGGGCTTCCTTGGTAGCGATAGAGGAAGCTGGCGAGTTGCCCTCGCGTGATCAACCCGTTCGGGGAGAAGGTAGAGGGACTGGTACCTGTGGTAATGGACTCGTTGCTCATCCACGCGACTGGTTGCTGTTGCCACGATACCGATACATCGATAAAGGGATGGGTCGGCGACCTCGCTGGTCGCCCTGCTACTCGATGTAGCATCGCCGCAAACTCGCCCCTGCTCACCTTTTTCTCAGGGAAAAATCTTCTTCTTGTCCCTCCAACTCTGTAACCCTCGGAGGTAAGCCAAGAAACTGGCATCTGCTGATACGAAGCCGCCACATCAATGAAACTGTGTGCTAAGGCATCTGGTGCGCCTTCCATCCGCCACAGAAAAGTTGCTGCTTGACCTCTAGTCACTGGATCGTCGGGCGAAAAACACTCCTCTGAGGTTCCTGTAGTGATGCCGTTGTCGACCATCCATTGCACCGCGTTCGTGAAATATTGATCCCCTTCAACATCGCCATATCCAGCAACACCGTGTGCCGGTGTCGCGACGAACAACGCTGCGCCAATGAGCGAACTAGAAACAAGACTCAGAAATAAAATACGAATACCTCAAACCTACAAGCAGTTTGCGGTAGCGTCAAGCAGGTTCCCGAGCGCTGACCACACAATGTGCATGACTTGTTGAACCTTCGCTAAAACGTAAGTTGCAGAATATACCGAAGCAGCGCCGAGTGCAGTTGTGTGTTGTAACGATCTCGGTTCCGAGAGTTGTTGTGCAGGTAGTGTTCGCTAGTGTCTTTGTGTGCCCGACTACACCAAAGAACTTGCTGCCGTGTTGAAGCGAGCCGAGCCGTTGGCGCAAGCGTTCTTATCCGCTGGCTATGGGTTCTACTTGGTGGGTGGCGTGGTACGAGACAATTTCTTGGGGCGGTTAGGTAACGGGCAAGACCTTGATGCCACTACCGATGCTCGCCCTGACGAGATCAAGGTTTTGCTTGCGGATTTAGCGGATGACTTATGGTTTCAAGGTGAGCGGTTCGGCACGGTTGGTTGCGTGGTTGATGGGCAGACTTATGAGATCACCACGCATCGGGCGGAGTCGTACCGTGAAGATTCGCGGCAACCGCTGGTCGTCTTTGGCGACAGCATCGTTGCCGACTTGCAACGCCGTGATTTTACGGTGAACGCAATGGCAATCAACATGGCCGACGCAAGTCTTGTTGATCCGTTTCGTGGGGAGCATGATTTGCGGGCCAAAGTTTTGCGCACGCCACTCGCACCTGTGGTTTCGTTGTCGGAGGATCCATTGCGCATGTTGCGAGCAGCACGTTTTTGTGCGGGTTGCGAGCTTGAAGCGGTACCGGAACTAAAGGAAGCTATGGTCAATCAGGCAGACCGTTTGGCGATCGTTTCGGTTGAACGCATTCGTGACGAGATACTGAAGTTGTTGTTGTTGGACGATCCCACTGCCGGGTTGAGTTTGCTTGACGAGACGGGGGTTGCTTTATTGGTGCCAGTTGTTGGTGGGTTCGGACCGTGGCTCAGAGTAGGAAGTTGTGTGGCAGCAATGCCTAGTGATGCGACGATGCGCTGGGCTGCCTTTTTGGTTTCGTTGGGGGCTGAGAAGGCAAACCTGCGTAAACTCAAATTTTCGGGTCAAATGGCTAGACAGGTTGCTTGGATGGCAGTGCAAGGAAGTTCTTTGGTGGGTGAGGATTTGTCTGCGTTGACTGACCGGAAGCTTCGTGTACTTGCACAAAGCGTGCCTGCGGGCCGCACTGTGGAGGATTTGTTGACGTTCGTTTCGGGGTTGCGGATCGGATTCGGGCATCCGCTCGAAGATGTTAGTGATGCGGTTGCGTTGGTCGCTGATCTGCGCCACCGAGAGCCAGATTTTGATGATCCGCAACCTTTTTTGGGTGGTCTAGAGGTTGCAGAACTGCTTAGCATTGAACCCGGCCCCGAATTGGGCAAGGCACTTGCTTTTCTTAGAGAGTTGCGGATCACGCAGGGCCCGCAAGATCGGGAATTGGTGGTCAGCCACCTGCACGATTGGTGGATGTCACGGTCTAGGTAGCGAGTGACCCGTCGTGATTGGCACCTGTTCGCAGTATTTCAGCGATCATGGATTCGGCTTCAACCCGCCGTTGATAAATCTTCTGCAACGTTAGGATTTGCGGCCTCTGACTAGCAGGGTGGACGGCATCAACTGACCTTCGGCGTGGACCTCTAGCAGGTTGTCGACAATGAATTTGGTACGACACATTGAAGACACCACAGCTTCGACACCGTGAATGTAACGGCCGTCTAGCGCATCACTGCCACGCCAAGCGTGAATGGTGCGCGTCGGATCGTCTGGGTCTGCACAAAGTGCTGCGGGGTGGGGCAACGATACGAGGAGGTGGCCACCCACCTTGATAACTCGATGGACTTGACGGATCACCCGGTTGAGGTCTTCAACATAACAAAGCGAGGTTACAGATACTGCTAGGTCAATTTGCTCGGCAGCCATAAAAGCCAGTTCGGCGAGCTTGGTTTGGTGAAACTCAACGGTGATGCCTTGTTGGATTGCGAGTTCGCGTGCAGCGCGCACCTGCAAAACGTCTTCATCTATTGCGGTTACTCGGGCACCCCGCATCGCTAACCCCACTGCAGCGTGCCCGTTGCCACAGCCGAGTTCTAGTATTCGGCGCCCCGCAGCGGTGCCGATGAGTCGCTTGTCGTGGTTGGCTTGGGTGCCCGTCCCGAGGTCGACGTAGTCTAACGGCCGTTCTGTTGGTGCTCTGGTTTTGTGAAGCGCGATGGCTGTTTCTGGTTGGATGGTTTCGTGTGTTTGCATGGTGTTAATCCTTGCCGTTTTGGGTAGTGCATGCACGGATGCTCCCAAGACCGTTAATGTAATGATATGAAGATGAGGCTGACTCAGGCTGCTGCGGGTAGTTCAGACATTGATTATCGCCTGCTGCGTGCGACTGTGCTGCAGGCCTGGCGCGACGGCAAAGTCGGTGTTGCTGAGTTGTGTGATGCCCAACTGGAGTTGCGGCGCAACGCCGAGTTTTGTGGGAAGTCAATAGATTCGCCCTGTCCAGTTTGCGAGGCGTTGGAGTTGGTGGAGGTTACATATGTGTTCGGGCCTCGCCTGCCTAGCCACGGTCGTTGTGTGACCACCACAAAGGAGATGATCAGGCTGAAGGCTCGCAAGCAGACATCTCAGGCTTATGCGGTTGAGGTGTGCAAACGTTGTGGTTGGAATCATCTGCTGAAAAGCTACTTGCTTGGCGGTACCCGACTAGATTCTGCCGACAAGGTAGGCACTTAGCGCTAAGTGTCGGCACCTAACGCTCAGTCTAGCCACAATGCTGTGCACAACGGTTCAGGCCTCCGCTCGACCCTTGGTTTTGCTTCGTGCCGGTATTGTGCTAGGGTGCGTTTACCGCCGGCAGCCAATGTGCGCTGGACGGGAAAGGAGTCAGACATGGGCAAGCTCACAGCCCCGGTTATTGCGTCTAGGAAAGTGCGAGATGGTGGCGTACCGTTGGTTATGGTCACCGCTTATGATGCGCCGAGTGCTCGCATTTCAGCCACAGCGGGTGCCGATATTTTGCTGGTGGGAGACAGTTTGGCGATGGTCGTGCTTGGCTATGAAGACACGTTGCAAGTGACCGTTGCCGATATGTGCCACCACACTGCGGCCGTAACCCGCGCCAAACCAGGCTGTCACATTGCCGCGGACATGCCCTGGATGAGTTATCACGTTTCGCCAGAGGAGACGGTTCGTAATGCGGCGAGACTGATCCGTGCTGGTGCACATTCGATCAAGTTGGAAGGGGGGCGTAAACGCTTGCCTATGGTGGATCGGATACTTGCAGCGGAGATACCCGTGATGGGACACATCGGGCTCACTCCGCAGTCATTCCACGCGATCGGTGGTTTTAAAGTGCAGGCAACCGAGAGCGAACACGCCCGCAAGTTGGTGCAGGCTGCTAAGGCACTCGCTCATGCTGGGTGTTATGCGCTCGTTGTTGAGGGTGTTCCCGATCGTGTAGCTGAGATGGTTACTGAGGCTGTTGACATTCCGACGATTGGGATTGGCGCTGGCCCTTATTGCGATGGGCAGGTGTTGGTGTATCACGATTTGTTGGGTATCGAAGATCGTATTGTGCCGAAGTTTGTGCGGCGTTATGCCGACTTGAAAACAGTGTCGGTGGCCGCGGTTGCGGCGTTCGCTGCCGATGTACGTTCTGGTGCGTTCCCCAGCGAGGCGGAGAGTTACCACCTGCGGTGATTTCAAAGAGGTCGACAGTCAAGAGTTGTGAAGACGGCAGCCAAAACAAACAGTAGCAACCGACAAGTGCGGTTCCCCAAGTTTACGTGCAGGCTCAACAAAACTCTGCACTTTTGTGGGCGAAGTTAGAAAATTTACAATTTTCTCGTCGATTTGTCGCAGGAGAGGTCTAGTATGTCGGTATATTCCCCCAGTTGCTTCGGCGGCTGGGCGAAGGCCCGCTTCGGCGGGCCTTCGAGATTCTACCAGCTTTCAGGTTTGCGGATCGGCCCGTTGGAGTGGTGAAGTCCAAAGCTAATGATTTTTTCTGGAGGTCCGGTTAACTGCCCTCGTTTAGTTGATTGGATTCGACGACAGAATCGACTTTTCTAGTTCAAGCCTAATTTGTTGATACTCATCTTCATACACTTTGGAACAATTGTGCGAAGCAATTGCTAGCGCAATTTCTTTGGCACGGAACGCTTCAAGAGATTGTCTCGATTCTTCGTCTAAAGCATCGATGAGCGCATCGCTTTCCCCAACACCTTGGAACGGCAAGAACGTAGGCAGGAGTTCGTAAAACTCAGCGCTGAGCGAATCGTCCAATTCTTCCACGGTTTGCCAACGCGAGTAGCCTGCGTCTGCCATACATGTGGTCCAGTATTCTTCGATCTCTAGGATTCGTGGATGAGACAAAAGGCGTTGACTTAGTTCTTCTAAAACGGCTTCTAGCCAGTCGAAGTTGTCGTGCCATGCCGGTGCCGCTACCGAATTTTCTGCCGTAAGTTGACATCCACCCTTTTTTATGGTTTGTGAACCGGGCGCTTTCAAAATATCTTCACCGTGCAGAGCAACACGGTATGAGTCATATTCGGTTTCATTCTGGGAGTTTGTATATCCGCTATTTCTGTCTGAAGGGGATTCGGCACCAAACAGATTTGTGTCAGATATTCCGAAACCGTGCGTTTTTGCGAATTCGTCTGGGGCATGCCATAACCGGCAGCTAATATTTGTTGCTTGTCAGTTTGTGGGCGAGGATAATATTCAAAACCTTTCTCACGCATGCATGTGGCGATGAACTCCTCGAATCGCGTCGCGTATTCCGACTGTACCATCAGTTGTTCTGCAACGGATGCGGGTAACCCAACGGCTTCCCTAAGCGGCGAGTCAATTTGCACAAAGCCCTCGGATGAGTCGTTACTGTCGGTGCTCGCACACGCCAGAAGCAAGATAGAAATCAAGAACAAAAGCATCCAGCGACCAGCAAAGCCAAGCATACCACCCCTACCTTACTCGGTGTACGGGGGCGACCGCCATTGTTGGTTGCAACGCAGCGGATAGGCGATATGGCGGGGCTTCAACGACTCGCTCAATTGGGAGTAAACAGAACTACCAAGCAGCGCTTCTTAATACCACGAATCTGGCATTGATTGCTTGCGTTGCTCAATGAATACCCTCAATTCCCGATCGATTGATTCCGCAAGCGGTGGCGGTTGGTAATCCGCGAGCATCTGCTTCCATGACGAGATTGAGACCGCTACTGAACGAGATAACCTCAGCCGATGCTTCTGAACTACTACACGATCGTTGCTGCGATTGTCACCGGGTCGGTGGCGGGCACCGTTGCTGTCTCGCTGATTCGGCGAAGTTCGAGCAGCATTCAAATAGTGACCTCAGTCGCGGCGGTTGGGGTTGGGGGGACGTTCTTGTTCAATATCGGTGCACTGTTCATCGCCAGAGCAGACATCTTCACAAGCATCCATGTCATCTACCTGATGCTGACAGTCGGATTCCCCCTCGTAGGGTTGATCGTCTTAGTTTTCGCTCGCATCCGCACACCGTTGATCACGGCGCTTTGCGTGCTTGCCCTAGTCCCCATTCCTTTCGGGCTCTACGCCACCCATGTCGAGCCATTCTGGCTACGAACAGACCATATAGAGTTAGAAGTCGAAGGGGTAAGCGGGAACATCAGGATAGGCGTGCTCGCCGATCTGCAGACGCCCGAGATCGGTTCGTACGAGAGTCGTGCATTGGACCGCCTGATCAATGCCGAACCAGACCTTGTCCTAGTTCCCGGGGATTTGTACCAGATGGACCAGAATCAGTTCGATCAAAAGGTCCCTGAGTTCAACGAAGCGATCCACAGGCTTACCGAAACGACTCCCCACGTCTTGTTGGTTAGTGGGAACACCGACCGCATCGCCGGACTCAGAAAAATTGTGCAAGGGACAAGCGCAAGAGTTCTCGACAACCAGAATTTCACACTAGAAATCAACGGCAACACCATCAGCGTGCTTGGAATCACCTTGTTTGGCCACGAACGAACCGCCCAACTCCAAGCTGCACAACTGGCCGAGAGCCCAGCCGATCTGCGGATTCTGCTCGCCCACCAGCCAGACGAGATCCGGCTGATCGAATCCACGCCAGTCGACCTGTTGGTATCGGGGCACACCCACGGGGGACAAATCGCCCTCCCGCTCATCGGCCCGCTCGTCACCGCATCGGATGTGCCAAGACACGTGGCAGCCGGAGGATTGCACGACCTGCACGGCACCCCGGTATACGTTTCAACCGGTGTGGGACGCGAACGCGGTACCGCCCCCCAAATAAGATTGGGCGTGCGGCCATCCGTAGGAATCATCGACATTACCGGGCGACCATAGGCGCTAGCGTTGCGTTTTGCCCCGCATGGCCAACGCTGGCGCGTGGGGGGGATTTGCTCTGTCACACCCAGTCACTACAGTTAGCGGTGGAGGAGGATGATATTGTGCGACCCTTAACCGTGGCTGAACTTGCGAACCGAGCCGACCTAGACCTAGACGACGCACTCGTCACCTTATGGGATATCGGTATCACGAACGTCAACGACCCTGAAGATGTGATCCCCCACCGACAGGTGAAAACCGCCCAATCAGCGCTCGGTATAGAAAACCCTCGGAGGCAGGTTCGCATCGATTACTGGCTAAAACGAACCGGTATGAGCCGCGAAGCGTTCGCAAAAGAACTGGCTACGGTCGGCGTGCAAATAAGACCCAATGCAAAGACGCTACCGAAAGGAGTCCTGCGCCGCGTTCGTAAACGCTTCGAATTCCAACCGCCAATAGAGCCCGCACCGATAGCAACTAAAACCCCGGGATCAGCTCCACCCGATACCCCAATTCCACCGTTCGAATGGCACGACATAGGTAGCCGAAGAGATGTCACGTTCCTTGAAGAACAAGACCTGCTCAACATTCACCATGCCCTTGTCAACGACTTCGCCCAATGCGAAGACCCGATCTCTCCACCGGGAGTGAAATCGCCCGAACTTGTGAGTTCCGCAGTGTTTAGACCGCAGACCTCCCACGGCCACGCCTACAAATATCCGACCGTGGAAATGGCAGCAGCCGCGCTACTCCATTCGGTTGTCAATAACCACGCTTTTCACAACGGCAACAAACGCACCGCGCTAGTAGCCATGCTGGCGTTTTTGGATCGCAACAATGTGATCGCTACCTGCGACGAAGATGAACTATTTAGGTTCACATTGCGTGTCGCCCAACACGGGCTCGTTCCCTTGCACTTCGACCAATACGCCGACCGCGAAGTAAGCAAGATCGCCGAATGGATCAAAGACAACAGCCGGCGTGTGGAACGAGGCGAACGGCGTATCCCTTGGCACCAACTGAAACGCATCCTGCGGAAGTTTGATTGCGAATACGAACCAGCCAACAAAGGAGGAATACTCAATATTCACCGCACCATTGATGCCCGCAGCGCGCTCGGGATCAAACGCACCAAGACGCTCAAGACCAGCGTCGCATGGCGTTACGACGGCAGCGAAGTTTCACGCAGCACCGTCAACAAAATCCGCAACGAACTCCGGCTCGACGAAAAAAACGGGTTCGACTCGCACGTCTTCTACGGAGACGGAGCCGAACCCGACGACTTCATTCAACAATACCGCACCGTGCTGCGCCGCCTAGCAAAACTCTAAACCAACCCTGCGCGATCATTGGTGGAGTGAACCGAGACGGGGCCCACGGTTGCAATCGAGGGATCCTCCAGAATCGGCACAGACGATGTGACCCTCGTGATTGTGGGGGCTGCGTTGATACTTGCGGTGAATATTCTTATACAACTCAACCCCGATCAGGAACGCGACACTGCGCGCTTCAAGAAACCAGATCGCGCGGGTACACGGTTTGGGTTCACGGTTTTTATACTGTCGATCTGGTGTTTCGGGACGTTCACTTATGTTCGAGACGAGTTGTTGCCGAGTGATCAACTTCTGTGTCAACCTTTTCGACATCCGCCGAGACCGAGAAACACCACTAGTTGTTCACGTAGACGAAATCAAAGACTACGGCGTGTTTTTCCGCAACAAACGTGACCTGACAGTCCACCACGCTATGGCAGTGGCCATCAGTATCTTGATGAGTATCGCGTTCTGTTATGTCCTGTATGGTAAATGGTTTTGAGGGACAGGGACATGACTAGACACTGTTTGCCACACGAACCGCAAACGGCCTTGTTGGTGGCGCGACTCGATTCGACCGATATCCACATGTCCTTACTCCCCGCCAATAATGGAGACCCGCAGCAACCGCACTTGAATGGAGCACCACAATGACCAGTAAGGAAGAACCGCAATCGAGCGGAACAGCTCGTGTTGATTTGGGGAGAGTCGGCGACTGGACGACCTGGACTTCGCTCCTCGTTCTGTTGACTCTGCTTCCACTCACATTTCTATGTCTGGCTCCGTTCGCTTTGGTTTTATCGCTACTGTTACCAGTTCCCTTTGAGTTATGGTTCGTCGTCTATTTTGCAATGTTCGTATTAGTGTTGATTCCAGGCTTAGAGTTCATCTCGGTTTGGATAGTAAGCCGTCATTCTAGGAAACCGACTCCAGACGAGATGGCACGGCTAACGCCGCTTTGGGAACGGGTGCTTTCTCGCGTTGGTAAAGGCAAACGGCGTCGATACAAATTGCGAGTTGAGGACGACTATCGGGTCAACGCGGCCGCTGGCGGGGGGAACCTAGTGATTGTCACCACCCGTGCGCTGGACGGACTCCCCGACGATCAACTCGAAGCGGTGCTAGCCCATGAACTAGGCCACCACGTGGGATTCCACCCAATAATGCTTCTGTTGCAACGGTGGTTGATCTTGCCAGTGTCGTGGGTGGCGGCATTGTCGGTATTGATTCACAATTTCGTGGCTTGGTTAACGAGCCTAGAACTTTCTTCGATCGCGCATCGGGCGGCGTGGATCGCAATACTAATTATCAGGGCGATGCTGCTGGTGTTGGATGCCATCGTGAGACTAGCAACGCTGGTGTTGTTGTTCCTCGGGCGGCGCGCTGAGCACAGCGCCGATGCAGTTTCAACAAAACTCGGTTACGGAACCCCCCTAATCGCCGCTTTGGAGCGAATGCACAAGGAGCACGAAGCTCAACTTGCCAACACTTCAGAACCGTATCCGGTGCGTACATTTTGGAATACACACCCCCCAGTACCAAACCGGGTCGCCAAGATCCAAAAGAAGATGAACCAAGCAACGCCATAACAAAATCAAGTCGAACGCAGCAAGGCCAGCAAATTCGTTTCTTAGGAACGCCTACACATCTCGGCTTCAAGCGCTGGACAACTCAGCGAAGGATTCTTGTTGTTCAAGACGAGTAGCGCCGGCGCACAATACGACCGTATGGCACCGCGGAGCCAGAGCGAAAGCGGCTGAGTGTTTGGAGAGTGAATGGTGTACAGCGCAGGTGTGGACGGCTCGTCAAAGCAGGGGCAAACATATGTCTACCCGGCCCCGTGAGAAAATACCGTCCGCCCACTCAGCCGTGACTGCCCCGCCTTCTAAGGCCTTAACCCGGATTTTTCGGTAAGCGGTTGGTGGGGGTTGGCTGGGGTGTTGAGAGTGTGCTGCGGTGGGGGGTGTGTTCAGATGTGCGGCGGGGTGGGGTTCTCACGGCGGGCGATCATGCGGGTTTGTTTGGGTTGGTCCGACAAGTCGACGTGTTTGGTGACTTCGGTGATCTCGACGTGTTCTTGGGTTGCGTCTAGCTTCGCGCGACACCCCAGCCAACCGCCATTCCCAACCTGACGGGCCCCCAAACACCCACCAACCGCCCCGCACCCAACCCCACCAACCCCCGCCAACCGCTTACTGAAAAATCTGGGTTAGCTGCGGTGCCGCGCGGATCCTCTGAAGGGATGCCGCGGGATGCTTTGTAACCTTAGTTTTTCGGCGGCCATTCGGGAGCGGAAGACAAGGATCATCGACGTTCCTCATTGACATTGGTCGTCTCTGCGAAGCGGGTGTCGGAGCCACCCGAATTCCTAACATCCTCCTCTCCTTCTCGAA
>Ga0209021_1001227_pt1 | contig 26713 bp, 18 predicted proteins | sample PinacodermFT_FD_187299 | JGI IMG/M metagenome (GOLD analysis project Ga0209021, IMG submission 187299) | Host-associated microbial community of the marine sponge Aplysina aerophoba from Gulf of Piran - sponge pinacoderm, lysed by freeze-thaw... | ecosystem: Host-associated > Porifera > Sponge >... | reverse complement strand
GCTACCTGCGCTGCTGTCTCTGGTCGCTGCAATCGTCGCGGCGATGGGCTATAGTTTGACCGTTGGGCGATGGCAGGGAGGACCTCCCTCTTTTCGTTTAGTCTCTTCTCCTTGGCCAACCCGCCATCGCCCACGGTCGCTTCCGCTTCGGCTCGTCGTTGCGTCGGGGTGCCCTCTGCATGGGGTCGGGCTGCCAGGAGTCCTTGAATATATCTGGCACTAGACCAGCCATGCTGCCATCCGATGCCGTAGACTGCTGCTAGTGATGCGAACTGCGGTTGCAAAATCTGCCCTTGCTGTTACGTTGCTTGCGTCTGCACTACCCGCCGAGCAGCGCACTGACCGCAACGTGGTCTACGGGATGTACTCGGGCCTTGCCCTGCTGATGGACATCCACTACCCGGAGCAGCCCAACGGCATTGGACTGATTCACGTATCAGGCAGTGGCTGGAGCGCCCCGCTGAGCCTGGATGCCCGCCCGCTGAAGGAAGCGGGTCACGTCCGGATTGAAGCTCTACCCCTAGTGGAGCGTGGCTACACGGTCTTCACTGTGAACCACCGCGCCATTCCGCGCTTCAGCTATCCAGCCCCAGTCGAGGATGTGCAGCGCGCCGTGCGGTTTGTCCGGTTCCATGCCGCAAGGTTCGGGATCGATCCTGACCGTATCGGTGCCATCGGTGGCTCGTCCGGCGGCCACTTGGTAAGCATGCTCGGCGTACTGCCTGGCGATGGCGACGCGCAGGCCGAGAGCGAGATTGATCGCCTCAGCGCCAAGGTGCAATGCGTCGTGGCTAGGGCGACGCCCTCGGATTTCGTGGCGGACGCAACCGGCAGCGGGGCGGTTGCTTTGCTGCTCGGGGTGCGGTTACGATCTGGCTCCGATCCGGACTCTCCGGAGATGCGGGTTGCCCGAGCAGCTTCGCCGGTGACGCACGTTACGGCGGATGATCCGCCGTTGTTGCTGATCCACGGCGATCAAGACGACATCGTCCCCTACGCATTGTCGGAGCGCTTTCGCGAGCGATTGGTTGAGGCGGGCGTGAAGACGGATCTGATCAGGGTCAGCGGTGCCCGCCACGGCCCGGGCTTTCCGGGAGCTGAACAAACCCCCGAAGTGGGCCGCTGGGCCGGGGAGTGGTTCGACGCTCACTTGTTGGGCAAGCAGCCTTGACCCTTGGTGGCAAATGCCGCCGGGTTGTTGGACTCGCCGGAGCGCGTCCCGCCGCCACAACGGCGGAACACACCGTCTCCCCGGCTAGAAGTAGAGCTTCAGGCCCAGCTGCCCGATGCGCGCCGATTCCGCGGCGGTGATGTTCCCGAAATTGTTGTTCCCGAAGCTGGTGTTGGGCCGCCGGAATACCGTGTGGTTGAAGAAGTTGAAGAACTCCGCGCGGAACTGCAGGCGGACCCGTTCGCTGAACGGGAAGTCTTTCACGATCGAGAGGTCCCAATTCACGAATTGCGGCTCGCGGGCGTCCGGCAGGAAGTTCCCCATGTCCCCGAACATGAACGGCTCGGGTTGCTCGAACGCGTTGACGTCGAAGTATGGCTGGCTCGCGAACCGGCCGCCCAAGCGCTCGACGACCGAACCCTCCGTCAGCGGCCGCGCGTCCGGCACACGGTTCGGCGTTTGCCGGCCGCCGAAGGAATTGAGGTTGTTGAACCTCGATGTGATGCCGATGGGCAGCCCGCTCTGATAGGTCGTGACGCCGTTGATATTCCAGCCGCCGAGGACCTGGTTCACCCAGCCGCCGCGGTTCGCGAGGGCCTTGCCCTTGCCGAACGGCAGCTCATATTGGTAGTTGATGACCAGACGGTGCGCAACGTCGAGGCCGGATAGGGTCCGGTCTAGGCGCTTGTTGTAATTGTTCGTATAGCCGGGGTTCTGGGCGCCGAGGAAGCCCGCGACCGAACTCACGTCGTCGATCATCTTGGACCAAGTGTACGCGCCGAGCAACTGGAGGCCGCTGCTGTAGCGCTTGCGGACTTTCACCTGCAGGGCATGGTAGTTGGACTTGAACTCGTAGCCGCGAGGCGTGTTGACCCCAGAGAAATGCGGAAATGGCCGAAGCAGCTGCCCGTACGCAATCGTCTCGCGGCCGAGCCCGAGGTTGCTCGGGATCACGCCGAAGAACGGGTTCGGCACCCGGTCGGTCAGGCGGTCACCCAAGGATTGGTACTCGTTCGGCATCTGGTTGAACTGCACGCCCGAACCCAACAGCTTGACTCCCGAATTCCCGGCATAGGCAATGTCGAACAGCCAGCTGTCCGGAAGCTCGTACTGGATGTTGAAGTTCCATTGGATGGAGTAGGGAGTGCGGTCGGTGCGCACGATCGCCGCCGGGCCCTGCCCCAAGAAAGTGGCCAGTCCCTCGGCTCCGTTCGTGGGCTGGTTGAAGCCTAGCGGGAACGGGTCGGACGCGCTCGCGAAGGGCGTGCGGCCGCCGTCCTGGCTGCCGACGATCGGCGAAATGGAGTTGAAGCTGACCGCGCCGACCGTGGCCGTGCCGGGGCCGAAGCCGGTCGTGGGGTTGAAGAAGATGCCGGACCCGGTGCGGATGACGAGTTTTTCGGTCAGCTTGTAAGCTAAGCCCAGCCGGGGAGCGACGTTGTTGTTGTCGTAATTCTTGATATGCCGCGGGTTGCCGCCAACCCCGGCGAACTGGAGACCTCCTAGGACGGGTCGCTCAAGTCCGGGGGTGTCCAGCACCAAGTCGGGCTGGACGGCGTCGAAATCGAACGAGCTCGCCCGGTTGTAGCGCTCGGTGATCGGCCGGTCCTGGTCCCACCGAAGACCGATGTTGATGGTCAGCCTGTCGGAAAAGCGCCAGTCGTCCTGAATATAGAAGCCCCAGTAAGGCGTCTGCTGCGACAGCGACGGCTCGAAGCGGATCCGGCCCCCGTTCAGGTGACCGAGCAACATGCTGGCGACGGAGTTGCCCTGACTGCCGCGATTGAAGCGCTCGCGGGTCCATGCGCGGGTGAACTGGTAGAAGCCTGCGGGATCCGCCGGCCTGTGATTCGAAACACGGTTCAGGCGGAAGACGCCGCCGAACTTGATGGTGTGGTCGCCGAACAGACGTGACATGTCGCCGACCCAAGTGTGCGACTCGAACTTGTTGCCGATGTACCAGAAGGCGTTGTTCCCCATTTGCTGGAAGTCTTGGACTTGCACCCGAGGGAACACCGGGAACTGGACTTGGCCGTCAATGCTAGCGGGCAGTCCCAGCGAAGCTTGGGAGACATCCTCTTCGATGTAGCGCCGCGGATTCGCATGATAGGAGTACCCGTAGTTGCCATGCATGACCCAGCCGTTCCATAGATGGGTGTCGTCCATCGTGTAGGAGCGGTTGATCGAGCCGTTCCAGCCGGACCCGGGCGAGGCCACGTTGTTCCAGCGGCTGGGCAGCGTATTGATCGTCTTGTTCAGCGACACGCGCACGAATAGGCTGTTGCGGTCGTTGACCCTGTAGTCGACCTTGCTGGACGTGTCCCAAGTGTTAGGGCGGGACCCTTGTTGCGCGAAGAAGTTATTGCGGATTCCGCTGGCGGTCGGGTCCGGGAAATACGACAGCAGGCTCTGTGCCGTGGGATTGTGCCGCGCAGCCGGCACTACGTTATTGGCGAACGGCTCCCGTGTGCCGTCGTCGGCCAGCGTCAGCGGATCGTGAACGATACGGTTGTCCTCGCTGAAGTCTCCTTGCTTCATCAGCGGGGTCGGGACCGATTGCGTGACAGAGGCCGGGTTCACTTGGCGGCGGAACTCGACGCTCTGGAAGAAGAACAGGCGTTGCCGCGAGGGAGTCAGCGGGCCGCCGAGGGTGCCACCGAACTGGTTGAACCGGAATGGGGCGCGATCCCTGCCGTTGGCGTTGGCGAACCAATTGTTGGCTTGCAGCTTGTCGTTGCGGAGAAACTCGTAGACAACCCCGTGGAACTCGCTGCCGCCGGAGCGCGTCACCATGTTCACTACGGCTCCGGCCGTCCGCCCGTACTCGGCGGAGAAGGCGTTAGTCTGCACCTTGAACTCCTGCAGGGTGTCGGGCGAAGGGATGTAGGACGGCTGGTTAAAGCCCATGACTTCCTGAGACGAGCCGTCCAGCATGATCGAGTTGGCGACATTGCGACCACCGTTCGCCGAGAACGCCACCGCCGAGATGGATCCGTTGCCGCTTGTCGAGTTGCGGAAGTTGCGCGTGGTGTTGATGCCTGGTGTCAGGCCGATCAGTTGCAAGACGTTCCTGCCGTTCAGCGGCAGGGACTCGGCTGTCCGCGAGTTGACGACCTCTCCGAGGTCGGACGTGGCCGTGGCCAGCAGCGGCGCCTCGGCTGTGATCTCGACGACCTCCGTGACATCGCCCACTTCTAGGGAAATGTCGATCTGCGCGACTTGGGCGACCTGCAGGATGAACCGCGGACGCTCATAGCGCTTGAACCCGGCCGCCTCGACGCTGAGCGAGTAGTTGCCGGGCGGGATCTGTTGGAACACGTATGCGCCGGAGGCGTTGGACTCGCCCTTCCACGGCCGGTTCTGGTCCACGTTGGCAAGAGTGAGGCCCACGCCCGGAATGACGGCCCCGGATGCGTCGGTAACCGTACCGCGAACGGTGGCGGTCTGCGTTTGCGCGAAGGCAGCCGCAGCCGCAAGCGCTAGCAGCAATACCGTCCGGCACCCGCGCAACAATGCGGTGCGAGTGTGATTCATCATGTTAATGCCCCCAATGGCTAGTATTCCTCCAGCCGAATCCCCGAATCCGGCTGGCTTGTTGACAGTGTACATAGAGATATAGCGGCTGCTGGCGAAACCTAACGATTTGGGTGGGCCGAACGGTGCGGATCATCTATCGCGGATCGCGGAAACCACGGCAAGGCCCGTCTCGGTGCCTAGGTGTGCCGCCTGAAGCGTAAAACATACGTAAAGAATCTCCGACGCCCTTGGCTGCCCGACCACCGGCCATCTCTTGCGATCGCAGAACTAGGTTCTTGCTGTACAAGCCGTCCCAGCGAAGTGTGGTCCGGCGTGCATTCCGGACGACGCAGCCCTTGAGCCGGTGACTCGGGGCTCGGACCGTTGAGTTATCCCAGAACCTGCCGGCAGATTCCGTCGCATCTTCTCGGAGAAAATTCATCTCTGACCACAAGCAGCAATCTAGGTGAGTTGGGTTGAACCTGCTTCACATCTAGGCTGCTTTCGGGCATTAGACGATGCTGCCAGAGTCCGCAATGGGCGATATCATTACAGTGGCATGCGCAGTTCTGATCGTCGCAAGTTCTTGCAAGGCATAGGTGCCAGCATTGCTCTCCCCATGCTCGAGTCCCTCGCTCCGCGCCAGGCCTTCGGGAAGGGTGCCGAGGAGCCGCCACTGCAGCGGCTGATCTGTATCGGGACATACCTAGGTTTCCACCAGAAGCACTTTTTCCCAGCGCGAGTCGGGGCCGACTACGAGACTTCCCCGGTGTTGGCGCCCGCCTCCTCATTCCGCCGCGAAATGACGGTCTTCTCCGGTCTTGACCACCGAGGACGCAACGGACACCACGGTTGGAAAGCGTGGCTGAGCGGTTCGGCGACCGGCAGCATCTCGATCGATCAGTTGGTCGCCGAGCAGGTCGGCCATCGGACCCGCTTTGATTCTCTGCAGGTCACATGCGGAAATCCGCCGGATGAGGCCAAGATGAGCTTTACCAAGGAAGGTGTGGCTCTCCCCATGATCGGGCGGCCCAGCGTGCTGTATGGGACGCTGTTCCGATCAGGTGCCGACAGTGCCCGCATGGAGTACCTGCTGGCGAGCAATCGCAGCGTCTTGGACGGCGTCGTCTCCGAGGCGAAAGCGCTGGAGCGCAGCGTGACGGCCGCCGACCGGCAAAAGCTGGGCGAGTACTTCTCTTCTGTGCGGGACGTAGAGAAAGGGCTGCGCAAGCAGCAGCTGTGGCTGGACCGGCCCGTGCCGAAGGTCGAATACCCGTTGCCCGAATTCGATCCCGTCTCGCCGAATCTGGCCTTGGAATGCGAATCGATCATGTACGACCTGATGGCACTGGCGCTGACAACCGATTCCACAAGGGTCCTGACGTTCCTAGTACCGGGTTGGAGCCAAGTGTTCAACATCGGCGGGCGAAACCTGAGCGCCGGCTATCACGGGCTTTCCCACCACGGCAACGATCCCGAGCGGATTGCCGACTACAACCTAGTCGGGATCGAGCACGTCAAGCGCTTCACAGCATTCTTGGAGAAGCTCAAGGCCGCCACGGACGCGGATGGGCGCCCGCTGCTCGACACATCGGCAGTAGTCTACGGCAGCGGCATGGGCGATTCCAACACGCATGACAACAGCAACCTGCCAACCGTACTCGCCGGCGGAGGGTTCCGGCACGGATGGCACCGGAAATACGAACGTAGTGCCCCGGCCCCGAGGCTGCTGGGCGACCTGTTCATCACTCTCATGCAGGGATTCGGGATGGATGTGGAGAGCTTCGCAAACGCCCGCAGCGGCCTGGGCGAGCATCTGACATGAGAGTCGCCAAGTTCAGATCGCGACTTCTGCTTGCTGTCGGTCCACTGGTGCTGACGTCAGCAAGTTCGGCCGAACCGCTGCCCGCTTCGGCCAGTGAGTTCTTGGCTCGCAACTGCGTTGCCTGCCATTCCGGTGACCAACCCCAAGCCGCCGTCGACCTGTCGTTCTCCGATACCGACTGGGGCAGCCGGGAAGCGGTCGCGCAATGGGAGAGAGTGTACGAAGCGCTCTCTTCGGCAAAGATGCCGCCCGCCGCGGCGAATCAGCTGTCCGCGCCGGAGCGCGGGCGCATGGTGGATTGGCTGCAAGGCCGGTTGCTGGCCCATTCGGGTGTTGGTGGCGGCGTGCCGCGTCGGCTAAACCGTGCCGAGTACGAGAACTCGATTCGTGACCTGTTTGGAATCTCCGACTTCGCCTTGCCGCATTCGTTTCCGGCGGATGACTCGTCCCACGGCTTCGATAACGTCGGCTCGGGCCTGATCCTGTCGCCGCCGGTCATGGCCCAGTATCTGGAGTTGGCGACTCGCATCGCAGACGAGCTGCTGCCGCCGGACACCGGCCCGCATTGGGCCGATGCCAAGACTTACAAGCTCTCGTCCACCGCGTTCGATTCCAGCGCTGGCCGCTCCGTGGAGAGCTCTCGTTTCCGGATTGTTTCGTCCAGGAACATGGCCAGCGCCGCCGCCTGGCCTTCGCGGTGGGAGGCGACCCAGAGCGGCGTGTATCGAATCGTTCTCCATGCCAACGTCTTCGAAAGCGACAGCATGTTCTACGCGCCCAGAAGCGAGCCAGCCCGCGTTGGCCTGTATGCACGTCCCAAGATCGACAACTACTACGCGCCGTTCGGCGAGCTGCGCAAGCTCGCCGAATTCGAGGTCTTGCCGGGGCGCGAGCAGCCACAACGCCTCGTTGCCGAGGTTGAGCTCTTTGCGGGAGACCTGTTTGGTGTGCGCTGGGAAAACGGCCCAGCCTATTCAGACCCGCCGCGCCGGGACTATTCGCAGGCGTTCTTGGCTGATCGCCTCGTGCGGGATCGGCTCTACTATGCCGCCATGCAGCAGTACGGCGGAGGACCGCGAGGGACTACTCAGGTTCAGGTCTACGAAGCGACCAAGGCGCTGATGGAGAGCGGGACGCTCGACTTGCAGGATCCAAGGCTGGACAAGCTGCCGGAGGACTTCGGCGGCGGCTTGGGCGACCGCCCGCATAACTGGATCAAGGCCTTTGTGCACGAAGAGCTCGAGCGCTTCGGCCCAGCTATCGATCTGTCCGGCTTCGAGGTAGTCGGTCCGTTGCGGCTGATCGAAGACGAGCAGACACGTGCCCGCAGGGCTCGCAGCGAGCGGTTCTTGGGACCCGAACGGCCCGGCCTGACCGATCGCGAGCGCATAGGGGCCGTGCTGAAGCGCTTCCTCCCCCGCGCGTTTCGTCGCCCTGCCAGCGAAGAACAGATCCGCACCTATACCGATATCGCGGAACGGCACGTTGCGACGACTGCGGGCGCTCGCTTGGAAGATGGCTTGCACTTAGCCGTGCGACGCGCCTTGGTGTCTCCGCTGTTTCTCTATCGGGGAGTGCGCGCCGACGAATTCGATGATTACGACTTGGCAAGTCGGCTCAGCTTTTTCTTGACGTCGTGTCCTCCCGACGAGGAGTTGTACCGGCTGGCGATGCAGGGGAAGTTGTCCGACCCGCAAGTATTGGCGCAACAAGTGGACCGCCTGCTGGCCGACCAGCGCAATGGCAACTTTGTGCGCAGTTTCACAGGTCAGTGGCTCTCCACGCGGCTCCTTGAAGGCATCATGCCCGACCCCCGCTTATTGAGGTTCTATGATCCTGACCGTCGGGCGCTGGTTGACGAGACGGAGATGTTCTTCGCCGAGATCTTGCGGGAAAACCTACCGTTGGAAACGTTTATCGATCCGGATTTCAGTTACCGCAACGCCCGCCTGAACAAGATCTATGGAGGCGATCTAGAAGGCAACGAGATGCGTCGCGTGACTTTCGAGCGCGGAGGCAGGCACGGCGGGATCCTCGGGCTCGGCGCGGTCATGATGGCGACGGCCAACGGCGTCGACACCCAGCCCGTGCTGCGAGGCGTGTGGCTGCTTGAGAATGTCTTCGGAGCGCCGCCGCCGCCACCCCCTGGGAACGTGCCAGCGATCGCAACCGATACGAGCGGCGCGACTTCTATAAGGGATCAGCTGGCCGCCCACCGCGCGGATCCGTCTTGCGCCAGCTGCCACAACGAGATCGACCCTCTCGGCATGGTACTGGAGAACTTCGATCCGGTCGGTCGCTGGAGAGATCACTACCCGCGGTACACCAAGCCGCCTGATGGCCAAGCGGCACTCACAGAAGAGTTCTATTCCACTGTCGGCAAGGGCGTTTTGCGCGGTCCGGCCGTGGACGCTGTCGGCGTCTTGACTGACGGAGTAAGGCTGGAAGACGTAACGGATCTGAAGCGGTACCTGCTCGCCCGATTGGATGTCTTCGCCAGCTGCCTGACGGAAAAGCTGATGGTCTATGCGACCGGCCGTCCGCTGAGTTTCGGAGACCGCCTGGCCGCCGAGCGCATCGCCAAGTCGGCAGTCGAGCGGGGTGATGGCTTCCGCGACCTGATCGTAGCGGTCGTGCAGTCCGAACCCTTTTCTGTCAGATAGGTCTTTGAGTCAGAACGCAGCGGCAGTATGATCCAACACACGGCCAGGATCGCAGGAACATCGCACTGGCAATCTGTGCGACAGTCGCAGGATCGCCCCCGAATAACGCTAAGATCTATGTAGCGGCCAGACCGGATCAGTCCGGGCTGCAGGTCGGGCTAAGAGTTGGCTGGAATGGTCGCCTACACACGCATTGATGACTTAGACATCACCTTAGGCGTTGAGGAAGAGTTTTTCCTCGTCGACCCCCAGACGCGCGACTTGGTTGCCGAGCCCGATGAGGCCATCTTCGAAGAATGCGCCCGCCAGGCCGGACAACACAAGGTAGCGCCAGAGTTCTTGCGCTCGCAAATTGAGACCGCTACAACGGTGTGCCATAGCGTCGCCGAACTGCGTCAGGGCCTGTCCCAAACTCGCTCGGCAGTGGTCAATGCGGCCGAGAGACATGGCACACACGCCATCGCGGCCTCGATCCATCCGTTCGCGGCTTGGAGCACTCAAGTTGTGTCGGTCGGCCGGCGCTACCAAGAGTTTGCGGTGACCTACCAAGAGGCGGTGCGCAGGCTGATCATAGGCGGCATGCACGTTCATGTCGGATTCGGAGACAACGATTCGCGTATTCGCGTCATGACGGCGCTGCGGCGCCACCTGCCGTTGTTGCATGCGCTTTCAGGCTCGTCGCCGTTCCATGCCGGCCGCGAGACGGGATTCAAGTCGTACCGGCTGACGATCTTCAGTAACTTGCCTAGGACGGGCGTACCCCGGCCACTGCAGTCATGGCAAGAGTTCGACGCACTTACCAGAGACTATCGCCGGATGGAGTTGATCGAGAATGCCGGCCAGTTGTGGTGGGACATCCGCCCCTCTCACGCGTATCCGACTATCGAGCTGCGCATCTGCGACGTGTGCCCTCGGATCAAGGATGCTATTGCGATCGCCGCCTTGTACGGCTGTCTGGTGCGGAACCTTTGCCGGCATGACAGGGCGGGTACTCTGCCTCCGGAGCCTCCTACCGAGATCATCAGCGAGAACCGCTGGCTAGCCCAGCGCTACGGTGTGCTCGCGTTCTTCGGGAACCTGGAGGGCGGCGGTAGGATGGACATCGACGACTACGCCCGTGAGTTAGTCCAGGGTTTGGCCGACGACGCCAATGCTCTTGATTGCGAGGCCGAACTGCAGCATATTCTCGAAATCGTCCGGGAGGGATCCGGCGCCGACCGGCAGGTGGATTTGTTCCGCCTGTGCCGACTCGAGGGGGCATCGCACGACGAGGCTCTCGCAGCAGTCGTCGATCTGATCATTCGAGAAACCAAAGAATCGCTGGATTGAGCAGGCGGGTGCCTGCGGGCGGATCGCGCGATGGGCCGCCAAGACTATCGCCAATGGGCTGCACCACCGAGTACAATACCGGCGATCATGCGTAGCGTTATTCTCGCCTTGGCCTGCTTGCTCTTGGCGGCGTGTTCGACGCCGGAAGCGGAGCAAACGGCAAGCCCGCCGAACATCGTTGTGATCGTAGCCGACGATCTGGGCTACAACGACCTCGGCTCCTTCGGGTCGGAGATCATTCGCACCCCGCATCTCGACGCACTGGCCGCCGGCGGAGTCCGTGCGACAGACGGTTACGTATCCGCGGCGGTCTGCAGTCCGTCGCGGGCAGGGCTGTATACCGGCCGCTACCAGCCTCGGTTCGGGTACGAGTACAACACCTCGGGGCGAGACACCGTGGTCGGCCTGCCGACCGACGAGCGCACCTTGGCTGACATGCTCGGGGATGCCGGGTATGCCACCGGGCTGATCGGAAAGTGGCATCTGGGCAAGTCGAAGCAGCACCACCCGCTCAGCCGGGGCTTCGACGAGTACTTCGGCGTGCTGGCCGGTGGCACTTCATACATCGACTCGCGCAGGGCCGGGGTCCAGTCGTGGCCCGCTAGCAACGCACCAACGACACGAGGTGACGCGAACGCAATCTTCGATGGCTTCGAGCAGGTGGAAGTCGAGGAGTACCTCACCGATGTCTTCGCAGACAGGGCCGTGGACTTCATCCGACGGCACAAGGACGAGCGCTTCTTTCTAATGCTCACCCCCAATTCGCCACATACGCCGCTCCAAGCGACGACCGAATACACCGATCGGTATCCGGATGTGGAGCCGGAGGGCCGCCGCATCTTTGCGGCCATGGTGTCGTCGATCGACGACTACGTTGGCGACGTGGTGTCCGAATTGCGCGCCAACGGCTTGGAAGAGAACACGTTGATCGTGTTCACTTCCGACAACGGCTGCGTCAAGTACCTGTCGCAAGATGTGTGTTCCAACGATCCGCTGCGGGGATCGAAGCGGTTTCACCTCGAAGGCGGCATTCGGGTGCCGTTCATTTTTTACTGGCCCGCGGGCCTGCCGTCCGGGCAAACCTACGGGCAGCCGATCATCTCGCTAGATCTCTTCTCGACGTTTGCAGCCGCGGCTGGATCCGCGGAGACGGCCCAGGACAGCGTGAACCTCCTGCCCTACCTGCGCGGCGAACAGGAAGATTCCCCGCACGAGTTCTTGTTCTGGAGGTTCAAGCCCAACATCGCGGTGCGCTGGGGCAAGTGGAAGATGTGGAAAGTCAACAAGACCGACTTGACCGAGCAGGATCTTACAATTGGTGGTCGGCGCCTGCCCGAAGTGGAGCATCCCGGCGATTCTCCGTTGGGGCAACTGACGGTGCTGTACGACTTGTCAGAGGACGTGGGGGAGAGCCAGAACCTCGCAGCGCAGCATCCCGAGATCGTAGAGCGGCTCGAGACTGAACTCGAGAGGTGGAACGCGGAACTCGCAGAACCGATGTGGCTGAGCAACCGGTCCACGATCTACGACTTGCACGGACAGATGATCCAAGTGTTCTTCTGATGTGAGGGCTTGGACTAGAGCTCGGCGCAGGTTGAGGGCCTGAGCGTAGTTCGTGCGATTGCGAGCTTCCCGCAGATTCTGGCCGAGGCTTGCTTTCCAAGGGGAGATCCTCTTCCTCGCTGCTCTGGGGTCTTGCGCGACAGCTCGCCTGGCGCGTGTCTTGGACAAGCCCACGTGAGCACCGCCGACGGCCCTCACGTACCGCTGCGGGAGAATTGATTGGGTCTGGTCGGAAGTGAGCCAGCTTGCCGGACAGACTGTGCATGTTTCCGGCCAGTTGGCCCAGGGCGCACTGGAGGTGTTCGCAACAGATCGACGACATCTGTCTTCTAGTTCGCCCGCGTGAGTTTTCAGCGCCGACGCGTAGACCAGCGGCAGGCTACTGTGCGCATTGCAGAACGTGCGCTTCGCCCGCTGTGCGTCGCTGGAGCTCGCTGTTGGGAATAGCTAGGTGGCCGTCTTTGTTCATCCGTTACACTTTCACTCCTGCAAAGAGCGCCAATTCTAGCCATTTCCAATGGCAGTCCACATCTCGGAATCCAATCTCGCGCAGCCACTGCAGCTGGGCTTCCAGACGAGCGAGCTGATTGGACGGATCCTCCTCTGCCTCTGTGATCCCAAGTGTCTTGAGAAACCGGCGGTGCAGTTCCGCAGATGCCGGTGCGACATGCTCAAGATTGCAGAAAACGCCACCGCAGACTAGCGCAGCATGAATCTCGGAATATAGTGCTCTCTTCCTCTCGTCGCAGACGTGATGGATGGCGAAGCTCGACACGACCGCGTCGAACCGGCCTAGGTCCGGCAGTGGCTCTTCGAGGTCGTGCTCAAGTACCGTAACCTTCTCGTCGTCGCGAAAGCGGTGGTGTGCGACACGCAGCATCGCTGGAGAAAAGTCGACTGCCACGCCCTCTGCATTGGGCCGATGGACGCGTAGCGAGGCCAAGAGGCGACCGTCTCCGCTGCCCAAGTCGAGAATTCTCTCGACATCCATCGGCATGAAATCGAGCAGGACCGCTTCGCCCTCTATTCAATGCGGAACGTCATCCGCACGGGCCAAGTAGTGCGAGGCGTGCTCTGGGTCCAACCATTCCTTGGGATGCAGCGAAGTTCGCATCAGTCACCTGATTCAACTATTGTCTCCCCACTGTCTCGAATAGAAGATCAACGACTGCCCGTGCATGGTAGCCTCCCCGCGCCCGCCTACCTCGCTCGAACGAGTTGTAGACAACTGCCTAGTCGACTTCGGCCCATGCTTGCGTCTAGGCCAAGCGAGGCATCGACTCTCGGCTAGACTATGCTAGGTGGCAAGCGCCGGACGCCTCGCCCTAGCCATGCCCCGACCGAATGCCTCCCACCCATCCGCAGCGACGCGTGAGAGCACTAGGTTCTGCGTGTGGGCGCCGGCCCTGACGGTCGTCCTCGGACTGATGGGATGCGTGATGGGAGTCTCGGCCGAGCCCACGTTTCGGGTGGAGCGCTTGCTCGAACGCCCGATCATTACGCCGGGCACGCACCCGAGCATTGGCCAGAACATTCAAGGCCCGTCCCTGATCCGCGTCCCCGGCTGGGTTCCTGATGCCTTGGGCAGGTACTACCTGTACTTTGCTGATCACAAGGGGAGTTACATTCGCCTGGCATACGCGGATAGCTTGCTCGGTCCGTGGAAGGTGCATCCGCCCGGAAGCCTGCAGATCCAGAACTCTCACTTTCCCAGCGAGCCACCCACGATTACCGAAGAGGAACTCGATCGAGAATCTGCCCGTCGTGCCGCGACCCTTGGCGGCAACAAGCTGCCGCATTCGCTACGCAAGGAGTTCACGGCTCCGCACATCGCCTCGCCGGACGTGCACGTTGACCATGAGAACCAGCGCATCGTCATGTATTTCCATGGATTGGAGGCCGCCGGTAGGCAGGTCAGCCGCGTCGCGCTGTCGCGGGACGGCATAGACTTCAAGGCGCGGCCCGAAGTCTTGGGCAGAACCTACTTGCGGGCATTTGAGCACGATGGCCTGACCTATGGGATCGCGATGCCCGGACAGGTGTACCGCTCCAAGGATGGCCTCTCCAATTTCGAGCAGGGCCCGCTGTTGTTCAATCCCAACATGCGCCATTGCGCTTTGCTGAAGCGAGGCAACCTGTTGTACGTGTTCTGGACTCAGGTCGGGCAGGCGCCCGAGCGCGTCCTGCTGAGCACTATCGACCTCTCAGCGCCTTGGATGGAATGGAAGGAGACGGGGGCTGAGGAAGTGGTGCGACCGGAGCGTGAGTGGGAAGGCGCAAACGAGCCGATCGAGCCATCGATCCGTAGCGTGGCATACGGCCCCGTCAACCAGTTGCGCGATCCCGCCATTTTCGAGGAAGACAGCCGCATATTCCTGTTGTACGCCGTAGCAGGCGAAAGCGGCATCGCTATCGCCGAACTCCACTTCAGCGACTGAGCGGCTCAGATCTGAGCGGATGCTCGGCTCAAGCTATTACTGTCTTGGCGGGAAACGTTGGAGCCTCGTAAGCGTCCTCGTTGACCGTGACTCCCAAGCCGGGTTCGTCCGAGACGGTGTATGCGCCGTCCTTGAACTCATAGCCGCGCACGTTCAGGGCCGCGCAAGTGGAGCGGTCATCTTCGGCCCCCATGATGTTCGCCTGGGTCTTCGCTAGGTGCAGGCTCATCAGCAAACCGACCTGCGAGCCCCAGTTGTGCGGAACTGCTTGGGCACCATAGGGTTCTCCCAACTGCGACATGGCGCGACAGTCCAAGATCCCGCCGGTGCGAATGTCGAGTTGCATTACGTCAAAGAGGCGCTCGGGCTCGACATAGGGCCGGAAGTCCTCAGCGGCCCGCATGTTCTCGCCATCGGCAATGGGCGTGCGAATTCCGGCTTGCCGCATCCGATGACGCAACTGGCGGTAGAGTTCGGCATCTTCAGGGAAGACCTCCTCCAGCCAATCCAGCCGCTGCTGCTTGGTCTCCAGCAAGAATTGCCATGCACCGCCGAAGTCATCCCGGTACCCGTTGTTGGCATCGACCAGCAGCCTCGGCTCGGAGCCGATTGCTGAGCGCACGGAGCGGACGACCTCGATGTCGCGGCGCAACCCCTCTTTCCGCAGCATCCACTTGCTGCCCCTCCCGATCTTGAGCTTGATACCGCGGTAGCCGCTCTGCATGGCCTCGCGGGCCTCGTCCACAACGGCCTGCGCGCCTCGGTCGCGATACCAGAGATCGCTGAAGTACAGGGTTCCGTCGTAGACTTCGACGCGATCTTTGACAGATTCGCCAAAGAGCTTCCAGCAGGGCACTCCTCGCAACTTGCCGATGAGGTCGCACAACGGCCCGTCCAAGTGTTTGTACTTGGTGAGCAGGTCGGCAAAGCCGACCGCTCGCCCCCAAATCAGGCCGTCCCGAAACTCGTAGACGGCTTCCGGGTCTGCCCCGAGCAGGCTTCGGATGTCCTTGAGAAACTCGGCATCGGGCTTGGTGTAACCCATCACGCCCACGCCTTCGATGCCTGCATCAGTCATGATGCGCACGAGCACATTCTCGTAGCTGGTGCCCTTGGGTCCGTTGTCGTACGCGTTCATCGCGACGAACTTGTGAAAGTCGCCGCGGATCGTTGACAGCGTGACCGAAGTGATCTTGGCCGGAGCTGCGGCAGCCTTGGCCGCGCCCAGCGCAACGGTCGCGGCAGAGAGGAACATTCGGCGGGTACTGGTCATGACACCCCTTACGTGGCAGTCTGACAGCGACAGGGAACCTCCGCCGCGTCGATCACATCACGTGTCGGACTCCAGACTACCACCGACTCAGAGCTGGTTGAGCCGTTCGCAGCCAGTTCGGGAGGACTCGCGTGGACGCGATCTTGGTGGCCGCAACGTTCGGTCACGAGCGGTACCCGTCCGACGTATCTCTCGCGAGCCTGCAGTGCTTCGTGTCCCCGGATTGCCTGTGGCACGCCGCGGCCACGACCGGATCGACCCGTCCCGGAAAACGAGTCGCTACTGCAACCGTCCCGCCGCGCGGGCCATCTCAATGATGGCGTCCATGACCACATCCTGCACGTTTGGGCGGAAGAGTCCGTAATCCACATACAACCCGCGGGTCTCGTAGCCGCCCTCCCGCAGGATCCTACCTGTCGGGAGGTATCCGAACACGTCGTTGTTATAGCCGCTCACCCAGAGGTTCAGCGGGCCGAGCCGAGCTTGGGCGAGCCGGACGTAGTCGACGACGGTCTCGCCGCTATACGCGACCAAGGTCAGGTCCTGCCCGAATTGCCAGAGCGCGAACGGCGCTTTGTAGGTTTGCAGCAGCGACTCCCCGCTGTCCAGCCTCCCAAGGGCGCCCTCCGTGAAGAATCTCCGGTATGAAGGCGCTCCGGCTTGCATCGCTTCGATTTCTTCTCGCGTGTGCCGCTGCAACGGCAGCTCTACCCTGCGAAATTCAGTCCGCAGGGGGCCGCGCACGGGTGCGAGCTGATCCTCCAGTACAGCGTCGACGACTCTGGCAAGCTCGCTACCATGCCGCCGAGCCAAATCCAGCGTGCCACGGGGGTAGGGATTGGCGTCGCCAGCACAGCCGGTCATGAACATGGCCTGCACGCCCGGCAGGCTCGCTTCCAGCAGACCCTGGGCGATGCCTGCGTAGTCCCCGCTGATCTGGAGGTTGCCGCCGGTGAGCGTGGTACAGTGCGAACCCGCCCCGAAGAGCACGGCCCGGAGTTCGCCGTCCGGCGTGTCCACCCGGAGCACCGGCACGGTGCGGTCTGCCAGGCCGCTGGCATTGGTGCCTAGAATCACGCCGCGCTCGGTGAACTCGCGTCGGTTCATCACGAAACCCGCCACTCCCCGGCCCCACGACAAGCGCGCCGGGCGCAAGTCGCGCAAGGCTTGCTCGCCGGCTGCGACGATCTTCGCCTCCATCTGTTGGATGTAGCGGTCGATCGTGCGGCGCGTTGCCGGGGCTGCGCGCGTGAGCAGCGAGCCCGCCACCAGCGGGCCTGCATGTGTGTGCGATGCGTTGAGAATGACCTGCTCTCGCCGAATTCCGGTCGCTTCGCGCAGCCGGGCGCAGATGGCTTCCGAGCGTTCGCGGGTGAAGCCGAGCAAATCCGCCGTAATCAGCAGCGCGCGAGTCCCATCGCTGTCCTGAAGTGCCAGCGCCTTGGCGAACAGCGGATCCGCGACAGATTCGAACGGCGCCTCGCGGGCGGCGTAGCCTGCCATCGGCAAGGGCTCCGTCGGGGTGATATCCGTCGCAGCCAGGCCGACCTGCCAGTCGGCGGCTTGGGCCGCTAGCAGCGCGGGAGCAACCAATGCCAAAGCCAGCGATAGGCGCATCGTGCCCAAGTATAGTCCGGCCGGCCGGGCTCAAGGCTGAATCTGGATCGTGCGGCCGCTCCTGGCCGACTCCACTGCCGCGTCTGCCAGCATTAACGCCCGGCGGCCGTCTTCAAAGTTCGGCGATGGAGCGTTTCCGCCTTCAACTGCGTCGATGAAGGCGTCGATCTCGCGGACATAGGATTCCGTGTAGCGTTCGATGAAGAAGTGGTGCAGCCGCTCCTTCGCGCCTGTGGAGGCGGTGCCGTATCGCTCGAGATTGGTCACCGCCGGATTGGCGGAGATGAGCATTCCCTTTTCGCCGAACATCTCGATGCGCTGGTCGTAGCCGTAGGCGCAGCGGCGCGAACAGTTGATCTGGCACAGGGCGCCGGAGGCCATGCGCATCGTCACCATCGCCGAATCCACATCGCCTATCTCGCCGATGGCGGGGTCGACCAACACCCCGCCCATCGCGGTGACCTCGACGGGCTCCTCCGCGAACAGGAAGCGCGCGATGTCGAAATCATGGATCATCATGTCCCGGAACAAGCCGCCTGACACGCGCAGGTAGGCGAGTGGCGGCGGAGCCGGGTCGCGGCTCGTAATCACGGCTAGCTCCAAGCGGCCGATTTCGCCGCTTGCGGCGGCTCTTCCTAGGGCCGAATGGCCGGGGTCGAAGCGCCGGTTGAATCCGATCTGGACCGGCGCAGCTGTCTCCTCGACAACCGCTCTGCACTGGTCCACGCGGTGGATATCTAGGTGGATGGGCTTTTCGCACAGCACGGCCTTGCCCGCCCGCGCGGATCGCTCGATTAAGTCGCAATGCGTGTCGGTCGAGGTCGCGATCAAGACAGCTTCGATCGAAGTGTCCCCGAGCAGCGCGTCGACCGAATCGAACGAGCGGCTGCCCGTTGCGCTGGCCGCCTCGGCGCTAGCCGCCGAGTCCACGTCGTAGATGCCGACCAACTCCGCCCGGGCATGAGCGGCGAGATTGAGCGCATGCATCCTGCCGATGCGACCGGCCCCCAGTTGTGCGAATCGAACCATGGTTGTTGCTCGGACTATTGATCGGGTTCCGCCCACTGCAGCATCGGGCCCAGGGATCGGGATTGCGGCAGGCGCAAGAACCTTTCCGCCTCGGCCTGCTCGACGGTCTGGCCACGCTCGGTGCGACGCTTGTAGCTGGCGCCGACGAATGCCTTGAACAGCGGTTGCGGTTCTAAAGGCTTGGACTTGAACTCCGGGTGAAACTGGCAGCCTAGGTACCACGGATGGCTCGGCAGCTCGCAGATCTCGACGTAGTCCACCTCGGGAGTTTCGCCCGAGATGCGCAGTCCGTGCTCGGTGATGATGCCTTCGTATTCCGGACGGTTGAACTCGAAGCGGTGCCGGTGTCGCTCGCTGATCTCCAATCTGCGGTAGGCGCGCTCGGCGAAGCTGCCGGGCTCGAGCCGGCAGGGCCATGCACCCAGGCGCATCGTGCCGCCGAGATCCTCGACACCCTTCAATTCGCGGAGCTTTAGGAACGCCCGTTCGGTTGCCTTGGGGTCGAACTCGGTGGAATGGGCCCCGGGGATCCCGCAGACATTGCGCAAGAACTCGATCACCATCGTCTGCATGCCGAGGCAGATTCCAAAGTACGGGACTTCGTTCTCGCGAGCATAACGAATCGCCTCGAGCATGCCGTCGATGCCGCGCAGGCCGAACCCTCCCGGCACTAGGATGCCGTCGTAGGCGGCAAGTTGTTCGGCGCAGGTCTCGCGCTTGATGTCTTCGGCCTCGACCCAGCGCACCTGGGTTTCCAATCCGTGTGCGAGGCCGCCGTGTAGGAGCGCTTCCTTGAGACTCTTGTAGGAGTCCTCGTAGTCGACATACTTGCCGACGACCCCGATTTCCACCTTGTCGCGGGGATTGCGCATGCAGTGGACCATTTGCTTCCAGGGCTCGAGATTGCGCGGGCCAGCTTCGATGCGCAGGCGGTCCAGCACAATCTCGTCCACCTTCTGGGCGGCGAATTCGATGGGCACTTGGTAGACGGTATCGACATCCCGAGCGGCGATCACGGCTTCCTTGTCGACGTCGCAGAACAGGGCGATCTTCTCGCGGATGTCCGCGGAAAAGCCGCTCTCGGTTCGGCAGATGAGGATGTCGGGCTGAATGCCCAGCGCCCGCAATTCCTTGACGCTGTGCTGCGTGGGCTTGGTCTTGAGCTCCCCAGCGGCTGCGATGTACGGCACCAGCGTGACATGCACAAAAACGCACCCGCGTCGGCCGACCTGTTGGCGGACTTGCCGGATTGCTTCCACAAACGGCAGCGATTCGATATCGCCCACCGTGCCGCCGATCTCGGTGAGCACGACATCGATGTCTTTGGTGGACACCTTTTCGATCTGCTCGCGGATCGCGCCGGTCACGTGCGGGATGACCTGCACGGTCTTGCCCAGGTAGTCGCCACGCCGCTCCTTGGCCAAGATGCGCTCGTAGATGCTACCGCTGGTAGCGTTGTTGGCGCGCGTCAAGACGGCGTGCGTGAAGCGCTCGTAATGGCCTAGGTCCAAGTCGGTTTCGGCGCCGTCATCGGTGACGAACACCTCGCCGTGCTGGAAAGGGCTCATCGTGCCGGGGTCGATGTTTAGATAAGGATCGAGCTTTTGGAGAGTGACCTTGAGCCCGCGGCACTCGAGCAGGTTGGCGATCGAGGCAGAGGTGATGCCCTTGCCCAGAGAAGATACGACGCCGCCCGTGATAAAGATGTATTTCGGGCGAGCCACTAGCAACCCGCCTCCGGCGAAACTCGCGGCAAGCTCTAGCCTACCACGGCACCGCCGCGCTCTGGTCCCGCATCAAGTTTCTCCGTGCTGGCGAAGGCTCGCCGGATGCCGAGATCCGCAACGACAGCCGCAGGGCGTGGTGCTATTCTTATATCGCGTATCGCGCAACGGACCGTCGCCAGTAAACTTGGCGCGGTAGATGTTGCCGGCAGGAGCGCAGTCGATGCGGCGATGGCGAGCGGACGGGTGTTTCGGCGATTTGCGGCTAGTGCTGATCGCGGCCGTTGTCTTGTTGAGTCCCATTGCCTTGACAGGCGACGCCGATCCGGCGCTGCGAACGAACCCTGCCCGTGACGAGCTGGACTTGGAGTTCAGCCGTCGCGAAATCATCAAGGTCGATGTTGAGATGGCCTTGATCAATGTGACGGTGACCGACCCGACAGGGCGCATGGTCACCGGCCTTGACAAGGAGCACTTCCTGCTCAAGGAGGACAACAAGCTGCAGGCCATCGAGCAGTTCGGCGCCGAGGAGGCGCCGCTATCGCTGGCGGTCGTCTTCGATGCCTCTGGCAGCATGGGCTACAAGATGACCAAGGCGCGCGAGGCCGTCGCGCAGTTCTTCAAGACCGTCAATCCCGAGGACGAGTTCTTCTTGGTTCAATTCAACAACCGGCCCGAGATGGTGACGGGCTTCACCCGCAGCCTCGAAGAGATCCAGAATCGTCTCACCTTCGTGCGCTCGAAGGGGCGCACAGCGCTGTTGGATGCGATCTACCTCGCACTAAGCCAGATGAAGCAGGCCAAGAACACCCAAAAAGCCCTGCTGGTCATTTCCGACGGGGGCGACAACTCCAGCCGTTACACCCCGCGGGAGATCAAGCGTACCGTGCGCGAGTCCGACGTGCAGATCTACGCCATTGGCATCTACGAGCCCTACGCTTCCCGGGGGCGAACGCCCGAAGAGGCTGCCGGTCCCGGACTGCTGACTGAAGTCGCCGAGTCGACGGGCGGCAGGCAGTTCGCCGTGCAGAACGTGAACGAGCTGCCCGACATCGCCGAAAAGATCGGGATCGAGCTGCGTAACCAATACGTGCTGGGATACATCCCAGAGAACAGGCAAAAGGATGGAAAGTGGCGTCGAGTCAAGGTCGATATCAAGAAAATCCGCGGCATGCCGGAACTGCGGCCTTACTACCGCAACGGGTACTATGCGCCGACTCGCTAGGGTCAACTGTTCAGGACGGTGGCCGGCTCTATCCGCAGCCCTTGCCGCGTCTGCTTGGGCCGCGGCGATTGCCCTCTCCGCGCCAGGGGCTCGTGCCCAGACGGACGGCTGCCCTCCCGGCATTACGTTTTGCGTCGAAACCCAACGCGTCGTGCTGCATGTGACGGTTGTGGACCGCCAAGATCGCTTTGTGACAGACCTAGAGCAGAACTCGTTCGCCGTCTCGGAGGACGACCGGAAGCAGAGCCTGACCTACTTCGCCCAAGAAGACGTGCCGGTCTCTATCGGGCTGGTGATCGACAACTCCGGCAGCATGCGCGAAAAACGCCGCCACGTGAATGCGGCCGCCTTGGAGTTCGTGAAGGCTTCGAATCCGCAGGACGAGGTCTTCGTCGTAAACTTCAATGACGAGTCTTACATCGATCAAGACTTCACCAGTGATATCGACCGTTTGCAGGATGCCCTGCAGCGGATCGACACGAAGGGCGGCACAGCCCTCTACGATGCGACGAGCTTGTCTCTGGACCACCTCGTCGAGGCGGGCAACAAGGAGTACAACAAGCGGGCGCTGCTGATCATTACCGATGGCGAGGACACGTCCAGTCGGATGGACTTGGAGATCTTGGTTCGCAAGCTGCAAAGTTCGGACGTGACCATCTATGGCATCGGGCTGCTCTCCGAAGAGGAGCGCCGGGCCGCCAAGCGCGCCGAACGCCACTTGCGAACTCTTACCCGCCCGACCGGCGGGCCGGCCTATTTCCCGACCAGCTTCAGCGAGGTCGAACCGCTGGTGAAGCGGATAGCGGCTGACATTCGCAACCAATACATCCTCGAGTACAACCGGCCCATGAGCAAGCCGGCCGGCTATCGGCGGATCCGCATCGATCTAAAGGGCGCTGCGAGGAGCAACAAGGTGCGCCACCGGCCCGGCTATTACGCCGACTGAATGGAATGCTGGCGTGATGCGGGCGTGGCTCGAAGTGCTGCGCTTCCTGTGGCACGCCAGTCGCGGGCATCGCTTGCGGCCGTGGCGCAGCCCCTACCTGCGCTGGCGCATCGAGACCTATTCCGGGCTTGACGCCGAGGCGGTTGACGCCAAGGCGTTTCGGCAGTTCGTTTGGCGAGAGCGCCGCAGCCTCCGGCGGTACTTGCGCTGGGTTGCCACGATGCGGACGGGTGGGGGTGCCTCTACGCCTCGCCGACCGCCTGCAGGGCCGTGACGGCGGCCACGTAATAGATGTCGTCCACCGAGCAGCCGCGCGAAAGGTCGTTCGCAGGCTTGTTCAGCCCCTGCAGGAATGGGCCCAGCGATTGGGCGCCGCCCAATCGCTCGGCTAGCTTGTAGCCAATGTTGGCGGCATTGAGATCGGGGAAGATCAGCACGTTGGCGCGGCCCGCCACCGGGGAACCCGGAGCCTTCGAAGCGCCGACGGACTCCAGCAGAGCGGCGTCGGCCTGTAATTCGCCGTCGATCTTGAGGTCTGGCCGGCGCTCGCGGACGATCCTCAGGGCCTCGATGACCTGATCGGCTAGGGGGTGCTTGGCGCTGCCCTTGGTCGAGAAAGAGAGCAGCGCGACGTACGGCTCGGCGGCCAGCAGGTTGCGGCTGTTCAGGGCCGTGGCGATGGCGATATCCGCCAGCTGGGTTGCATTGGGGGCGGGCACTACGGCCGGATCGGCGAACACCATCACACCACCAGAGCCGTATTGCTTGTCCGGATGCACCTGCACCATGAAGCTGGACACCAGCTTGTACTCCGGGCGCACGCCGATGCACTCGATCAGGGCGCGCACCGTCTGGCCCGTGGTGTTCTTGGCTCCGCCGACTAAGCCGTCGGCGTCTCCGTTTTCGAGCGCTAGGGCCGCGTAGTACAGGGAGGTCTTGGCGATTTTCTGTGCCTCTGCCGCAGTGACTCCCCGGTGTCGCCGCCGCTCGTGGTAGATCTGCGCGTAGCGCTCGCTGCGGCCGGACGTTTCGGGATGGGAGCAGTCCACGCCAAGTGCGCACTCGGTGTTGGTGCTGACCAGCACCGGTTGCACGACCTTGTCGCGGGCCAGGCGTGCGCAGGCTTCGCGCACGCGAGGATCGTCACCCTCGGGAAAGACAATGCGGCGATGCTTGGCGCTCGCGCGCTCGACCAAGCTTGCCAGATAGGCACCCATCTCTCTGATCGTAGCGACTTGCCGCGCGCTCTTGCTGTGGGGCTCTGGAAGACTAGAAAACTTCGGTTGCTTCGGGGTTGAGGAATGCCATCGAGCGCCGGTGGAAGGCTATATTGGCGAGGTGCGGCCCGCACACCGCGCTGTGGCCCACTTCGACAGGTGCGTTGGGCTGCTGCCTGCTCTTGACGCACTCGAGAAAGTTGCGCACGTGCGGGATCGTCGGCAAGCGGTCTTCGTGGGACCTGATCGGCTCAGGGCTGGGCCTCCACGGCGCTCCGTAGAGCTTGTAGCCGGCGCCGTTCATGACCAGGGTGCCCTTGTCGCCCAGCAGTTCGATGGTCCAGCCGGACTGGTAGTCGTTGTTGTAGTTCAGGTTCCAGCTTGCCAGGAAGCTGCCGTAGTCGAACGACGCCGAGAAGCAGTCGGGCGTTTGCGAGCCGGCCATGCCGATGACCGCTCCTTGGCAGACGGCGGAGCGGGGCGGCCCCACGCCGGAGAACCACTGGATCACGTCCATCAGGTGCGTGCCCTGATCGGTCATGTTCCCTCCCGAGAAGGCCCAGAAGTAACGCCACTTGCGAAACATCATCGGCTCGAGGGACTTGGCCGCCCCGCCGAGAAAGCCCGCCGTGTCCAGGTCGCCCTCCAAGCTGGAGTTGTCGAGCGGCTGCGAGATCGCCCAGTTCCATTCCGCCCGTGCCATCGTAATGGTGCCGATCACGCCGTCGGCCACTTCTTTCTGCATCTCCACGATCCAAGGCGTGCTGCGCCGCTGCATGCCGATTTGGACGATGCGGTCCGTGGCGCGGACTCCGCGGATGGCCCGCACGCCTTCGGAGATCGAGTGCGACATCGGCTTTTCGCAGTAGACATCCTTGCCCGCCGACACGGCCTCGAGCATCATCGGCACATGCCAGTGGTCGGGCGTCGCGATCAGGATTGCGTCGATGTCGTCGCGCTCCAGGATTCGCCGGTAGTCTCCGTATCCTTGGGCGCCCTCGTCGGCCGCCTCGATGCCCTTGGCCAAGTTGGGTTCGTACACGTCGCATACGGCGGGTGCCGGCGAGCCGAGTTCGCGGAATGCGGCCAGCACGCGGCGCCCGCGTCCGCCCGCGCCGATCAGTGCGACCGAGACCCGGTCATTGGCACCTGCTGCTGCGGCGGGCAGCAGCATCGGCGCTGCCGAAGTGATGAGGAATGCGCGTCTGTCGGGCATGGCTGCCCCAGTATACGGAACCTACCGGTCCGTCTCGGGCTCTGGCTCTGGCTGTGCCCGTCTGCTAGGAGCGCAGGTGCGGCACGAGGATTGGAATCCGCCCTTGCAGAGCATGACCGCTAGCAGCCCGGCCAGGGCCACCAGCACCGCGCCGAACAGCATCTGCCTAGCTCCCTGTCAGCGTGCAAGGAATGGCGGGTTCAGGCGCGAGAACTCGTAATCGAGCGGGTCGCAGCCGTTGGCCTCGAGCTGTTGGGCGCAGTCTTTCACCGAATCCCCGATAGCCGCGATCCGTTGCAGGGCCAGATTGTCAGGGGTGTAGAGTTGCTGGGCCACGACCTTGCCCACTACGGCCTCGCGCGTCGCGAGATCAAGCCGGTCGACAGATTGGCCGATCAATCCCCGGAAATCCTTTACAGCAGCCATGTCTGATCATTATTCCAAGGTGCGTGCCTGAAAGGCAATCGACGTCGGCTGGCAGCTTGCCAGATCAGCTCTGTAGCACTGTAACCGGCGCTTCCGCCCGCGCAGAGCAGAATCGGCATAATGAACTCGAATGCGCGCCCTGCGGAATATCGGATGGCCGGCCTACCTGCTGTGCTTGGCCATTGGCAGCCTGTACATGGCGGACAGTTCGTGGACGAGCGTGACGCAACACCGCAGTACCTACGCGTTCGACAGGAATTTCGAGGCAGGCCCGGCCATTGCCAGCGATGTGGTCATGGTTGTGCTCGATGGCCTGCGCACCGATGCGGTGGCGAGCCTGCCGGCCTACGGGCGGCTGGCACAGGCAGGCGCCTCGGGCACGATGCGTGTCACCGTGCCTTCTCTGTCGAACCCCGCGCGCGCCGCGTTCGCGACCGGGGCTTGGCCGGAGGTCAGCGGTGTCACCAACAATTCGACGTTTGAGCCGGTGCCGGTGCAATCGCTGTTCGGACTCGCCGACCAGCGAGGCCTGCGCTCGTCGGTCTTCGGGTCGAGATTCTGGCCCCGCGCTTTCGGAAACTCGGTGGAGCATTTCTCTCCAACCAGTCGTTACTCCTCTTATGGGGTCTCAGAGTTGGTGGCTTGGCAGTCAGAATATTGCGAAGAGGCCTTGGAGCACATTGCGGGCTCCGACGCAGCGATCCGTGTCGTCGATCTACAGGCTAGCGACGAGGCCGGGCACACCTACGGGGGAGGATCCGATGCGTATCGCGAGGTATTGGTCGCAGTGGACGCGTGCTTAGGCCAGATCATGGATCAAGTGGGCCCGGAGGTGACCATCGTGGCCCTCTCCGACCACGGACATATCCACCGCCGTGGCCGGGGCGGGCACGGTGGTTTGGAACCTGAGGTAATCAACGCCCCGTTCGCCCTGGCGGGGCCGGGTGTGCGGAATGCGAACCAGATCAAGGCGCAAATCGTGGATATCGCACCCACGCTCAGCACGCTGCTTGGGCTGCCGATAGCGGCCAACAGCCAAGGCAGGGTCTTGTGGGAAGCGCTCGATGTGCCAGCCGAGCACGATGCCGACCTGCGACAGCTTGAGAAGGAGCAGCGAACGGCCTTGCAAGAGCACATGCCGGACCGCAGGGCAGCCCTCAGGGCGCAGAAGTCAGAACGCTTGCCATGGTCAGTCTTGATCCACTTCTTTACCTTGGTGGCAATAGTCTACACCGCTCATCGCCAGCGCCAGAACATAAAGCCTCTCTTGGCCGCCCTAGCCTGCTTTGTGGTTGCGTACTTCGCGCTGTTCTACGCCTTCGGTCTCGGATACTCGATCAGCTCGATCGTGCGCCAAGAATATCTGTATACCTTCTTGGCCAAGGATGTGGCGGCAGCGGCAGCGGCGTACGGAATCGCCGCTGTGGTCTTGTTTAGGCTTGGCGGGCGCCGCTCCGAAGCTGCCATCAGCCTGGCAGTGTGGATTAGCTCGGTGGCAGCTATGCTGGTCGCACAGGTCTACTTCCAGTTCGGAT
>Ga0209021_1001225_pt1 | contig 26739 bp, 24 predicted proteins | sample PinacodermFT_FD_187299 | JGI IMG/M metagenome (GOLD analysis project Ga0209021, IMG submission 187299) | Host-associated microbial community of the marine sponge Aplysina aerophoba from Gulf of Piran - sponge pinacoderm, lysed by freeze-thaw... | ecosystem: Host-associated > Porifera > Sponge >... | reverse complement strand
CCGGTTCCGGTTGCAGCCGGGGAACCGGGAGTTGCAGGCCCGTTCCCCAGTTGCAAATTTCGGGAGAAAAAACGACGCTATATCATATAGTTAGCACCGTCAGGTGCGTCGATGGTGTGCTCGATATAGTCGGGTTTGGCGGTCGTCAGATGGAAGCCGCCGATGACGGCATGCAGCTTGTCGATGCCGGAGACTGCCATCGCCGTCTTCACGGAGTTCACGATGCCGGCATGGCCGCAGGACGAGATCACCACCAGGCCGCGGCCCCTGACGACGTAGCAGGCGGCGTGCTCCTCGGGGTGGCTGTCGCGCACGAGCTCACCGCGCCGCTCCGCCTCGGAGAAATGGTCGTAGGGCGCCAGCATCGAGCCGCCCGTGACCTCCTCGAACGTGTCGCGGGTTATGTAGCCGGTGGTGAACGGGCCGGGCAGCGCGTGCGGGTGCGGGCAGCAGACGGGAACCACGTTCTGCGCCACCAGGCTCGTGCGGTCGGGCGCGCCCCAGCAGACATATTCCCGCTTCCCGCCCGGCGCAGGCGGCGGGCCGGTCGGTACCCAGCGCACCGAGAATGCCTCCTCCGCGCCGACGAAGAGGGAGAGGTCGCCCTTCATCGCCTTGCGGTGCTGCGTCACGAAGCCGTCGAGGCCGCCATAGTGGTCGCGGTGGCCGTGGCTCAGGATCAGCCCGTCGAGCCGCCCCGGGTCGATGTCCAGCAGCGAGGTGTTGCGGTTGATGATTTCGGGCGTGAAGCCGAAATCCAGCATGTATTGCGCGTTCGCGCCCTCGGCGCGCGACTCCAGGTGGAGCGCCAGGCCCCATTCGCCCGCAAGCGTCGTCATCGGCCGGCCGGGGATGTGGCCCACATGCTCGATCGTCACATGCTCGTGCTCGGCGCGCGGCAGGAAGCGCTCGTAATGCGAGTCGACGACCACCCGCACCGAGAGGCGCTCCACCACGGGCGCCGTGAACGGGGTCTGCGCGGCGATGCTCATCGGGTGCTCCCTCGGGTAATCAATGATCCTTGCTGCGGTCGCGGAGATAGTCCTCGGTCGTGCGCACGCGCGGTCGCTCGCCCATGGCGAAGGGGTTGTCGGTGGAGTGGTACTGGGCGTTGATGCGGCAGTCGTCGCACATGCGGATCAGGCGAGAGGCGTCGGCGCCGGCGAACATGGAATGCTTGCCGGCGAGCTGAGCGACGATCCGCTCCACCGTCGATTTCACGCCGAAGGGCTTGCCGCATTCGATACATTCGTATGGCTCTTCCTCGTTGAGCACGCGCTGCTCCAGCGCGGCGTCGGAGAGGTCCAGCCGCGGCTCCAGCGTTACCGCATCCTCCGGGCAGACCTGCACGCAGAGCCCGCATTGCAGACAAGCGTCCTCCTGGAAGCGGAGCTGCGGCAGATCGGGATTGTCGCCGAGCGCACCCGACGGGCAGAGCGAGGCGCAGGCGAGGCAGAGCGTGCAGGCGTCGGTATCGACCTGAACCGAACCGTAGGGCGCGCCTTCGGGCAGCGGCAGCATCGCGCCGGCGGGGTTGAGCGCCTGGGCTGCCAGCCGCGCGATCTGGCGGCGGGAGCCCAGCGCGAGCACGGGCTCGGCAGCGGGCTCCGCCGCCTCGCGTCCGTAGAGCGCGTCCGAGAGCGCATCGGGGTCGCCGACCTCCAGCAGGCGAAGCCGGCCCTCGCCGCCCATCGCTTCCGCCAGGGCGAGTTCCCGGCGCGGCGCTTCGTCCTCGCCGCGCGGCGGCAACAGCAGATCGACGGTGGAGAACCCGCCTGCGAGCGCGGCCAGCATTTCGGCGTGGCCGAAGCCCGCCAGCGCCTCGACCTCGAACGGGACGGTATCGGCCGGCAGGCCGCGCCCGAAACGCGCCGAGAGAGCCACCATCTCCGCGCCAAAGCTGCGATCCATAACCAGCAGGCGCGGCGCCCTGCCTCCGGCCTTGCGATAGGCCCCGGAAAGCGCCTCCATGCGGCGGAAGAGAGAGGCCACCGGCGGCGCATCGAAGCTGATCGCCCCGGACGGGCAGACGGCCGAGCAGGACCCGCAGCCCGCGCAGACCATGGGATCGACGGCCACATGGTCACCCGCCGGCGAGATGGCGCCGGTCGGGCAGATATCCAGACACTTGTTGCAGCCGCGCTGTTCGGCGCGGGAATGGGCGCAGAGGCTCTCTTCCAGCCGGACATAAAGCGGCTTCTCGAAGGTGCCGACCGTCTGCCCGGCCTCGAACAGGGCGGCGGCGACGGCATTCGGGTCGCCGGGGTCGGCGCGAAAATAGCCCTCGCGCTTCTCGTGAGCGGGGAAGAGGGGTGTGCCGCCCGAAAGGTCGAGGATCGAGTCGCACTCGCTCTCCGCGCCGTCGCGGGGCTCGGAGAAGGCGAAGACGCCGCGCCCGCCGGGCTCCATCTGCCGGAGTCCGTCCATGCGCAGCCGGAAGCCGCCGAGCGCGCCCGTCGCTCCGCGCAGCCTGCCGACGACAACCTCGAACCGACGGTCCACCGGCAGGTCTTCCGGCGGCTCGGAAAGCAGCACGGTGACGGACATCGGTTCGGCCAGACGCTCCGCGGCCGGCAACGCGACGGAGTCCCTGCCGACCACAAGGCAGCGCCCCTCGGATACCACGTCCACGGTCCGGGTCCCGGGCGCGGCGAGCAGCGCCTGGGCCACGAGCGCCGCCTGTTTCGGGCCGGCCTCCGCCGCTTCGTCCGACCATCCCGCACGGTCCCGGATATCGACCAGCATCGGGGCCGGCGCTTCCAGCTCCTCCGCGATCTCCTCGAACCGCGCCCACTCCTGCTGGCAGGCGATAATCGCGTCACCCGCCTCTATCGCCTTCGCGGCCGCAGCCGCTTCCGTTGTGCAGAGCGCGCTGTGGATGCGTGAGCAGGCAATCCCGGCGCCTGCCTCGATGCTGTCCGCATCGATCGTCTGGCTGTGGGCGCAGTCGCACACGAGCAAGGTCGCGGCCATGTCCCTGTCCTCCGCACAAGCCGCTGCGGGCCGGCTGCTGGCTTGTCATGTTCCCGCCGTATCCGGCCGGGCGGAGAGAAATTTCGCAGGGGCCGGACGGCGGTTCCCGGGAGCATTGCCCCCGCCGCACAGCGGTTAGTATGGACCGTTTGGACCACCTGTCCAGAGCGCCGGAAATACAGGCGACAGCGATACTCCAAATACCGTTTTTTGTGTTGGCAGGGGGGCGAAAGGGGTGCATTATCCCTCTTAGGGAGCGTGCCGCTTTGCGCGGAAATTGCGGGGCGTTTTCCTGGAGGAGATCGGCACCATGCCGGCGAGCGCGTTATCATTGCCGCTCGGAATTGTGCTCCGCCGGAGTCCGGCGTCGAGCCGGTGGGTAAGCTGGACCTGGACAGTAGCGGGTGTATTGCCGGGGGCGGGGCCGGCGGACTGGCGCGAGCTCAGGCGCGAGGGCGAGGCTGTCGAATACCACGCCGCCACGGTGCCGCTCGAATTCTGGGCCTCCGATGTCGAGGCCTACATGACCGGCCTCGCGGCGCGCGTGCCCGCGGTCTATGTGGTCATGCGCCGGACGACCGAAGCGGATGCGCCCCATGATCTGGAAGTCGTGCTGGCCACGGCGTCCCCATACGAGGCGCAGGACTACCTGGACAGCGGCGAGGAGATCGTCGAACAGGCGCCGATGCCGGAGGGCCTGGTCGCGGTGGTGCGCGATTTCGTCGAGCGCCACCACGAGGAGGAGCCCTTCGTCAAACGCCGGCGCGACAAGCGACGGGTCGATCTCGCGGAGGACGGCAAGGGCGATGCGCGTATCCGCCAGATGTCGGATGTCTATCGTGCGCCGAGGCGTGCAGGCGCGGAGACGGTCCAATGAGTGCGCAGGCGGATTTCTGGGCCCGCCGCAGGGCAGCCGTGGCGGAGGAGGAGCGCGCCGCGGAAGAGGCCGTGCGCGAGGCCGCGGCCGCCGAGGAACGCAAGGCGCTGGAAGAACGCCCGGACGGGGAAGTGCTGGCGGAGCTGGAACTGCCCGATCCCGACACCATGAAGCAGGGCGACGACTTCTCGGCCTTCATGTCCGACGCGGTGCCGGAGAGGTTGCGGAAGCGGGCACTCAGGCAGTTGTGGCGGTCCAACCCGGTGCTCGCCAATCTCGACAATCTGGTCGATTACGGCGAGGACTACACCGACGCTGCCCTGGTCGTGGAGAACCTCCAGACCGCCTACCAGGTCGGCAAGGGGATGCTCAAGCATCTGGAGGCGATGGCCGAAGCGGCGGAGCGGGCCGCCGAAGCGGCGACCTCCGGGACCACAGAGGACGAAGCGCGCGAGGAAATGCAGGAGGCGGACGCGGAAGAGCCGGCGCTGGAAGCGGACGCCGGGCCGATCGCCGCGATTCACGAAGTGCCGGCACCAGAGGAGCCGCCGGTGGCGCGGGCGAAGCCCCGGATGCGGTTCGCATTCGCGGACGCCGAGCCGGGACAGGCGGCCTGAGGCGATGGGAGAGTCGATGACGGCAGAAGCGGCATACAGCGTGGAGATCGCGGAAGAGGACCGGCTCAGGGCCGACCTCTACGATTTTCTCGGCGCGCTGCTGGCCCGGCCTCCGGACCGGGCGCTGCTGGACAAGTCGGCCGCACTGGCCGGCGACGACGGCGAGCTGGGCCGCGCCATCCATGCGCTTGCGCGGGTCGCCGGAGCGACGACCGAAAGGGCGATCGAGAGCGAATACACCGCATTGTTCATCGGTGTGGGACGCGGCGAACTGCTGCCCTATGCCAGCTACTACCTGACGGGTTTCCTCAACGAAAAACCGCTGGCGACGCTGCGCAACGACATGGCCGGTCTCGGCATACAGCGCGCATTCGCCGTGTATGAACCCGAGGACCATATCGCCAGCCTGATGGAGATGATGGCGGGCATGATCTCCGGGCGCTTCGGCGAGCCGGTCACGCTCGAGGAGACCAGGCGGTTCTTCAACAGGCACATCGCCCCTTGGGCGGGGCATTTCTTCACGGATTTGGAAAGCGCACGGAACTCGGTGTTCTACGCGCCCGTCGGTTCTGCGGGACGGGCGTTCATGGAGATCGAGAAAGAAGCTTTTCGAATGATGGCGGGCTAGCCCGCAACAAGACGACCCGTCGCGCAGACGGGCCGAACGAAGAGGAGGAGCAGACGCATGAGCAGCAGAACGGACGGCGAGAAGGCCAATCGCCGGGACTTTCTGAAGCTCGCATCGGTATCGGTGCCTGCAGCCGCGGTGGCGGTAGTGGCAGGCGGCGCGGCCGAAGCGGCGGTCCCGGACGAGAAGGGCGAGCGGATGCAGGATACCCCGCATACGCGCGCCTATTACGAAAGCGCCCGTTTCTGACGGACGCGTCTCGCCGAAGCATGGCCAAAGGTTGCGAGACGCCCGGCGGCCATCGGCATGACGAACCCGGCGGACCGGCCAGCGGCCGGAACGCCTGACGGAGGAACAAGATGCTCAGGAAAAAGACCAACGGGGTTGCGAGACGCCCCCAGCGGACTTCGATCCTGCCCAACATTTCGGAGGCATCGGTCGACCGGCGGACCTTCCTGCGGGGCTCGGGCCTCGCGATCGGAGGCCTGGCCGCCATCGGTGCTGCCGGCGGCATGGTGACGAGGGCCGAAGCGCAACAGGCGGCAATGGGCGCAATCGCGACCGCGAAGTCCGTCTGCACGCACTGCTCGGTCGGTTGCACCGTGATCGCCGAAGTCGATAACGGCGTGTGGGTCGGACAGGAGCCCGGGTGGGACAGCCCGTTCAACCTCGGCGCGCATTGCGCCAAGGGCGCGGCCGTGCGCGAGCACGCGAATGGCGAACGCCGCCTCAAATACCCCATGAAGAAAGAGGGCGGCGAGTGGAAGCGCATCAGCTGGGACCAGGCGATCGACGAGATCGGCGACGGCATGATGTCCATTCGCGAACAGAGCGGCCCGGACAGCGTCTACTGGCTGGGATCGGCGAAGTTCAGCAATGAGCAGGCCTACCTGTTCCGCAAGTTCGCGGCCTACTGGGGCACGAACAATGTGGACCACCAGGCCCGCATCTGCCACTCGACCACGGTTGCAGGCGTTGCGAACACATGGGGCTACGGCGCCATGACCAACTCCTACAACGACATCCACAAGAGCCGTGCGATCTTCCTCATCGGCGGCAACCCCGCGGAGGCGCATCCGGTATCGCTGCTGCATGTGCTCCGGGCCAAGGAGCAGAACAACGCTCCGTTGATCGTGTGCGACCCGCGCTTCACGCGCACCGCCGCCCACGCCGACGAGTATGTCCGCTTCCGTCCCGGCACCGACGTGGCGCTCATCTGGGGCATTCTCTGGCACATCTTCGAGAACGGGTGGGAGGACAAGGAGTTCATCCGCACCCGCGTCTGGGGCATGGACCAGATCCGCGAAGAGGTCGCCAAGTGGACGCCCGAGGAAGTGGAGCGCGTGACCGGCACGCCCGGCTCGCAGCTTCGCCGCGTCGCCCGCACGATGGCGAACAACCGTCCCGGCACCGTGATCTGGTGCATGGGCGGCACCCAGCACACCCAGGGCAACAACAACACGCGCGCCTACTGCGTGTTGCAGCTTGCGCTGGGCAACATGGGCACCTCCGGCGGCGGCACCAACATCTTCCGCGGCCACGACAATGTGCAGGGCGCCACCGACCTCGGCATCCTGTCGCACACGCTGCCCGGCTATTACGGCCTTTCGGGCGGCGCCTGGGCCCACTGGGCGCGTGTCTGGGAAGAGGAGCTCGACTGGCTGAAGGGCCAGTTCGCGATGCTCGAAGGCGCTGACGGCAAGAAGAAGCCGCTGATGAACCTGAAGGGCATCCCGGTGTCCCGCTGGATCGACGGCGTGCTCGAAGACAAGGCCAACATGGACCAGCCGGACAATGTCCGGGCCATGGTGCTTTGGGGCCATGCGCCGAACTCGCAGACCCGCGGCAAGGAAATGAAGACCGCGATGGAGAAGCTGGACATGCTGGTCGTGATCGACCCGTATCCCACCGTCTCCGCCGTGCTTCACGACCGCACCGACGGCGTCTATCTGCTGCCGGCCTCGACGCAGTTCGAGACCTACGGGTCCGTCACGGCGTCGAACCGCTCGATCCAGTGGCGCGACAAGGTGGTCGATCCCGTGTTCGAGAGCCTGCCCGACCAGAACATCATGGCGAAGTTCGCCAAGAAGTTCGGCTGGGCGGACCGGCTCTTCCGCAACATCAAGGTGGAAGAGGGCGACGCCCCGCTGGTCGAGGACATCACGGGCGAGATCAACCGCGGCATGTGGACGATCGGCTACACCGGCCAGTCGCCGGAGCGGATCAAGCTGCACATGGCCAACCAGCACACCTTCGACAGGACGACGTTGCAGGCGGTTGGCGGTCCTGCCGACGGTGACTATTACGGCATGCCCTGGCCTTCCTGGGGTCCGCCGGAAATGGGCCACCCCGGCACGCCCAACCTCTACGACATGTCAAAGCCGGTGGCAGAAGGCGGTCTGACCTTCCGCGCCCGGTTCGGCGTGGAGCGCAACGGCGAGAACCTGCTGGCGGAAGGTGTCTATTCGGTCGGTTCCGAGATCCAGGACGGCTATCCCGAGTTCACCATGCAGATGCTGATGGACCTCGGATGGGACGGGGATCTGACGGACGCCGAGCGGGCGGCCATCGACGCCGTGGCAGGGCCGAAGACCAACTGGAAGACCGACCTCTCGGGCGGCATCCAGCGGGTCGCGATCAAGCATGGCTGTGCGCCGTTCGGCAACGCCAAGGCGCGGACCGTGGTGTGGAACTTCCCGGATCCGGTGCCTCTGCACCGCGAGCCGCTCTACACCCCGCGGCGCGACCTGGTGGCGGACTATCCGACCTATGAGGACCGGAAGTTCTACCGCTTGCCGACCATGTATGCCTCGATCCAGAAGCAGGATTTCTCGAAGGACTACCCGATGATCCTGACTTCGGGCCGCCTCGTGGAATATGAGGGCGGCGGCGAGGAATCGCGGTCGAACAAGTGGCTCGCCGAGCTCCAGCAGGACATGTTCGTGGAGGTCAACCCGAAGGACGCCAACGATCTCGGGCTGCGCAATGGCGCGCAGGTCTGGGTCGAGGGTGCGGAGGGCGCCAAGGTCAAGGTCATGGCCATGGTCACCAACCGTGTCGGTGTCGGTGTCGCCTTCATGCCCTTCCACTTCGGCGGGCATTTCGAAGGTGCGGACCTGAGGCACAAATATCCCGAAGGTGCCGATCCCTTCGTGCTGGGCGAAAGCTCCAACACGGCGCAGACCTACGGCTATGACTCAGTCACGCAGATGCAGGAGACCAAGACCACTCTCTGCAAGATCTACGCGGCCTGAGGGAGGAGAAGGAGATGGCAAGAGCTAAATTTCTCTGCGACGCCGAACGTTGCATTGAATGCAACGCCTGCGTCACCGCGTGCAAGAACGAGCACGAGGTGCCGTGGGGGATCAATCGGCGCCGGGTTGTAACCATCAACGATGGCAACCCGGGCGAGCGGTCGATCTCCGTGGCGTGCATGCACTGTTCGGATGCGCCCTGCATGGCCGTGTGCCCGGTGGACTGCTTCTACCAGAACGAGGAAGGAGTGGTCCTGCACTCCAAGGACCTCTGCATCGGTTGCGGCTACTGCTTCTATGCGTGCCCGTTTGGCGCGCCGCAGTTCCCGCAGGCGGGCAATTTCGGGTCCCGGGGCAAGATGGACAAATGCACCTTCTGCGCCGGCGGACCGGAAGAGACCCACTCGACCGCCGAGTTCGCCAAATACGGGCGCAACCGGATCGCGGAAGGCAAGCTGCCGCTCTGCGCCGAGATGTGCTCGACCAAGGCGCTGCTGGCGGGCGACGGCGACGTCGTCTCGGGCATCTACCGCGAGCGCGTGGTGGCCCGGGGCTTCGGTTCCGGCGCCTGGGGCTGGGGCACGGCCTACGGCCAGAAGGGCTCCTGAGGCCCTGAAGCGCGGCCGGTCCCGCCAGATTGCGGGACCGGCCCGCCTCCTTGTTTTTGTTGCGGAAGGGGCATTGCCCCTGGCCGCCGTCGCGTCCGGTCGATTTCGTCGGGAGTCCTGGAACATGACGCTGCTGCGCCTGCCGATGTTCACGATCTTCGCCGCGTTGCTGTTCATGGCAACGCCGTCTGCAGCCCAGCAGGCGGGCGATAACAGTCCCCGGGCAACGACAGGCGGGGCGCAGACGCTTGAGGACATCCTCGCCCGGCAACGGGGAGAGCGTATCGACGACCGCTTCCGCCGCGAGGCTGTCGGAGACCCGGCGCGCGCCGCCGGCATCCGAATGCAGCTCGGCACGCTGGGCGGCGCCTCGGATTCGGAAGTCTTCCGCGCGCTCCGCTACGGCGGCGCCGATGTAACGGTTTCGGCCAGGGGCCCCGCCTCCGAGGTGCTCATACAGGACGGCGGCATGCGCTGGCTCGAGTGGCGCAAAGGGCCGCTGCGCGAGTGGGGCGGCTGGCTGCTTGCGGGCATGGTCGGGCTGCTGGCGCTTTTCCTGCTGCTGCGCGGGCCGATCCGCATCGACGGCGGCCGGTCCGGAGAGACCATTCTGCGCTTCAACGCGCTGGAACGGTTCGGGCACTGGCTGCTTGCCGGCTCGTTCATCCTGCTGGCGATCAGCGGGCTCATCACGCTGTTCGGGCGCCCGCTGCTGATACCGCTGCTCGGCAAGGACGCTTTCGCGCCCATCGCGCTCGCGTCCAAGTGGGTCCACAACAATGTCGCCTGGGCGTTCATGCTGGCGCTGGTGTGGGTGTTCGTGTTCTGGATCGTCCACAACATCCCGAACCGCGCCGACCTCGTCTGGATGGCGAAGGGCGGCGGGCTCTTCATGCGCGGCAGCCACCCGCCGGCGCGCAAATTCAATGCCGGCCAGAAGGTTATCTTCTGGGCGGTGGTCATCCTCGGCCTTTCGATCTCGGCGTCGGGCCTGTCGCTGCTGTTTCCGTTCGAAATGCCGATGTTCGCCAAGACCTTCGACATATTGAACACGCTCGGCCTGTCACAGGCATTTGGCTTTGGCGAGTTGCCGACGGAGCTCGCTCCGCATGAGGAGATGCAATACGCGCAGCTCTGGCACTCGATCGTCGCCTTCGTCTTCATCGCGATCATCATCGCGCATATCTATCTGGGCTCGATCGGGATGGAAGGCGCGTTCGACGCCATGGAATCGGGTCAGGTGGACCGGCAGTGGGCGAGGGAACACCATTCGATCTGGTTCGAGGAGGAGACCGGCGAGCCGGCTCATCCCGCCCATGAGGCTCCGCCGGCGGAATGACGCCGGACGCCTGACATGCGGCTCCGGGCGCTTCTGACGGCCTTGGCGCTGCTGCCCTGCGCCGCGGCCCCGGCCGGGGACTTCTTCAAGCTGACGGGGCACGGCGGTCCTGTCCGGGGGATCGACGTATCGCCGGACGGCCGGCAGGTGCTCACGGCGAGTTTCGACTATTCAGTGGGGCTGTGGCGGTCGGGGTCGCCGGTCTGGCTCGAGGCGCACGATGCGGCGGTGAACGCCGTGCGTTTCATCGACGACAGGCGCGCGGTCTCCGCCGGCGACGACAATGACGTCCGGCTCTGGAACCTGGAGCGGGGCGCGCCGCGACGCCTCGGCAGCCACAAGGCGAAGGTGGTGTCGCTGGCGCTCTCGCCGGACCGGGGCCTGATTGCCTCGGCAAGCTGGGACGGACGCATCGGCCTCTGGCCCGTAGACAGTGGCGCGACGCGGTTTCTCAAGGGCCATACCGCCGGCGTCAACGACGTGGTCTTCTCCGAGGACGGTACGCGCCTCTATTCCGCCTCGACCGACGGGACGATCCGTGTCTGGGACCATGCGCGCGGCGTGCAGACGCGGCACATCCTGGAAGGGCGGTTCGGCATCAACACGCTGGCGCTGGACGAGGACGAAGGCTGGCTCGCCTATGGCGGGGTGGACGGCGCGACCCGCATCCTGGACCTGGAGACGGGCCGCGAGATCGCAGACTTCACGCTCCAGCGCCGCCCGATCCTGGCGATGGCGTTTGACCGGGAAGGCGGCACGCTGGCGGTCGGCGACGGCGAGGGCTTCATCAAGGTGATCGACAGCCGGCGGTGGACGGTGCTGCGCGACTTCCGCGCGGCTCTGCGCGGGCCGGTCTGGGCGCTCGCCTTCTCGGCCGACGGCGAGGACATCCTCGCGGGCGGCATCGACGACGCGCTCTACAGCTGGCCGATAGCGGCGCTGGGCGCGGGCGGCCTGATGGCCGGCGGCGACCGCAGCTTCCTGCGCGACCCGGCGAGCATGGGTAATGGAGAGCGGCAGTTCCAGCGCAAATGCTCGATCTGCCATACGCTGGGGCCCGAGGGCCTCAGGCGCGCGGGCCCGACGCTCTTCGGCGTTTTCGGGCGCCCGGCGGGGGGCGTTCCGGGCTATAAGTATTCGCGAACCTTGCGCGAGGCGGAGTTCGTGTGGAACGAGGACACCATCGATGCGCTGTTCGACGAGGGGCCGGACCGGTTCGTGCCCGGCACCAAGATGCCGATGCAGCGGATCGCCAGGCCGGCCGACCGCAGCGACCTGATTGCGTTCCTGAAGCACGCGACGAGGGAAGGAGGACGCCAGAAATGAGAGCCATGCTGATCGCATTCCTGGCCATGGCGGTCATTGCCGTGGTCGCCGATCTGGCGCTGGACTATTCCGGCTTCGCCACAGCGGAGGTCACCGCCGGCCCCGCCGTCCGGAATTAGCGAAAACCGGGCGTATGCGGGTTTCCCGCTCCGCCTGTGCGTCGGAGCGGGTGACAGCTTCTTCCCTCTCTACTAGACCCGTGCCTCATGAGTCCTGAGTTGATCGCTATCCTCGCAGTCGGCGTCGCGTTGGCCGGCCTTATCCTGCAAGGCCAAAGCGGTCTCGGCAGGCGCATGGATCGTCTGGACGGCCGCATGGACCGTCTTGAAGGCCGCATGGACCGCCTGGAAGCGCGCATGGACGGTTTGGACGAGCGACTGCGGGCGGTCGAGGCCGCCATTGCCGAAATCAGGGGCCAGCTCACCATCGTCTGGGACTATATCGCCGGCCGCAACATGAGGCCGGACGACCCCCCGATAGCCCCCGCGGAGTAGTGCCGCCCGCCTACCCGTGCTTCGCCTGCTGGTCGAAGAAGGAGGCGGTGGTCGGAAGCTGGGGTAGCTGGAGCTCGAAGGCGGTGGAGCGGATGCGGCCGCTGCGTTCGCCCCGGACCATGAGCCCTTCATAGCGGTTGGGGACCGGGTTGGGCGAGCTCGGGACGGCATCCTCGGCGCTATAGACCGAGATGTGCAATGTCCGCGGCCGGACGGAGCGGTTGGGCGCTGAGCCGTGCAGCAGCCGCGTGTGCATGAGGCATACGGCGCCTGCCGGCCCCGTGCAGATCACTGCGGCCTTCTCGCTTTCGGCGGCCACTTCGTCCGCGACCGCGCCGGTGAACGCGCCGCCGTGCCAGAGGCCGTGGATGGGACCGCGATGCGAGCCGCGCAGCACCTTGAGCGGGCCGTTCTCCTCCGTTACCTCGTCCACCATCAGCAGCGCGGTCACGATGTCGTCATTGCTGTGGGGGGTGAACGGGAAGTCCTGGTGCCACTTCACTTCCGTGTGCCCGCCGGGCAGCTTGGAGTTGATCTTGGTGTGGTGCAGCTTGACGGCGGGCCCGATCAGGTCGGCGACGCACTCGGTCATCCGGCTGTCGGCGGTCGCGCGGAAATAGGCGTCCGATACCTCGATCGGGGCGTTGACGCGCCGCAGGCCCGGCCGGTCGGCCGAATGGCCCGGCTCCAGGTCGAACCGGGGCCGGCCGTCGGCGGTGTCGCCGTAAGGGTCGGTGTGCCGCCGGCTTTCCTCTACCCAGCCGTCGAAATCGCGCCTGAGTTCGGCCAGCAGGGAGGCGTCCACCGCGTCCTCCACCACGACATAGCCATGCTCCCAAAAGAATTCGCGCTGTCCGGCTTCCAGTTCGGCCATGTCCGCCTCCCGGTTTCGGCGGGGCCGAGTTTAGGCCGTCCGCATTGCCCGCGGAAAGGCTTTCGTCTATCCCGGCTCTCAGGGGAGATCTGAGGATGATGGAGTTCGGACTGCCCGTTCTGTGCGCGCTCGCCGGTGCGGCGCTGGTCTGGTTCGTCTTCGCGGTCCCCGCGCGTAACCGGGCCGCCGGGGCGGAGGCGGGACTCGAGGCCGAGAAGAAGGCCTATGCGGCGCGTCTGGACGAGATCGAGAAGGCTCGCAGCGAGGCGGAGACGCGCTTTGCGGTGCTTGCAAACGAGGCGCTCAGCAAGAACAGCGCCTCTTTCCTGCAACTGGTTAGTGAGCGCTTCCAGTCTCACAAGGTCGAGGCGGAGAAGGACCTGAAGGCGCGCGAAGAGGCAGTCGCGTCGCTCGTCAAGCCGCTCAGCGAAGGGCTGGAGAAGTTCCGCACTCATGTGCAACAGATCGAGAAGGACCGTGCAGGCGCCTACACCGCCATTACCGAACAGGTGAAGGCGCTGGCTGCCAGCCAGACGCAATTGCAGTCCGAGACAGGCCGGCTGGTCCAGGCGCTCCGCCGACCGCAGACGCGCGGCAGATGGGGCGAACACCAGCTTCGCAACGTGCTCGAAATGGCGGGCATGACAAAGCATGTCGATTTCGTCGAACAGGACACGCTGGAGGGCGGCGAAGGAGGAGCGCTCCGCCCGGATGTGATCGTCCGCCTGCCGGGCGGCAAGTCGATCATCGTCGATGCCAAAACGCCGCTGCAGGCTTATCTCGATGCCATCGAGGCGGAAGACGAGGAGACCCGCGCTACCCATATCCAGGCGCATGTGCGCCATGTCCGAACTCATGTCCGCGCGCTGTCCTCGAAGGAATACTGGAGTGCGCTGTCCGGCACGCCGGACTTCGTCGTCATGTTCATTCCGGGCGAATCGTTTTTCGCCGCCGCCCTGGAGAACGATCCGCAGCTCTTCGACGATGCTGTGGGGAGAAAGGTACTCATCAGCACGCCGACCACCTTCATCGCGCTCGTCAAGGCCATTGCCTATGGCTGGCAGCAGGAGAAGCTGGCCGAGAACGCCCAGGCGATTTCCGAAGCGGGCCGTGAACTCTATGAGCGCGTTCGGGTGTTCGGCGGGCATATGGCGGGTGTCGGCCGGTCGTTGAAGCAGGCCGTGGAGCGCTACAACAACAGTGTGGGCTCGCTCGAACGGCGGGTTTTGCCCTCGGCGCGCCGTCTGGAGTCGCTGGAAGCCGCGCCACCGGGTTCCAACCTGCCCGAAATGCCGTCCGTCGACATCGAGCCGAGTGGCTTGCAGGCCCCGGAACTGGCGGGTTCGTCGGAAGAACCGGGCACCGAAAAGGAGTTGGCGTAGCAGTCAGCCTGCCGCGCGGTCAGCCTGCAATCCCTGGCCGAAGCTGTCGCCGCCTGCGGCCATGTGCGCCTCTTCCTCCAGCGTGCTAGCGCGGCCGAGCACGGCGTTGCGATGCGGGAAGCGGCCGAAGCGGGCGACGATGTCGCGGTGGCGGGTCCAGCCCTGGATGCTCCGGTCCACATAAGCCCGCCATGCCGGATCGGCCTCCTGCCTCAGGGCCCGCAGGAGGTCGAGGCCCCGGTCCTGTTCGTCTACCGCTTCGGAATGGTGGAACGGGTGGTAGAGCCAGATGCGCGCAACCGGATGGAGCGCCCGATCCAGTCCCCGGTCGATGGCATGATTCACGATCTCGAAAGCTGGAGCGTCGCCTGCATAGGCATCGATCGTGCCGCGATGGAGATTCCGCGTGAACTGGTCGAGCAGCAGGATGAGCGCCAGCGCGCCGTCCGGCGTGTCCCGCCAACCTATCAATTCCGGTTCCCGCGCACAGGCGCGCCGCACCAGGCCGCCGAAGCGCGCGCGGATCTCTTCATCGACGGCCGGTCCGCCCCTGTACCACCAATCGCGGCGAGCCGAGGCGCGCTCCGGATTGTCGAGGCTGTCGGCCAGCCAGAAGGCAACGATCTCGGCGATCATGCGGGGACGGAACCGTTTCAGACTATGGGAATGCGGCCGGCGGCGATGTCGGCCGGGGAAAGCACGTCCGGGTCCAGCGCCGTCTGCCATCGCTCCGTGAGGCGCACCCGGGGCGGTTCCGGGGAGCGAGCGTCCAGAACGAAACCCTCGAAGCCTGCCGCCATCACCTCGTTGCATTTCTGCACATAGACCGGGAAACCGCCGATATAGGGCATGAAGACGCGCGGGCGGCCGGGAATATTGGCGCCGACATACCAGCTCGAACAGGTCGAACGCAGCGAGATCGACGCCACATCGGCCACATGGCCTACCCAGTCGGCCTCATGGCTTTCCTGTGCGTCGATGGTCTGCGCGCCGATATCGCGCATATGCGCCATGCAGTCGGTGATCCAGTCCACATGCTGTTCGATGGAAGGGAGCATGTTCGCAAGCACGGACGGGCTGCCCGGCCCGGTGACGGTGAAGAAGTTGGGGAAGCCGGCGACGGCGAGCCCCAGGTAATTCTGCGGGCCGGCCCGCCACTTCTCCGAGAGCGTCAACCCGTTCCGGCCGGTAATGCGGATACGGTCGAACGAGCCGGTCATCGCCGCAAAACCGGTCGCGAAGATGACCGTGTCCGCGGGATATTCCACGCCGTGCGCAACGACGCCGCTCGCGGTGAAGCCCTCGATGGGCCGCTCGGACACATCCACCAGCCTCACATGGTCCCGATTGTAGGTCTCGTAATAGCCGGTATCGACGCAGAGCCGCTTGCATCCGAACACATTGTCCGGGCAGAGCAGTTCGGCCGTTTCGGCGTCGTCCACCCGCTCGCGGATCTTCTCGCGCGCGAACTCGGCGGCCGTGTCGTTCGCGGCCTTGTCGAACAGCAGGTCGCCGAAAGCGCCGAGGAAAGGCAGGCCGCCGCGCGCCCAGGACTCCTCATACTGCCGGCGGCGCTCCTCCGGCGTCGAGTCGAGCGCCGGGCGGGTGTTGTAGGGGAAATAGAAACCGGTAGGGCGCGAACGGGCCTTGGCGCGGAAACCCGGATAGTCCGCCTTGAAGGCGCGCACGCGCTCCGGGTCGAGCGGCGCGTTCCAGGCGGGCACGGCGTAGTTGGGCGTGCGCTGGAAGACGGTGAGCGCCGCGGCCTGCCCGGCGATGACGGGAATCGACTGGATCGCCGAGGAGCCGGTGCCGATGATCGCCACCCGCTTGCCGGAAAAGTCCACCGGCTCGTGCGGCCACTCGCCGGTATGCAGCACTTCGCCGCGATAGTTCTCGAAGCCCTCGAAACGGGGGTGGTTGGCCGCCGAGAGGCAGCCGACCGCCATGATGCAGAACCGCGCCGAACAGCGTTCGCCCGTGTCGGTCTCGACATTCCAGCGTTTCGCGGCTTCGTCGAAGGCAAGCGTTGTCACCCTCGTGTCGAAGCGGATGTCTCGCCGAAGGTCGAAGCGGTCAGCCACATGGTTGGCATAGGCCAGGATTTCCGGCTGCGGGGCGTATTTCTCCGTCCACTCCCACTCCTGGTCCAGTTCCTCGGAGAAGGAATAGGAATATTGCAGGCTCTCGATATCGCAGCGCGCGCCGGGGTAGCGGTTCCAGTACCAGGTTCCGCCGACATCGCTGCCGGCTTCCAGGACCCGCGCCGAGAAGCCGAGTTTGCGCAGGCAATGCAGCATGTACATGCCGGCGAAGCCCGCCCCGACGATGACGGCGTCGAAATGTTCGCTCGGGGTCGAAGCGGTTGCAGTCATGGGAAGCGTGGCGTCTCGGGGTTCGGGAAGGCGCCCCTGTCTATTCCGAATCGTGCGGTCTCTGCAACGGCAGACGGACCTACCCGCCGTTCAGCGCCCGCCAGACCTTCTCCGAGGTGATCGGCATGTCGATGTGGGAAATGCCGAGCGCATCCGCCACGGCGGCCGTGATTGCCGGCGGCGCGCCGCAGGCTCCGCCCTCGCCGATGCCCTTGACGCCGAGCTCGTTAGAGGGGTTCGGCACCGGATTGAAGCCGACGTCGATCTCCGGAAAATCGCTTGCCCGCGGCATGCAGTAGTCCATGAAGGAGCCGGCGAGGAACTGGCCGCTCTCCGCCTCGTAGGCCGTGTGTTCGAGCAGCGCCTGTCCCAGCCCCTGCCCGACGCCGCCATGCACCTGGCCCGCCGCCAGCAACGGGTTGATGACGATGCCGCAATCGTCCACAGCGGTGTATTTGACGACCTGCACCTGCCCGGTATCCGGGTCCACCTCGACCTCGCAGATATGGCAGCCGTTCGGGAAGTTGCACTCGGTCGGGCGCTGGTAGCGGCAGGTCTCGTCGAGGCCGGGCTCCTCGCCCTCGGGCAGGGCTGCCGGGTCGCGGGCAATCCGGGCAACCTCCGAAAGAGAGACGGTGAGGTCGGTCCCGGCGACCCGGAATGTCGCGTCGGAGAACTCGATATCGGCCGGCGCCGCTTCCAGCCGGTGCGCGGCGATGCGCGACGCCTTCTCGACGATTTGTGCGCTTGCGCGCGAGACGGAGACGCCGCCCATCTGCGAGGAACGCGAGCCCCCGGTGCCGTTGCCGAAAGTGACGAACGCCGTGTCGCCCTGGAGGAGCTGGATATCGTCCAGGGCAATGCCGAGCTTCTGGTGCACGATCTGGGCGAAGGCGGTCTCGTGTCCCTGGCCGTGGCTGAACGTGCCCATGATGAGCGAGACGCGCCCGTCCTCCTCGAAGCGTACCTGGGCCTGTTCCACGGGCGCCCCGCCCGACGCTTCGATATAGTAGCCGAGGCCGAGGCCGCGGCGCTTGCCGGCGGCTTCCGACTCCGCCCGGCGCTTGTCGAAGCCGGAGACATCGGCGCGCTCCAGCGCCTGATCCTGTGTGTCGGCAAAGGCTCCGGAATCGATGACCATGCCGACCCGGTTGGTATAGGGCAGGGCTTCGGGCGCGATGAAGTTGCGCCGGCGGATTTCCGCGGTGGAGAGGCCGAACGCCTCGGCGCCCGCGTCCAGCAGGCGCTCCATCTGGTAGCAGATTTCCGGCCGCCCGGCGCCGCGATAGGCGTCCGTCGGCACCGTGTTGGTGAAGACACAGCGCACGGAAAGCTGCATGGCCGGCACATGATAGACCGACCCAGCGATGCGGGCGCCGGCCACGGTGGGGATCCTTGGCCCGAAGTCGGAGAGATAGCCGCCGAGATTGGCGAGCGTGTGGGCCTTCATGCCGAGAATGCGTCCCTCGCCGTCGAACGCCATTTCCGCCACCGTCAGGTGGTCGCGGCCATGCGGGTCGGCGAGCATCGTCTCCTGTCGGTCGGCGCACCATTTGACGGGCCGGCCAAGCCGCCGGGCCGCCCACAGCACCATTATCGTTTCCGGAAACAGCTTCCCGCGCAGCCCGAACCCGCCGCCGACATCGGGAGATACCACGCGCACCCGGTCCTTGGGGACCTGGAAGGCGATGTCCGCAAGTCCGTTACGCACGCGCACGGCGCCCTGGGTCGGCGAATGCAGGAGATATTGTTCGGCTTCGCCCTCCCATTGCCCGATGGCGACGCGCGGTTCCATCGGATTGCCGACGACGCGGTTGTTCGCCAGCTCTACCCGCACCGTCTTCGCCGCCCGGGCAAAGGCGGCCTCGGCCTCGGAACCGTCATGACTGAGCCAATGCACGCAGAGATTGGAGCCGACCGACTCATGCAGGACAGGCGCGCCCGACGCTTCCGCCTCGGCGGCGGTGCTAACGGCCGGCAGCACCTCGTATTCCACCTCGACGAGCTCGGCGGCGTCCCGGGCCTGTTCCGGGGTTTCGGCTACCACGAACGCAACAGGGTCGCCGACATAGCGCACCCGGTCGGTCTGGAGCACCGCGCGGCCGGGATCGGCCATGCGCGCCCCTTTCGCACCCGGTACATCGACCTGGCAGGGCAGCAGCGGCAGACCGTCCGTCGCCGCATCGTGCCCGGTTAGTACTGCCAGTACGCCCGGCGCGGCCTCTGCAGCTCTGGTGGCCAGCGTCCGGATATGCGCATGGGCGTGCGGGCTCCGGAGCACGACAGCATGGGCCTGCCCCGCGATGTCGATATCGTCGGTATAGCGTCCAGCGCCGGTCACGAAGCGCGCGTCTTCCATGCGCCGCACCGGCTGGCCGATGCCGAATTGTTCCATTGGAAGGCCTTTCCTGGAGGGCGCCGGAATCCGGGCCTATTCGAAGTGTTTCTCCATCACGTCTGTGACGGATTTTCGAATGATCGGGATGACATGAAGGCTGATATCGGCCGTGTATCCCGGCAGCTTCTTCTGTATCGCGAGTCCTTCAGGAGAGCCGTAAAACACCGTCATGGCCACGATCTCGGCCGTGCTGAAGTGATTCGCCACGATCTTCACCATGATGTCCTCGATGTTGGCCTCGGCCAGCCCTTCGGACACACCCTGACGGAACAGCGCGCGCTTTTCTTCGGGAACCAGCAACATGATGTTGCGCGCCACATTGTCGGACATACGTTCGACGGGAACGAGCTCAATATAGGTCTTCGCTGCCTCGATACGGCTTTCCGGCGTGTCGGGTGGGTCTTCGGCGGCCGCAGGCGCTGCGGAGAGGCAGACCGGCAGCAGCGCCAGGAACAGGATATGCCCCGCGGTTCGGCGGGTGGCGGCGAAGCGTCTTCGAATCGGGGAACAGCTTCTTTTAAGTCTTGTCTCGTCTTGCACGGCCGTCAGGTTCCTTCCTGTCCGCGGGATGCGGCAACAACCGCGCCAGCACACGCCATGCTGCGCTGAATGGCCGGCGGCCGCAACCGTTGCGCCGGGCCCGCGTTTTGGACTGGCGGGAGGGCTGGAATCGGGTTAGATATATCTCCCGTCCGACATTCCGTCCGTCTTGCGCCGGCTCAGCCCGGTGCGCCTGTGCGAGGACTCCGAGCCGTGATCGAAGTGGCCCTTGTCGTCCATGTGCTGATCTGCATCTCGCTGGTCGCCGTCGTGCTGCTTCAGCGCAGCGAGGGCGGCGGGCTCGGCATCGGCGGCGGGGGCGGCGCCGGCGGCGGGCTGATGACCGGACGCGGCGCCGGCAGCATGCTCACCACGATCACCATGTGGCTGGCGGCGGGTTTCTTCGCGGTCAGCCTCTTCCTGGCGATCATGATGTCCACGACCCGCGAGCCCACCTCGATCCTGGACCGCCCGGTGCAAGAGGCCCCGTCCGGGCCCGCGGCGCCGCTCGGCCAGTGAGCGGGGAGGCCGGTCCCCGCTTCATATTCGTGACGGGCGGCGTGTCCTCGTCGCTCGGCAAGGGCCTCGCCGCCGCCTCGCTCGGTGCGCTCCTGCAGGCGCGCGGCTACAGGGTCCGGATGCGCAAGTTCGACCCCTATCTCAATGTCGATCCGGGCACGATGAGCCCCTACCAGCACGGCGAGGTCTTCGTGACCGTCGACGGCGCGGAGACCGATCTCGACCTCGGGCATTACGAGCGCTTCACCGGCAACGATGCCCGTCGCGACGACAGCGTCACTACCGGCAAGATCTACAAGCAGGTGCTCGACCGCGAACGCGCCGGCGATTATCTGGGCGCGACCGTGCAGGTCATCCCGCATGTGACCGATGCCATCAAGGAGTTCATGCAGGCGGGGCTGGACGGCGAAGACTTCGTGCTGGTCGAGATTGGCGGCACCGTCGGCGACATCGAGGGCCTGCCCTACCTGGAGGCGATCCGCCAGTTGCGCCAGGAGCTCGGGCCGGACCGCTCGATGTTCGTGCATCTCACGCTTGTGCCCTTCATCCGCTCGGCGGGCGAGATCAAGACCAAGCCGACCCAGCATTCGGTCAAGGAGCTGCTGGGCCTCGGCATCCAGCCGGACATGCTGCTCTGCCGCTCGGAAGACCCGCTGCCCGAGGACGCGCGCCGCAAGATCGCGCTCTTCTGCAATATCGGCGTGAGCCGGGTGATCTCCGCCCACGATGCGGACCCGATCTACGCCGTGCCGGCCGCCTATCACGACCAGGGCTTCGACAGCGAGGTGTTGGCCGGATTCGGCCTTTCCCGGGCCCCGGAACCGGATCTCGGGCTCTGGGACGAAATCACCCGGCGCGTCCGCTCGCCCGAAGGCAGCGTGCGCATCGCCATCGTCGGCAAGTACACCGAACTTCGCGACGCCTACAAATCGCTTTCGGAAGCGCTGCGCCACGGTGGAATCGCGAACAATGTGCATGTCGAGGAAGACTGGGTCGAGGCGGAGCGGTTCGACCGGGAGGACATTGTCGGGCGGCTTTCCGGCGTCCACGGAATTCTGGTGCCGGGCGGCTTCGGCGAGCGGGGGACCATCGGCAAGATCGGCGCCGCCCGCTTCGCCCGCGAGCGCAAGGTGCCCTATTTCGGCATCTGCTTCGGGATGCAGATGGCGGTGATCGAGGCGGCGCGCTCGCTCGCCGGGCTTGAGAAGGCCGGATCGACCGAGTTCGGGCCGACGCCGGAGCCGGTGGTAGGCCTCCTCGAAGAGTGGGTCGCCGACGGGCAGGTCGAGCACCGCTCCGAGGCCGACGGCAAGGGCGGCACCATGCGGCTCGGCAACCATACCGCCGACCTCGCGGCCGGCAGCCGCGTCGCCGGGATATACGGCGAGCGCCGGGTCGAGGAGCGCCACCGCCACCGCTACGAGGTGAATATCCGATACCGCAACCTGTTGGAAGCGACGGGGCTGCGCTTCTCCGGCCTCTCGCCGGACGGCAACCTGCCGGAGATTGTCGAAATCGAGAATCACCCATGGTTCATCGGGGTACAGTTCCATCCTGAATTGCGCTCGCGCCCCTTCGACCCCCACCCCCTGTTCAAATCCTTCGTGACCGCCGCCGTCACGCAGTCGCGGCTGGTCTGATGCGCGAGGTTCCCGTCGGTCCGGTCCGGTTCGGAAACCGGCTGCCGCTGGCGCTCATTGCGGGCCCCTGCGCGATCGAGAGCCGGGCGCATGCGCTGGAGACGGCCGAGGCGCTGGCCGACATGACGGCCCGGCTGGGGCTGCCCTTCGTTTACAAGTCCTCCTACGACAAGGCGAACCGCACGGGCGCCGGCAGCCCGCGGGGCGTCGGCATGGGGCCGGGGCTGGACATCCTGGCCGAGCTTCGCGAGCGCTTCGGCTGCCCGGTGCTGACCGATGTGCACGAGCCGGGGCACTGCGCTCCGGCGGCCGAGGCGGTGGACATCCTGCAGATCCCGGCCTTCCTTTGCCGCCAGACGGACCTGCTGGTCGCGGCGGCGGAGACCGGGGCGGCGGTGAATGTGAAGAAGGGCCAGTTCCTGGCGCCCTGGGACATGGCGCATGTTGCGGACAAGGTCTCCGGCGCGGGCAATCAACGCATCCTGCTGACCGAGCGCGGCGCCTCCTTCGGCTACAACACGCTGGTTTCTGACATGCGCGCGCTGCCGGAGATGGCGCGGACCGGCTGGCCCGTGGTCTTCGACGCTACCCATTCCGTGCAGCAGCCGGGCGGGCTCGGCGGCAAGAGCGGCGGGCAGCGCGAGTTCGCGCCGGTGCTGGCCCGCGCCGCCGTAGCGGTGGGTGTTGCCGGCGTGTTCATGGAGACGCACCGGGACCCGGACAAGGCTCCCAGCGACGGCCCCAACATGATCCCGCTGGACCGGCTCTCCGGCATTCTGGAAACGCTGCTTGCCCACGATGCGATCGCCAAGACGCATCCCGAGAGGACCGCATGACCGCCATCACCGATATCCACGCCCGCGAGGTGCTGGACAGCCGCGGCAACCCGACCGTCGAGGTCGAGGTGCATCTGGAAGACGGCTCGACGGGCCTGGCGGCCGTGCCTTCGGGCGCTTCCACCGGCGCGCATGAGGCGCATGAACGCCGGGACGGCGACCCCGCCCGCTATGGCGGCAAGGGTGTGCTGGACGCCTGCGATGCGGTGGACGGCGAGATTTTCGATGCGCTTGGCGGTATGGAGGCGGAGGAGCAGCGCCGGCTTGACCGCACCCTGATCGAGCTCGACGGCACGGCGAACAAGAGTCGGCTCGGCGCCAATGCCATTCTCGGCGTCAGCCTCGCCTGCGCGAAGGCGGCGGCCGACGCGGCCGGCCAGCCGCTCTACCGTTATGTCGGCGGCGTCGGCGCGCACATCCTGCCGGTGCCGATGATGAATGTGCTGAACGGCGGCGCGCATGCCGACAATCCCATCGACATCCAGGAATTCATGATCATGCCGGTCGGCGCGGAGAGCTTCGCCGAGGCGCTGCGCGCCGGGGCGGAGGTGTTCCATGCGCTCCGCGCGCTGCTGCTGGAGGCGGGCCAGAGCGTCAATACCGGCGACGAGGGCGGCTTCGCGCCCGCGCTTTCCGGGGCCGACGAGGCGCTCGGCTTCATCATGCGCGCCATAGAGAAGGCGGGCTACCGGCCGGGCCAGGACGTGGCGCTCGCGCTCGATGCGGCCGCCACCGAGTTCTGGGCGGATGGGCGTTACCGGCTGGAGGGCGAGGGCAAGGCGCTCGATGCAGACGGCATGGCCGGCTCTCTGGAGGACCTGTGCGGGCGCTATCCCATCGTCTCGGTCGAGGACGGCATGGCGGAAGACGACTGGGAGGGCTGGAAGGAGTTGACCGGCCGGCTCGGCGGCCGGGTGCAGCTCGTCGGCGACGACCTGTTCGCTACCAATCCCGTGCGCCTGGCGCGGGGACTCGGCGAGGGTGCCGGCAATGCGGTGCTGGTCAAGGTCAACCAGATCGGCACGCTCAGCGAAGCTCTGGATGTCGCGGCGCTCGCCATGAATGCCGGCTGGCGGGCGGTGATGTCACACCGCTCGGGCGAGACGGAAGACGCCACCATCGCCGACCTCGCCGTCGCGACCGGTTGCGGGCAGATCAAGACCGGTTCGCTCGCGCGCTCCGACCGTCTCGCAAAATACAACCGGCTGCTCCGCATCGAGGAGGAGCTGGGGGAAATGGCGGCCTGGCCAGGCAGGACGGCGCTGGCGCGCGGCACCGGCTGAGCGGCACGCCGGGACGGGTTGACCGCAGGGCCGGCCGGGCCGATAACGGCTGCGTTGCAGCAAGGCGATGGAGCAGCGGAAAGCCATGCATGCATTCATCTTCAGCCCGGCCCGCACGGCGATGCAGCAGGGCCGGGGCCGAACCGGCATGTGGGTGGTCGAGTTCGAGCAGCAGTCGGCCCGCCGGCCGGACCCGCTGATGGGCTGGACGAGTTCCAGCGATACCCGCCAGCAGGTCAGGCTGGAATTCGAGTCGCGCGAGGCGGCGGTGGCCTATTGCGAGAAGCGCGGCTTCGAATACAGCGTGCGCGCGGCGCAGCGGCGACAGGTGAGACCCAAGGCCTATGCGGACAATTTCCGCTGGAACAGGGTCTCCGGGTGAGCGGACATGCGCGCCCTTAGCTCAGCCGGATAGAGCAGCGGACTTCTAATCCGCAGGTCGGAGGTTCGAGTCCTCCAGGGCGCGCCATTATTTTCAGGGACTTGGAACGAAATTCGCTTCCCGATGGGTCGGGAATGGCGCTTATTCCGCTGCGTCGGGCATCTTTCGCCTGCCATCATCTCCGGCGACCCGGACCGAGGCTTTCACCACCGGCACATCGGCTTCCGCAAGCGGCTGCATGTAGGTCTTGCGCGCGAGCGCCGCCTCGATGAAGGGCGCAAGCTCGGCGGCCTTGGCCGCTTCGCGCGCTTCGGCATCGCGGGCGAACGCCGGCATCACCGTGCCCGCAAACAGCTCCAGCGATTCGCAGATATTCGCATGGCTGTTGTGGCCGGCCTGTTGCAGGAAGATCACCTGGTCCACGCCGGCCTCCTGCATGCCGGCGAGGTGGCGGGCCATGTCTTCCGGCGTGCCGATGCCGGCGCCATCGTATTCCGCACGCGCCAGCGCCGCCTGGATCAGTGCGTCGGTCGCGGCCCCGCGCTTGGCCGTGAACTCGCCCCAGATGTCGGAATAGCCGGGCGTGAAGTCCTCGGCCACGAGCTTCTGCTGCGCATAGCGGAAGAACTCGAAATGGTCCTGTCCGCGCCGGATCGCTTCGGCCCGGTCCTCATGCATCGAGAAGGCGGAGACCATGGCGAGATTGGCGTTGACCGACCAGCCGAGCGGCACGCATTCCTCGCTCCTGATCGTGTCGTAATAGATGCCGGACCAGGTGCGCGCCTCCTCGGGGTCGAGGAAGGAGAAGGCGAGCGCGCCGATGCCGTTCTGCGCTGCGATGCGGATCGTGTCGCGGTTGGTGCAGGCCATCCAGAGCGGCGGATGCGGCTGCTGCAGCGGCTTCGGCAGCACATTGCGGCAGGGCATTGAAAAGCCCTCGCCCTCGAAACCCGGATAGGGCGTGAGCACCATCATGTTGCAGACCTGCTCTGCGGCCTCCAGCGCGAGCGCGCGCTTGCGCCGGGCAGAGATGCCGAAGGCGCCAAGCTCCAGCCGCGTGGCACCCTCGCCGATACCGAACTCGACCCGCCCGTCGGAGATAAGGTCGAGCGTGGCAAGACCCTCAGCGGTGCGCGCCGGGTGGTTGTAGGCGGGAATGACCTGACGGATGCCGTGGCCGAGCCGGATGCGCTTCGTCCGGGCCGCGGCCGCGGCGAGAAAGACTTCCGGCGCGGAGGCGTGGCTGTATTCGTCGAGGAAATGGTGCTCGACCTCCCATGCATAATCGAAGCCCAGCCGGTCGGCGAGTTCGACCTGGTCCAGCGCCTCCTTCATCAGGCGGTGCTCGGCGCCTTCGGCCCAGGGCCGCGGCAGTTGCAGTTCGTAGAAAACACCGAAGCGCATGGGACGGCATGCCTCCATTGAGACCGGATACGGAAATCGGGCGCCAGCCTCGCCGCAATGAACGCCCGTGTAAACTGTGCCATAGTCGCGAGGGCAAGCCGCAGAGGGAATTACGGGGGCGAAGCGGATGAAGATACGGGGATTCGAAAACCTGCATGTGGACGCCGGCTGGCGGAACATCTCCTTTCTGAAGGTCGTGACGGACGAGGGGCTGGTCGGTTGGTCGGAATATAATGAGAGCTATGGCAGCCGGGGCCTGAGCGCCGTCATCGCCGCGCTCGCGGAGACGCTGATCGGCGTCGATCCGCGACCCGTCGAGCGGATAAGCGCCATGCTCTACGCGCAGACCCGCCAGGCGCCGGGCGGAATGAACGCCCAGGCGATCGCCGCCATCGAGAACGCGCTGCTCGACATCAAGGCCAAGGCGCTCGGCGTGCCGGTCTATGAGTTGTTCGGCGGGCCGGTGCGGGACCGCTTCCGGCTCTACTGGTCCCATTGCGGCACCTATCTGGTCAACCATGCAGACGTCATCGGCGAGCATCCGCTGCGCAGCCTCGACGATGTGGAGGCGCTCGGCGCGCGCGTGCGGGAACGCGGCTTCACGGCGCTCAAATGCAACATGTACCGCTTCGATGGCGGCGAGCCCTACGTCTATATGCCGGGTTTCGCGCGCTCGGCCGGCGACCGACCGGAACTCAACCTCTCCCGCGAGACGGTGCGCGCGCTCCGCAACCAGATCTCGGCCTTCCAGGAGGGCAGCGGCGGCCGGGTCGATATACTGGTGGACCTCAACTTCAACTTCCGCACCGACGGCTATATGGCGCTCGCCCGCGCGCTCGACGATCTCGGCCTCTACTGGATCGAGATAGACAATTACGATCCCGAAGGGCTGGCCATGATCCGCCGGTCGGTTGAAACGCCCATCGCGTCCTGCGAGTCGCTATACGGGCGGCGCCAGTTCCGGCCCTTCCTCGAGCGTTATTCCATGGA
>Ga0209021_1001224_pt1 | contig 26743 bp, 28 predicted proteins | sample PinacodermFT_FD_187299 | JGI IMG/M metagenome (GOLD analysis project Ga0209021, IMG submission 187299) | Host-associated microbial community of the marine sponge Aplysina aerophoba from Gulf of Piran - sponge pinacoderm, lysed by freeze-thaw... | ecosystem: Host-associated > Porifera > Sponge >... | reverse complement strand
AACTGAACTAAGATTATCTTAAGATTTGTGCGATAACAAGTGTTGGAGGACGTTCTGCTGCGGCACGTTGTGATGTAAGCTCCCTTACAATACGTCAGACATGGCTTTTTGACAGGCATCATCAAGGGGTGTAGTGAAGTCAATATAAAACCACCCTGTTTTGCCATTTTCAGCCGTAGCCTCAAGAATTATATGATCGATGCTATTCTGATGCTCAACCGGTAAATCTGACGAGCTCCAAACGTAAAGGTATGACCTTTCTCCTCGCTCAAGTTGAGACATCCAGGAAGAGGATGGCTGATAAAAGATTGAGTCGTCATTCAGCTCATCATATTTATATCCCCATTGTCCATACTTATGTTTCAGTTGATCTGCAATCAGGTCAGTATAAAATCTTAAACTGGATCCGCTTCCATCGTCTGGAATATCTATTCCCACGCCTCTCACCACACATACGCCGACATCTTTTACGAATCTCATATAATAGTATTGCATCTCAGGATGAGGCTTTGGCGCAATGGTACACTCAAAATTCAACCAACTGCTATCAATCTTTGAACAGAAACTATAAACCTGTGAAGGCTCCACAGAACTTTTCAGATCAAAGCCAAACGGCCCCGCTGCGGCCGCCCCGGCAAATAGCAAGCCTGGACACACCCCTATGAGCGCGGCCCCGGCTACCCCGGTCATCCCGATAACCGGCTGCTGTGATGGTGCGGTCAGTCGTTTCATGACGGAAGCTTGAGCCCTGCTGCGGAAACCTTATCCTCTCCTCCCCACTCCAGTGCCGTTGGCTGCCGGGATGCCAAGGTTTCCGTGGTGCGCATCATGGCGAAGGATGCAACCAGGCCGAGGATCAGGATCAGGGCCGCTGGCCCCAGGGCGGAACCAAGCCTTTCGTCTCCCGCATATTGAAACACCCGCACGGAAAGGGTGTCGAAGTTCATGGGCCGCAGCGCAAAGGTGAGGGGCAATTCCTTGATGGTATCCACAAACACCAGCAGAACCCCCACCCGCAGGGGACCCGCCAACAGGGGTAAATGGATGCGCCGTAACGCTTGCCACCAGTTACTGCCCAGGCTGGTGGCGGCCTCTTCCATGGTGGGGGGAATCCGCTCCAGGGCGGCGTCGAAACCACCCCGGCCCACCGCCATGAAGCGGTCCGTGTAGCCCAGAACCAGGAGGGTCAAGGGTGTCCAGCCCAGGGAGCCGCCCAGAACCAGCAAGCCCAGGGCCAGAACGGTTCCTGGAATGGCATAGCCCATGGAAGCTACAAACACCAGGCGTTGCAGCAGGGGTTGCCGGATCCAGCGGCGCGCCACCGCCAGAAACAAGGCAACGGCAACGGTGAGGGCTGCCGCCAGCGAAGCCAGGATCAAGGTATTCAACGTCAGGGTCAGTAGTTCGCCGGCGTCCTCAACCGTTCCCTGCCAGCGCCGACTCATCCACAGCAGGGGCACACCCAGGCTCAACACAGGGGGGAGAGCACAAATCAACTGGGCGGTTGTGGCGCGCCACCCCGCCAAAGGCCACACCAACGACGTGGAACCACGGCCGTCCAGCGCCCAACGGCGACTGCGGCGGCGGAGCCAGCGCTCCAAGGCGATCAAGCCGGCCACCACCACCAACGTGACCAAGGCCATCTGGGCCGCGCTGGTGGGATTGCCCTGTTCCTGCCAACGCTGGAGAATGCCGTAGGACAAGGTGGGGATACCCAGCAGCTCTACGGCGCCCAATTCGTTGACCACCTCCATGCCACTGAGGGCAATGCCGGCTCCGATGGCGGGCAGAGTCAGCGGCATTGCGATCCGCACGAAACTCCCCCAAGGCCCCAGGCCCAGGGTGCGACAGGCCTCCAGTTGCCGCTGGCCCAAGCGGGAAAAGCTATCCGTCGTGAGCAGGAAGACGTAGGGATAGTTGGCCAGGCTGAGCACCACCACGCCCCAGGCAAACCCATGGACACGCCATCCCTGAATGGAACCCAGATCCACCAGAGTTGCTGCCAGCAGGTAGGCCGGTGTGGCCAGAGGCAGGAGTTGAACGGATCGCAGAAAGCGACGTCCGGGGAAGCGGCAGCAGGCAGTCACCCAACCGGTGGTCACGCCCAGCAGGGTCACGCCCAGACCAACGGTGGCCAACAGGCTGATTGTCCCTTTGAGTTGGCGCGTGTTGATCACGCCAACGCCGATGCCCTCCACAATGCCTTGATCCCGCAACGCCAGGAGCACCACCATCAGCACGGGAGCAAAGGCCAGGCCCGTGATTGCCAGCACCAGAACGATCAGGAAAGGACGCCGTTGAATCATGGGATCTCAGGCAAAGTCCCCACCTGCGCCTGCACTGACGCAGCACGCCTCCAGTTGCTGCCGCAAGTTGGCCTGGTTCAAGTCCCGGCCAATCAGAACCAGACGATTGGCGCGGGGCATGGTGGAAGGCCAGTCGTCGTCGTCAATGGAAAAGCGTTTGCCGGCAAGGTGGAAAAGGTGGCGCCGCTCACTCTGACGAAACCAGAGAATGCCCTTGGCGCGAAACACGGTCCGGGGAAGCTGATTGTCGAGAAAGTGCTGAAAAGAGCGCAAGTCCAGGGGTTGATCACTTCGGAAGGAGAGGGACGTAAACCCCTCGATGGCGCCGGACTCTTCTCCCTCCGAAGGGTGATGGTGATGGTGGTGGTGATGGTGATCCCCGTTGCCGTGGCCATGGCCGTGGTCGGGTTCCGAGTCCTCAGGCTGCAACCAGCGATCCGAATCGAAGAGGCCCACGCTGAGCAGGAGTCCAAGAGGAACGTCGCCTCGGCGGCAGGGAAGAATGCGAGCGTCCGGCTTGATGTCCCGCAGGGAGCGTTCCACCTGCTTCAGCCGCTCCTCGCTCACCAGATCGGTCTTGTTGAGCAGCAGAATATCGCCGTAGACAATCTGTTGACGGCCCACGTCAACCGTCAGCAGATCCAGGGAAAAGTTCTCCGCATCCACCAGGGTGATGATGGAGTCCAGGCGGCACTCGTCCCGCAGTTCGCTGCTCAAGAAGGTCATGGCCACGGGTAGAGGATCCGCCAGGCCCGTCGTCTCCACAATGACGTAGTCCAGTGGTTGGGGCTGCGCCAACAGTCGATCCATGGCATCCATCAACTCCCCGTTGATGGAGCAACAGATACAACCGTTACTCAACTCCACCATGGCGTCACTGGTGGTCACGATCAGGTCGTTGTCAATGCCGATTTCACCGAACTCGTTGACCAGCACAGCCACTTTCAGGCCCTTCTGGTTGCCGAGGATGTGGTTGAGCAACGTCGTCTTCCCCGCTCCAAGAAATCCGGTCAGGATGGTGACCGGAATTCCGGTCTTTGGCGGAGTGTCCGGGGTCGGTTGATCGGTTGTCATGGTGACCTTGCGGTGAGCGCTGCTGCGGTGAGCCAACGATCCAGGCTAATAGGTGGGACTTCCGGCCTGTCACGTGACCCTGGATGTCATGGAGTGACGATCCTGTTGCAACCGGCTTTCCTTCATCCCGTACCATTGACGGATCGTTGTCTCCCCCTGCCGATGCGCAACATCTGGCAATTTTCTGCCGGCTGCTTCATGGCTTTGGCGATCGTCCTGGTCTTGCCTCTTGCCAATGGGTCTTTTGCACAAGGCCAGGAGGATCCGTCGGAGCCCACCAAGGTGCTCCAGTCCGACGAGGCCAGCTTTAACCCTGGCGCCGTGGAACGCCTCCTGAGCCAAGGGGACGAGGCCGTTGCAGCGGGAGATCTGGAGACGGCGCGCAAACACTACGATGACGCCCGCAGTGCAGCGCGTGTCCTGGCGGGTTTCTATCGCGACCTCAGTGGCGCTTTTCGTGGCCTGGATGCCCGTGTGCCACGTGAAATGGACGCCAAAGGGCGTCGTTCCATTACACTCCAAGCAGAAGCCAATCTTCGTCTCGCTGCCCTCTACCGTCGCCTGGAACAGCCTGAAGTGGCCGTCCCCTTGTTGGTGGATGTGATCAAGCTGATGACAGTCACCAGTCCGGTGGGCACTCAGGCCTATCAGCAGTTGGTGGAACTGGGCTTTGCCGAAACCACATACGCGGGACCCGGCTGAAATTATGCAGCTAAATTAAAGTTGAAGTATGCTTTGCCGACCATGGTTACCCCAGCCGCTGTTGAGGCTGCCATCTGCGCAGCCCTTCCTGATGCCCATGTCGCCGTCGAGGATCTCACCGGCTCCGGAGATCACTTACAAGTCTCCGTGACCTCGGCAGCGTTTGCCGGTCTCCCCCGTGTGCGTCAGCATCAGCTTGTCTATGCTGCACTCAGGAACGAGTTTGCCAGCGCAGCCATTCATGCCCTGGCCCTGACAACGGCGCTCCCCGCCTAGGGCAATAGCATGCGACACAGTCCCTCAAGGATTCATCCCGGTCTCCTTGGCGCCCCTTCCCCCCACTCTCACTGTCATGGATCCTGCTCTGAAGAAACGCATTGAAACCCTGGTGGCCAGCAGCCCCGTTTTCGTCTTCATGAAGGGAAGCAAGCTCATGCCCCAGTGCGGGTTCTCCAACAACGTGGTGCAGGTGCTCAACGCCCTTGGCATACCCTACGAAGCCTTTGACGTGCTTTCGGATCCGGAGGTTCGCCAAGGAATCAAGGACTATGCCCACTGGCCAACCGTTCCTCAGGTGTATCTCAAGGGTGAATTCCTTGGCGGCAGCGACATTCTGATCGAGATGTACAACTCCGGCGAACTGCGAGAGACCATAGAGGTGGCCCTGGCGTCCTGAACTCCGCTGCTGAGCAGTGCTGGTGGGCTGCTCATCGCAAAAGTTCCTGGCAAAGTTCCTGCTTGCCAAGTCTTGCTAGCCGAGGAGACGCTGCAGGCCATGCTTGTGCCCTTCCGGCCAGATGCTGCTGGAGGGATCAAGGATCCAGCGGCCAATCAGGTCCTCCAGCCGTTGTTGCGCCAGGGGATTGAGTTGCTGACTGCGGCACAAACAATGGAGATAGCCATCCGCGTAGAGGCGCAGTTCCGAAGGAGTGCAGCCGCGGCTGGCCTTGTCACGGCACGCATCGCAGAGGGCCTGGAAGTGACGGATGGTATCGGGGTCTTGAAGAGCCGTCATCGGTGTTGCGGGAGGCTGGAGGATCAATCGGTCAAAAGGTGTCGTGATCGTGGTGCTTGTCTTCATATTACAAATCTCAATCCTCCTCGAATTTTAATCGGGCATGGGCAGCAATCGAATCCTTTCTGCGGATAGCTTAATCATATCTGCACTAGCCTGGCTTGGAGTCCAATCTTGGCGCAACCGAGCACACTTCGCTGACCTCGGCAGCCCGCATTCTTGTACTGGAGGCTCATCCAGCGCTGCGGGTTGTGCTTGCCCAGCGTCTGCGGCAAGACGGCTATTTGACGGCTGGTGTATCCACCGCTCATCAAGCCATGCAGGTCTGTGCCAACGAAAAGCCTGACTTGCTCGTGACCACAGAGCTTCTGGAGGATTCAACGGGCTTGCGTCTTGCGGAATCCCTGGGCTGTCGCGCATTGATTCTCACGGCGCGTACAGCCACGGAGGCCACCGTGGAACTGCTCGACGGCGGCGCTGACGATGTTTTGTGCAAGCCTTTTGGCTTGGAAGAGTTGGCCGCCCGCTGTCGGGCCCTGTTGCGCCGCACCAATAGCCTGAAGGAACGGGTCAGCGTGGGACCGTTGGATGTCCACCTGCTCTTGCGACGGGTCACCCTTCAAGATCAACCCGTGGAACTGAGTCCACGGGAGTTTGCTTTGCTTTGTGCGCTGTTGATGCCCCCTGGCGTAACCCGCAGCCGTCAGGAATTGCTGCGCATGGCCTGGCCCCCCCATAGTGGTGGTCCCCGCTCCGTGGATACCCAAGTGCTGACCTTGCGGCGCAAGCTGGAGCAGGCAGGATTGGGGAGAGAAGACGGTGTGGTTCAGACGGTGCGGCAGCAAGGATATCGCTTCAGTCTGGATGGACTGAACCGCCAGGCCATGGAGATGGATCTGCGCAAGAATGGTGCGGAAGCTGGGCCTTGATCGCGCAATGGGTGAACGGTGACTCCGTATCGATGCCCCATCGATGCCCCCTGGGGGTCAGGCCCGACGGATCAGGAGCGGTGTCCGGGGTGGTTTCCGCGTGTCGATGAGGCGGTGGCGCTGGGACAGTCCGAACCAGTGGCCATGCAGGCGTGATGCAACCTGACGGTCGGCCTTGTTGTCAGCGGTAGAACTCCACCTGAGGCCGCACATCGCCTCAGGCTTCGACGTCATGCGGCACCTCCGGCTTCGCAACTCCGGGGCAATGGTGCGAACGACCGGGTATTCGGCTGCAGACTACGAAAGCCTAGACTCCACCGAAGGTATGCTATTTCAAGTTGCATCCTCTTGAATCTCACTTAGGAGGTGTTATTGGGTTACGGTTCTCAATCGATGCTCACCAATCGCACCCGATGCTTCTCTACGCCCTCTCTCCTCAAGAGTCTTCCGCCATTGCAGAGCGCACCCGCCGCACTGAACCTGGAGCGTCCGTGGTGGTGGTCCGCGGTCGTCAGGACATCCTCAGCCTTGTTTCAATCATTGGTGCTCTGATCCGCTCCGGACAACCTCGGTTTCTTGTTTGCGTTGAACCTCTTGTCGAGGGAGATACGCTTGCGCTCATCTGCCAAGATAAACGCCTGTCCCCAGTGCCAAAGATTTTATTGATTTGCAATTATCCGGATTCTCAGTTTTCGCGAGAAATTGTGGAGGCCCACTGCGATGGCATCCTCGGCATCAGCCCGGTGGATGCCGGCACCATCCTGCAAACTTTGAGAGTCATTCTGACTGGAGACCAGCACAGGGACTCCACGGTAACCAGGGGGTCACGGAACGCGTACGGTTTCAGCGCCCCTCAGCGGGACTACAAGCTCACGGCACGAGAACAAGAAGTTCTGCAATTAATTGTCCAAGGATATTCCAATCGAGAAATGAGTGAGAAGCTACACCTTGGTCTCAGCACCGTTAAAACCCATATGGGCCAGTTACTGGAGAAGCTGGGTGTCCGTGACCGTACCCAGGCAGCGGTTCAGGCCATTGCCCTGAGGTTGGTGCCCTGGCCTTCGGTCAGCCACGGCGGCGAGGCGCTGGAGAGCGATGGGACGATGAATCTCGTTGGTGCTTTCGGTATCCATAAGGAGGAATAGTTGCAGCTCGTCGATTCGTACGGTACAAGAATATCCACTCCTTATCGTTATATGCTGATTTGAGAAGTCGCGCTACATTCTGTTATTTTGCCCTGTGTGCATTGAATCTACCCATCTTAATACCCTCCATACGACGCAGTGTCGAAGCTTCCAAGGAGATGAATCCCGAGTTGGGGGAAACCTGGGAAATAGCGGAATGGGCCAACTGCAGAGTCTGGAAGCCCAGTTTCCACAAGGCTTCTCAATAGGATCAGACGGCCCGGAGCGAATGTTCCAGGCTTTCGTTCCTTAGGGGGCGGATCCTGGAAGTAACGAAGGCCTCGGCAAGCCGGTCAATCTGTTCCCCAGAGGCTCGACAGGCCTCCTTCCGTTCATCCATCTGCTTCTCCTGCTGGCCTCACCGGCCTCAAGCTTCCTCCTTGGGTCTGAGGCGGAGGCCACGAAATAGACACCACCAGTAGCCTAACCACAGCCACCACAGCACCGGGCTGAATCTACTCGGACAGCACTTCCGGGGAAACGGAAGAGATGGATTGACCAAGCATGGGAACGATCCTGGCTTGCCCACCGTTTCGACAGTGACCCCACTTCCTCCTTCTGCCAAAGCGGAAATGGGGAGTTATCTTGCCCTGGCAACCGGTTCCGGAACAGGATCGACCTCTCAAGATCGGTTGATTCTGATGGCACTGCCCATCCCACCCTCGGCAACGATTGCAGGCCGGATTCAACGAAGGGGAAGCCGGGATCAAGGACGTGAGCACCGGGATCAAGGTTCCAGGGAACACGTTGGATCGTGTGCCGGATACCCTGCTATTCGAACCTGCTGGTGGGGGAAGTCAGCCCAGCATCCCTTGCATAGTCGGGTGGAGAGGTGATCAGTTCCCTAAGCCTTGGGGCGGACAGTGGCAAAGATCTCCTCCAGGATGGCCGCAGCGCCCTGATCCTTGAGGGCCAAGGCCAACTGTTGACCCACCACCTCGGGGGTGTGGCGGGGTCCATGGCATTGGTCCCGGATCAGTGTTTGGCCATCCAGGCTGGCCACCATACCGGTAAGCACCACATCCTCTCCGTTGATGGCGCTGTTGACCCCAATGGGCACTTGACATCCCCCCTCCAGTTCCCGCAGAAAGGCCCGTTCCGCCAGGCAGCGGTCCCGGGTGGCTCCATGGTTCAGAACACGGATCTGCTCCAGGACCTCCTGGTTGTCGGCCACGCACTCAATGCCAAGGGCGCCCTGACCCACAGCGTGGAGAGAAATCTCAGGGGCAATCACCTGATGGATGCGGCGGGCCAGACCCAGCCGCTCCAACCCGGCTGCCGCAAGAATGAGTCCGTCGTACAGACCGGCATCCAACTTTTCCAGCCGGGTCAGCACGTTGCCCCGAACATCCTTGAACACCAGATGGGGATAGTGGTAGCGCAACTGGGCCAGACGGCGCAGAGAACTGGTGCCAATGCGGCTACCCTCAGGCATGGTCTCCAGGCGGTATTGGCTGAAGCGCCCATTGACGGCCAGCACGTCGGCGGGATCTTCCCGTGCCGTGATGCAGCCCAGCATCAACCCCTCCGGCAGGGCTGTGGGTAGATCCTTGAGGGAATGGACAGCAATCTCGGCCTCCCCCAGCAACATCCGGGCCTCCAACTCCTTCGTAAACAGGCCCTTATCGCCAATTTTGGCCAGGGCCACATCCAACACCTTGTCCCCCTGGGTGGCCATGGTCTCCACCGATACCTGCAACCCCGGATGGGCCTTTTCCAACTCCGCCTTGACCCAGTTTGTCTGCACCATGGCCAACTGGCTGCGACGAGAGGCAATGCGGAGACAGGAGGCTTGGCTCACCGGGGAAGGGTGCGGACAATACCCGTCAGCATAGGCTGCTACCCCGGCAGTGCCTTACTTTCTCCTACTTGATGTATTCCTTCAGGACACCATTCCGATTGGGGTGGCGCAGCTTGCGCAGGGCCCTGGCCTCAATCTGGCGAATCCGTTCCCGGGTCACCTCAAAGATCTGACCAATATCCTCCAGAGTTTTCATGCGGCCATCATCCAGGCCGTAGCGCAAGCGCAACACATCCCGTTCCCGGGGATTCAGGGTAGCCAACACACTCTCCAGATCCTCCCGTAGCAGGTTCTTGGCCACATCCTGATCAGGATTTTCAGTGCCAGACTCGATAAAGTCCCCAAGGCGAGAATCTTCCTCCTTGCCAATGGGTGTTTCCAAAGAGATGGGTAACTGCGCACTTTTGGCAATGAAGCGCAGCTTCTCGATGGTCATCTCCATGCGTTCGGCAATTTCCTCTTCAGTGGGCTTGCGGCCCAACTCCTGGCTCAGGGTTTTGGTGCTCTTCTTGATGCGGGAGATGGTTTCATAGAGGTGAACGGGCAGTCGGATGGTGCGGGACTGATCGGCAATGGCGCGGGTAATGGCCTGGCGGATCCACCAAGTGGCATAGGTGGAAAACTTATAGCCCTTTTCATGGTCGAATTTTTCCGCCGCTCGCACCAGACCCAGACTTCCTTCTTGAATCAGGTCCTGGAAGGAGAGACCACGGTTCATGTACTTTTTCGCGATCGACACCACCAGGCGCAGATTTGATTGCACCATCTTTTCCTTGGCCCGCCGACCCAGCTTCAGACGCCTCTTGAAGCTCCGATAGGGCATGGCAACCTGCTCAGCCCACTCACTCATGGAGGGATAGCGCTCGTTTTCGTGGAAGTAGGTCTCCGCTTCCTGCTCCAGGTAGAGCAGGTCCGCGATTTTTCGCGCCAACTCGATCTCCTCGTCCGGGCGCAGGAGACGAATACGGCCGATTTCCTGGAGATAGACGCGAATGGAGTCTTCCGTGTACACCCCCTTCGAGCCCGTTCTGAGGGACTGGGCAGTATGGCGCGTACGCTTTTGCGGTCCCTGGGCCGCCTGGGTGTCCGGGGCGCTGCTGCCGGAGTGGACTTCGGTGGCGGTGGGGGTGGCCTTGCCCTTCGCCAGCCCATTGATCGTACCGGACTGATGGGACGCAACGGCAACCTGTTGCGGTTGCCCGGAATCCTGATCCCTGGTCGGGGACCTTTTGGTGATCATGGCTTGCCCGGAGTTTACAGGTTCCGGTTTCTGCCTTCCGAGACTGTTGCCGCGCCAGGAGGTAGCCTTTGCCTTCGACCCAGGCGCGGGTCGTGTGGCCCGTCCCTGGAGAGCCACGGCTGGCGCGACGCCCCCTACCGGCGCCTGCTGTGCCGATCCCGACCGGGCCTTCAACAAGGCAGCTTTTGCCCGTGCCAGTCCTCTGGCTGTGAGGCAGATCCTGAACTTCGTTCCATTGGTTTGGGCAATGGCCCTGAGTCTGCGCAGAACGGTCCTGAGACGCGCCACACTCCGTGACGACGGCGGAGCGGCATGACGGCGGCAGACTCCTCCGGTCCCATGCTGGCCCTGCCTTAACGTCTCCTTGGGCGCCCCCCTGTGGACAGGAACGCGTAAAGCTGCTGCAGTGGCTGGAAGCGCCCCGTTTGTCGTCCTCTGGCGAAGACGGATTGCCGGGTCCGAACTGCTGTTTCCATTGCCGCCGTTTCCCGTGCTGTTACTTGATATGCCGGAATCCGTTGCTGTGGGTGATGGAAGCATGGGCATCACACAACGGGTGGCGTGCTGCTGGATGTTGATGGGCCCCTGAGGCAACGCTTCCAACAACGACTGCGTCGACTGCAGAAGCCTGTCTTTCGTGGCCGTAGGGAGAGAAGGGAGGCCCTTGGGCTTCTGCTGACTGTTGGTTGTGCGTTCCGCACAGTCTGCTTTTGCAGCAAGTGGACTCATGGGCAAAAACCTGGGGGAAGTGAATAAGCCACAACCGCACGCTGCCGCCAAACGGTTTCAACCCGGCTGGGCATAGAAAGCAGGGCGCGGAGGGGATGGCTTATTGATTGGATTGACCGGCTAATTTGTCGGAAGGCTTAGGTGATCAACATCGGCGCGGAGTGACGTGGGAGGTCAGTTCAAGAGTCAGGGAGGGCTGCTAGAAGAAAACCCGGTGGTCTTCATCTCTCCTGAGGCAAGCGACTGACCGCGCTCCACCTGATTTGGCAAGGGCCAAGATGCCCCAATGCTAGACAACTCATTACGTGTCTGCAACTCCCCTCTGGCGTCTGCTTCTCCCATCTTGCTGGACGTGTTGGTGGAGATGGGTCAGGGGACCCTGCTGCTCACCTACGTCAATAACCCGACTGAATCCGTGGAGCCTGGTGACCTGGTCAGGGTGCCCGTGCGGCGACGGCTCCATGCCGGCCTGGTGATGGCAGAGCGCCCGGAGCCTCCTTCCGAGGTGCCCAGAGAGCAGTTGCAAACCGTTAAGAACCTGATTTTGAAAGGCGCCTTCAGCCGGGGTTGGCGGCAGCTCATCGGCTGGTGTGCCCGGCACACCCACACATCCCTGCTTCAGGTTTTGCGCACGGCCCTGCCGCCAGGGATGCTGGGCCAACGGGTTGGGGAACACAAATCCCGCAACGGTCGACGGCAACTCTGGGTTCAACGGCAGGCGCCACCCTCGCCCCGGCAGGACGTGACGGAACGTCAACAACACCTGCTCCACTGTCTGGATCGCCATGGCCCACAAGGCTGTTGGCTGAAGGATCTGCTGCAAGACAGTGGCTGTAGCCGTGCGCCGGTGGAGAATCTCGCCAGGGCAGGTCTTCTGACGCTGGAAAGCCGCCACCATCGGGCTCCGGGGCAGCCTCGACTCCAGCCGTCCGGCTCTGACCGTCCCCCGGACCCACCGCGGCAACTCACCCCTGACCAGACCCAGGTTCTGACCTCCTTAACCGCATCCACCGGCCTGGGGGGAGAGTTCCTGCTGTGGGGCATCACCGGTTCCGGCAAGACGGAGATCTATCTCCAGGCAGCAGCCTTCTGGCTGGCCCAGGGGCGGGACGTGCTCATGCTGTGTCCGGAAATCGGTTTGATTCCCCAACTGCTGGATCGCTGCCGCCGCCGCTTCCCTGATCGTGTTCTCTCCTACTCCAGCCACCTGAGCGAAGGGGCGCGGCGCCAAACCTGGGATCGCTGCCGTCACGGTGGCCCCTGGTTGGTGGTGGGAACCCGCTCCGCCGTCTTTCTGCCCCTGGCGCGGCTGGGCTTGGTGGTACTGGACGAGGAGCACGACCCGTCCTACAAGCAGGAGGCCCCCATGCCCTGCTACCACGCCCGTGACGTGGCGCGTTACCGGGCGCAGCAGGACGGGGCGTGCCTTCTGCTGGGTAGCGCCACCCCCAGTCTGGAGAGTTGGCGCCGTAGCAAGGCTGGCGGGTGCCGACTACTACGGCTCAAGGAGCGGGTGGCCGGTGGCCAGCTCCCCGCAATTCGGGTGGTGGACATGCGACAGGAACTGGCCAGAGGGCAACGCACGGCCATCAGCAGGCCCTTACGAGATCGACTGGAGACCATCTGTGGTCGCGGTGAGCAGGCGGTGCTGTTTGTGCCGCGTCGAGGGTACAGCCCGTTTCTGAACTGCCGAAGCTGCGGGGAAGCGGTGATGTGTCCCCACTGTGCGTTGGCCCTCACAATGCATCGCCATCACGGCCCCGGCGCCCGGCAGGACGTTCTGCGCTGCCATTGGTGCAACCATCGGCAACCGTTGCAGACCCGCTGCAACCACTGTGGCTCCAAGGCGTTCAAACCCTTCGGGATTGGTACCCAGCGGGTGGTGGAACTGCTGCAGCAGCAACTCCCTGACCTGCGTCTACTGCGCTACGACCATGACACCACCCGGGGCAAGGACGGCCACCGGCGCATCCTGGAGCAGTTTGCCCGGCGCCAGGCGGACGTGCTGGTGGGCACCCAGATGCTGGCCAAGGGCATGGACCTTCCCAACGTGACCATGGCGGTGGTGCTGGCTGCGGACGGTCTGATGTATCGACCGGATCTCCGGGCGCAGGAACAGGCGTTGCAAGTGTTTTTCCAGTTGGCGGGCCGGGCCGGGAGAGGCACAAAGCCCGGTGAGGTACTGGTACAGACCTATGCGCCGGATCACGTGGTGGTGCGCAGTCTGGTGGAGGGCTGCTATGACCGCTTCCTCGATCAGGAGATGGAAAGCCGGCGACGCCATGGATTGGCGCCCTACGTGCGCGCCTGTGTGCTGCGCCTCAGCGGCGCCAGTGCCCACACCACTGCCAACGGGGCAGCGCTCCTGGCAGCCCATTTGAGTCCTCGGTTGCGTCACCAGGGATGGACTGTGGTGGGTCCGGCGCCAGCCCCCGTGGCCCGTTTGGCCCAGCGCAGCCGCTGGCAACTGCTGCTCCACGGACCGGAAGGTCCCCTGCCGTTTTCATCGGGGCAAAATCTGCGGGCGGTGCTGCCCCGTGGCGTAGACCTGACCGTCGACCCCGATCCCATGCATCTCTGAGATCGGGTACTTCAGCCGGAGATCATGGTGCCAATGCCGGCATCGGTGAAAATCTCCTGCAACAGAGCATGGGGAACGCGTCCGTCGAGGATGTGGGCGGAGCGTACGCCCTGGGCCAGGGCACGGATGCAGCACTCTGTTTTCGGGGCCATTCCTCCGCTCACCACACCCGCAGCCATGAGCGCCCGGGCCTCACCAATGCTGAGACGTTCCAGCAACGTGCCGGCCACACCCGGCTGACGCAGCACCCCAGGCGTATCGGTGAGCAGGATCAATTTTTCCGCATGGAGTGCGGCGGCAATCTCCCCGGCCACGATGTCGGCATTGATGTTGTGGGAAACACCGGAGGGATCCGCAGCCACGCTGGAGATAACCGGGATATAGCCCCGCTCCAGCAAGGGCATCAGCAGACCGGGATCGACCCGCTCCACTTCACCCACCAGTCCAATGGAGCCGTTGTCGTAGGGGCGGGCCTGCACCAACTGGCCGTCACTACCGGAAAGGCCGACAGCCCGGCCGCCTTGACGATTGATGCCGTTGACAATCTGCTTGTTGACCCGGCCCACCAACACCATCTCCACCACCTCCATGGTTTCGGCACTGGTCACGCGCAGCCCGGCGTGGAACTCCGGCTCAATGGCCAGCTTGGCCAGCCAGGTGTTGATCTCGGGGCCACCCCCATGGACCATCACGGGACGGAGACCAACACACGCCAGGAGGGTGATATCGCGGAACACGGCATGGCGCAGGTTCTCCTGCACCATGGCGGCGCCACCGTACTTGATCACCACAGTGCGCCCGGCAAAGCGCTGGATGTAGGGCAAGGCCTCCGACAACACCTGCACCCGCGTGAGGTCAGGAGTGATGGGCGAAGATGTGTCCATGGAACATCCGTTCAGCAACTGAGCAGTCGCACCTCAACGCAGCGGGGATCAACCACCACCACCGCTGCCTCCAGACCTGGACCAAAGAAGCGGGCCAGGCGATCCGTCTTGTCAAGCCAGGCCCGACTCTCCTCGTCGGAGACCAGTTGAAAGCGCATGGTGAGTTGATAGCGGCCCTGCACATCATCTTCCCTGAGCCCTGTCAGTTGTGGAGGCTTGTCCCCATGCCAAAGCTTGAGGGCCTCCAGGGAACTCTCCAGATGCGCCTTCTGGCCGTAGCGCCAGCGGCGCACATCCCTCACCAGACGCCGCTGCACATCCGTTGCAACGGTTTGGCGGAGCGTCTGGCTTCGTCCGTCCGGCGGGTGCAACCAGGGGACAGGTGGCAACTCCGACGATTTCAGCGCCAGGCCGCCCAGGAGCACGGGAATGCCGGAGAAGAGGCCCAGCAGGTTGAGGGTGGGGTGATCCATGGCATAGGCAACCAGACCGAATACCGTCAGGGATGTTCCTGAAACAGTGATCCAGCTTCCCGGGGAAGACAGGGAACCCATGGAGCAATTGCAAAAGCCATCGTTCAGCATGGTGGATGGTGGCAGTTACTGTGCTCCCACCCCACCGTTCAACGTCGCTTACCCACCCCATGGCCACCAACAGCAACATGCCGGACCAGGAACCGGATCATCTCTCTGCACTCATCCAGGCCCTTCAGGACGACCGCCGCTGGTTGCTGCGTCACCTGGACGAGGGGCACTGGAGCGCATTCCGCCTGGACCTGGCTGCCCTGGAACGGGAGCTGGGCCAACTGTTGGAGTTCTGCGAAGCCCGGACGGAGTCCGGGTAACGGACCCGTTGCGCTGGCTGCCTAGAAGGGAATGTCGTCCTCGGGGTTGAGATCCGATGTGGAATCCGGGACCAGGGGCTGGGCGGCTGCGGGTATGGCTGGTTGGGGAGGCTGGAGCAGATGGAGGCGTGTGAGGACGAATTCCGCCTGTTTCTGCGTCCCGCCACCGTCAGGACGGGGCGTGCTGCGCATCATGAGGCGGCCTTCCAGAATCACCTTCCGGCCCGGTTGGGCCTGCTGCTCCACGGTTGTGGCCAGGTCCCGCCAGGCGGTGACCTTCAAGGTGGGTTGGGGGTCGTCCACCCGCAGCGGGTCAAAGCACACCAGCATCTCCGTCACAGGGGTCTGGTCCGCCTGGGTGTAGCGCAGCATGGGGGCCTCCTGCACAACAGCCTCAAGCAAGCAGTGGTTCATGACGATTGTTCCTCCTTGAATGACTTGAATGGGATCGGGTCGGTGATCCGTGTAACGGGGCAAGCCGCCCTTGTCCGGATCGGGTCAAGGGAACGCCATGAAGATGTCCCCTTGGCGTAAAGGCGCCTGCCTGGTCTCAGGTTTCCCCCCTGGCGATGGTTGAACCCTAATTCCTCGTTTCCCTTTCCTCGTTTCCCTGTGATGGTCCCTTCCTGGAGACGCCGCGGCTGGATCTGGCTGGTGGCGGGAACGGAGGATGGCGTCTGGGCAGTCCGGCAGTTGCTGGCGCTGGCTCTGCCTGTTCGGGTCCAGGTGGTGAGCCCGCGAGCCTGCCTGGCCTATGGGCAGTTGGCCGCCAACCCGGCCTTCCAGTGCCAGGCCATGGCCTTGAGACCAGCAGACATTCAGCAGGTGTTGGCCGGTCGCGAACCGCCGGCCCTGGTGGTGGATGCCACCCATCCCTTTGCCCTGAGGATCACCCGGACGCTCCACACCGCCTGTGGCGCGTCCGCCATCCCTTATCTGCGCCTCAAGCGCCCTCGGATCCAACCAGGACCGGCCACCGTTGTGGACCGCCTGGAAGCGGTGAAGGACCTGGGTCAAAGCTCCCTCTTGGCAGCCATTGGCTCCCGCAGCCTGGACCGCCTGGTGGGTTGGCACGGTCCTCGGCACACCGCTGCGCGCATCCTGCCCACGGCAACGGCTCTACAACAGGCCCTCGCAGCGGGATTGCCAGCGGAGCGCATTGCCCCGCTCCAGCCCATCAGCGCAAGTCACGGGGAGATTCGCCTGCCTCCTGATCCCGGCACGTCCCTGGAAGCAGCCCTCTGTCGCCGCTGGGCTGTTGACGTGGTGTTGGCGCGCCAGTCGGGAGGGACGCCCGAGCGCCATTGGCACCGGGTTTGTGCAGCCGTGGGGGTATCGCTCTGGCTGCTGCGGCGACCAGACGAGCCAGGTCCCATGGCCACCTGTACCAGGGAGACTTTGTCCCAAAAGGCCCAGGAATGTCTCCAAAACCCGCGACCATGATTTCCGGCAATTCCCTTCAACCCATGCGCCTGGTGCTCACCACCTGCGCCGATCACGCCAGTGCCGATCAACTGGCTCGCCACCTGCTGGAGCGCCGTCTCGCGGCCTGTGTCAGCCTGCTGCCCATCACCTCCTGCTACCACTGGCAGGGGGAACTCCAGCACCAGCAGGAAGTGCAGATGGTCATCAAGACCAGCGCCGACCAACTGCCCCGCCTACTGAAGGCGGTGAGCCATCGGCACAGCTATGAGGTGCCCGAGCTTGTGGTGCTGGAAGCCTGCGCTGCCGGATCCTATGGCGCCTGGTTGCTGGATGCAGTGGACCCCCGCTGACACCCGATGCCTTCAGTGGGGCGCCAGGGCCAACCGAGGCAACTCCCTGCGGAGAAGACGGCGGAGGGCCACGGCTGACCGTGGCCCCAGGTGGCTGATCACCTCGGCGGCCGCCAGGGAACCGATCCGACCACAGTCCTCCAGGGACAGTTGACGGGTGATGCCATGGAGGAATCCAGCCGCATAGAGGTCACCCGCACCCGTGGTATCCAGCACACCTGCAAGCGGATGAGGGGGTACGGCATGAACCAGCCCTCCACCCAGGACCACCGAACCCTGGGCGCCACAGGTGACTGCCGCAACAAGAGGCCGCTGCCGCACATGCTCTACGGCGTCTGCAATGGTGTCCACCTGGAGCAGGGCCGTGATTTCTTCCGCATTGGCAAAGAGGATGTCCACATGCTCCGCAATCATGGCGCGGAAGTCGTCCCGATGTCGCTCCACGCAAAACCCGTCGGACAGGCTGAGGGCCACAAGACCACCTGCGTGACGGGCCATGGTGGCGGCGCGACGGAAGGCGGCCTTGGCGCCCTGGTCATCAAAGAGATAGCCCTCCAGGTACAGCACCTTGGCCTGCCGGATCAGCGGGAGGTCCAGATCGTCTTCCCCCAGACCACTGGCACAGCCAGGATCCGTTGCCATGGTGCGTTCGGCGTCCGGAGTGATCAGCACCAGACAGCGACCCGTTGCCGCACCGCCGGCAGCGGGGGGCGTGGGGTAGCGCACACCCATGGCGGTGATGTCATGGCGGAAAACGTGTCCCAGCGCATCATCACCAACCCGCCCGATGAATGCGGTGGAACTGCCCAGGCTTGCCAGCCCGGCTACGGTGTTGGCGGCGGACCCACCGGAGGTTTCCAGTTCCGGTTTCAGGGTGTTGTAGAGCGCGTCTGCCTGGTCCGGCTCCAGGAGGGTCATGCTGCCTTTGGGCAAGCCATGGCGTTGCAACACCTCCCCATGCACCCGCACCAGCACGTCAACGATGGCATGACCAACAGCCACCACATCGTGATTCTTGTCGGGACGCGTAATCACCACAGAGGAACTCAATGGCTCAGCAGACCCCGCTTGGGGCCGTGAATGGGATCCTCCACCAGGATGGTCTGGCCACGGTCGGGTCCCAGGGAGACAATAGCAATGGGCGCCTGAAGCAGGTCTGCCAACTCACCAAGGTAGGCCAGGGCGTTGGGGGGGAGATCCTCCAGGCTGCGGCAGGGGCTGGTGTCCGTCTGCCATCCGGGCAGGGTTTTGAAAATCGGTCGGCAGCAGGCGAACCGGCAGGCATCAACGGGGAAGTCGTCAATCACCTCACCATCCAGCTCGTAGGCGGTGCAGACTTTGATCTCGGCCAACTCGTCCAGCACGTCCAGCTTGGTGATGGCCAGGCAATCAATGCCGTTGACCTGGACGGCATAGCGACCAATCACGCCGTCAAACCAGCCACAACGGCGCCGCCGTCCCGTGGTGGTGCCGAATTCACCGCCCCGGTCGGTGAGATGATGATTCAAATCCCCCTGTAACTCCGCGGGGAAAGGACCTTCGCCCACCCGGGTGGTGTAGGCCTTGGCCACGCCAATGACGCGATCAATCATGGTGGGCCCCACGCCGGCACCGATGCAGGCGCCGCCAGCAACAGGATTGGAAGACGTCACATAGGGATAGGTGCCATGGTCCAGATCCAGCAGGGTGCCTTGGGCGCCTTCGAAGAGAAGGTTCTTGCGGTTGCGGGCCGCAGCGTGAATGGTGCGGGTGCCGTCCACTACGTGGGGCGCCAGCCGTTGGCCGTAGCCCACGTACTCCCGGATCACGGCATCCGCATCCAGGGGCTCCAAGCCGTAGAGGTTCTGCAGAAACTCGTTTTTCTGGCGGATGATGGGGCACAGTCGCCGGGCAAGCCCATCGGAATCCAGGAGATCCATGATGCGGATACCGCTGCGCTCGGATTTATCCGCATAGGTGGGACCAATGCCCCGGCCCGTGGTACCGATCCTGTACGGGCCCCGGTTGCGCTCCAGAGCTTTGTCCAGAAGGCGGTGATAGGGCATGGTCACATGGGCGCTGGAGGCCAGCTTGAGGCCCGAGACGTCGATGCGGTTGTCCAGAAGCATGTCCAGCTCGGCAATCAGCACCCTGGGATCCACAACGGTGCCAGCACCAATCAGACACAGGGTGTCCGGGTAGAGGATGCCCGAGGGAATGAGATGGAGTTTCAGCAGGGTGCCGTCCACCACGATGGTGTGACCTGCATTGACGCCACCCTGGTAGCGGACCACCAGGTCCGCTGAGCGACTCAGCAGGTCCGTGATTTTTCCTTTTCCTTCGTCACCCCACTGGGCGCCGATCACAACAACATTCGCCAAGAAATACGCGCCCCTAGACCGTACGGGAACAAGACAACATTATTAGGGTCGAAGGCCATGGCCAGGCGCTTCAAGCGCCACGCGCCACGCTCAACTCGGCAACCTTCCACTCTTTTTGCAAACGGTTGCGAAGTTTTTCGGGAATGGGGCGGTTCTCGAAGTTGGCGTAGTGACCCGCCAGGCCGTTGAGGGCTGTCTGCATGGTGGTGAACGAGGTGAGCGCCTTGATGCGTGGGTTGCGGCGGTAGCGGGAGATGTAGTCGTTCATCAGGTCACGGCTCTCGCGCTCCACTTGCCGGTAGTCGGGGTCCTCCACATCCACCTGCACTGCTTGGCGTAGCTCCGTGATCACTGCGATGGTGTCGTCCGCATAGTGTCCGGTCAGGCCATGGGCATCTGCACCACTGCAACCCGTCAAGGTGACCACCAGGGCCAGCAGGCCAGCAACAAGATGTAAAACGACTCTGACCATGGCGGGTAACCGTAACAACGGGACAACAGGGCCAGTCTAGACCGCAACCTCGGGCAAGCTTCCCCGCCGTTGCCGCTGCAGTCGGGGCAGGAGATGGCGCAGGAGTCGGGATGCGTCCAGGTCCAGAACGTCCCTTGCAGAGCGCATCTTGAGTTCAACCTGACCACGGGCCGCATTCCGGCCCACCACCACACGCCAGGGGATTCCCAGCAGATCGGCATCTTTAAACTTCACACCGGCCCGCTCCACGCGGTCGTCAAGGAGCACGTCCACCCCCGCGGCCCGCAGTTCTCCATAGAGCTTCTCACCCAGCCGGCACTGCTCCTGTTCCTCCCCGTTGGCCACGGTGACAACCACTTCGAAAGGAGCAATGCTCACGGGCCAGATCATGCCGTTGCCGTCATGGTTTTGCTCCACGACCGCCTGGGCCAGTCGTGAAACGCCAATGCCGTAGCAGCCCATGCGAATGGGCTCGGTGCTGCCGCTCTCGGTGCTGAAGCAGGCCTGCAAAGCGCTGGAATACTTGCACCCAAGCTGGAAGATGTGCCCCACCTCGATGCCCCGGGTTGCTGTCAGGACAGTCCGGGGGTCGTGGCAGCAGCGGTCACCGGGCTGGGCAGATCGCACGTCCGCCTTGGTGAAGGACAGTCCAATGGCAGACCAACCCGGAACCCGACGATGCTGGTCCGGCACGTTGGCCCCACAGACAAAGCCAGCCAGATCCGCGGCTGTGGGATCCACGATCCGCAGAAACCCGCCGACCAGACCGGGGGCGCCTTGCATGACGTCATCGGGCAAGTCGGGGCCGAGAAACCCCACGGGCAGTTCTACGCCATGGGCCTGAAGGGTGTCCACGTCCAGCCGTTCCAGCGCCAGGACGACGCCTCGCTCCGCGAGCACGCGGCCCAGCAGGTTGGTGAGCTTGACGGTATTCACCTCCTGATCCCCGCGGAGCACCGTCAGCACCGGCTGGTCCGGGCCATCGGCAAAGCAGGCTCGATGCAGGAGCACCTTGACGGTCTGGGTGGGGTCCAGATTGTGGGCAGCGCAGACAGCATCGATGCCGGCCTGACCTGGCGTGGCAAAGCGTTCGTCAGCAGTGACGCTGAGGGGCGCCGACGGAGGCGGAAGGGACCGGGCCCGCTCCTGGTTGGCGGCGTAACGTCCGTCACCGCTGCTTAACACCAGGTCCTCACCAGCGTCCGCAACAGCCATAAACTCCTGGCTGGCAGCGCCGCCGATGGCTCCACTGTCTGCCTGAACCGCCAACACCTTGAGACCACAGCGGGAAAAGATGCGGCGATAGGCCTGATCCATGCAGCCGTAGTAGCGCCGCAGATCCTCCTCGTCCACATGGAAGGAGTAGGCGTCTTTCATGATGAATTCCCGCCCCCGCATCAGCCCGAACCGTGGCCGGATTTCATCCCTGAACTTGGTTTGTAGTTGATAGAAGGAGACGGGCAGTTGCCGGTAGGAGCGAATCAGATCGGCGGCGAGGGACGTGACAACCTCTTCGTGGGTTGGTCCCAGACCCAATTCTCTGCCCTGACGATCCGTGAGGTTGAACATGATCCCTTCGCCGGCTGTGTAGGTGTCCCAGCGGTCGGAACGCCGCCACAGTTCGGCGGGCTGAAGGGCGGGCAGGCGCAACTCAAGAGCGCCTGTGGCTTCCATCTCCTCACGAACGATGGCTTCCACCTTGCGGAGCACCCGCCACATCAACGGCATGTAGGCGTAGATCCCGGAAGCAACCCGTCGGATGAATCCACCCCTGACCAACCACTGGTGGGAGGGAATTTCCGCTTCGGCTGGCGGCTCGCGAAGGGTGACCAGGAGCAAGTCTTTGGCCCGCATGGACGAACGACAGATTGGACGCAAGCGTAAGGGTTGGCTCACTGTCCACAGTCGGAGCAGGGATGCACGGTCGGTTACACTGTTGGACCTTTGAGACGCATTCGTCCAATTTCAGTCTCATGGCCGCTGCCTCTCCGTCCTCGGACACCCTGATGAGCATCGAGGACGTTCAGGACTCCCTGAACCGTTCCCGCGCCTCCATCTACCGCTATGCCAACACCGACCCGCGCGTTCTGAATCCCCCCTTCAATTTGGGCAAGCTGAATGCCGAATTCCGTCAGGATCACAAAGACCCACTCCTGTTTCACCCCCAGGAAGTGGCTCGCTTTGCACGAGACGTCTTGCGGATCAAAGGGGTGAAGGTGAACGTTCTCAACGGGCCTCAAAACGCCACCGAAGAGTTGCTTACGGAGATGCTGGCCGAGTTGCGCCAGATTCGCCTGGGCCTCACCCGGGGACCGTCAGTTGAAAACACACCATCTCCGGAGTCGTAGCTGGAGCGATAGGAACCGAAGTGACAAAAGCAACGTTGATCCGTACTGATATCAACTCGGCAGGGTCCGATTAGAGCGGAGCCAGCCACAGGATATGGAGAAGACTTGTCAAAGCAGGTGATGTACCGATCGTCTCTGCGTCTTTTCGCCGAAACTTTACAAGTCCCCCATGGCCGAATTTCGTCCTTTTGTCTCCAGAGCTTCACTGGCACTGATGACAGGCTTGCTTGTGGTTGGTTGTACTGCGAACAAACAGCCTGACCACATTGCCCATGGAGCAACACCTTCCGCCGTCAGTCATACGTTTGTCGAGACTCTGGTTGTACCGTCCTACGCCGAGTTGGCCGAGGAGAGTAAGGCCCTGAAGGATGCGCTCCAGACACTGGCGAACGAGCCGACAGACGCCCATCTTGCCGCCGCCCGTCAGCAATGGGTCGAAACACGACCGCTCTGGGAAATAACGGAAAGCTGGGCCTTCGGTCCTGCGGAAACAGAGGGTCTGGACGGTGATCTCGACGACTGGCCCGTGAGTGTGCTGGAGCTGGAGCAGGCTTTCCGGACGGATCCCTTCACGGCAGACACCTTCTCCCGGTTGGGCACCACGTCAATCGGCTTCCACGGCATCGAGTTTGTTCTTTACGGCGGCGACAACAACCTGCCCATGGCTGCCGACCTCACACCCCAGCAGTACAGCTACCTCGCGTTGGCGGGAGAAGCTTTCCACGACACCGCCGCCCGGTTGCTGAGCAGTTGGAAGGGAGCCGACGGCTTTGGCGCCGAGTTGACGGGCGATCCCGAGGGCACGGTCCTTGAAATGGTTGAAGGGGCCATCGGCACCTTGGAAGAGGTCCATCTGGAGAAGCTGGGCGCTGTTCTGGAGGATGGTCCGGAGGGTCTGGAAAGCCGCTTCAGTGGCACCACCAATGCCGACATTGTGGCCAACGTCTCCGGTGCGCAACGTGTGTTTGAAGACACGGGCTTGAAACAGCTTCTGGCTGCAAGGAATGCCGACCTGGCCCAGCAACTCTCGAACGCTCTGGCCATGAGCGTCTCGGCCGCCGAGGCCATGCCATCCAAACTGAGCCGGCGGCTGGATAATCCCGCGGTGGTGCAATCCATGGAGACGGCCGTCGAAGCCACGGAATCCGCGTTCGACTTGATGACCCAGGCACTTGCAACGCTGGACAGCTTTTGAAAGACCAGGCCGGAGCTTCTGCGCCAAGCCGATACAGCATGAGACATGGAACCACGGCAAGGTTGAGGCGTCGCCACCTCCTTGTCCTGGTCGGTGCAATTCTGCTGGCACTGCTGGTGGTGGTTACGCAAAATCCGTCGTCGGCAGCCGATTCCCAGCTTGCGGCCGGTGCCTTGACGGTCTTCAATCGCACGTCCGCCGCGTTCGAGAAGCCGGCGTCGAACCTGACTCCGGAGGAGATGGCCCGCCATGACGTTGGCGATCCTCTCTTTGAGCGGAGCCACATACCCTTGTCTACCCATGAGGGTGCGGGCTTGGGACCCTTGTTTAATGCCAATTCCTGCGTCGCCTGCCATGTGCGCAACGGACGCGGCGCCCCTGTTCCCGGCATTTCTCTGGTGCGGGTGGCGTTGCAGGAGGCCAACGGCACAACGCCAGTGCCCGCATGGGAGTGGCAAATCCAGGACCACGCAATTTTTGGCCACCAGCCGGAGGCCACCGTGGATCTCACATGGCAGGAGGACGTACAGGCAGGAGGTGAACCGCCCCTGCGCAAGGTTCATGTGGGCTTGATCCGCCCCAATGGTGAAGTGGTGGCGGAGGCCGAGATGAACCGCTCCCTGCGAACAGCGCCCCCTCTCATTGGTTTGGGTCTCCTGGAAGCCGTTCCGGACGAGGCCATCCTCAGCCATGCCGATCCCGATGACCGGGATGGCGATGGAATTTCCGGTCGTCCCGTTTTTCCGGAGCAGGGGCATGGTCGGCAGGCGCTGGGGCGCTTTGGCTGGAAAGCAGGGACCGCCACCGTGCAGGAGCAAACGGCCGAGGCCTACATCAACGACATGGGTCTGACCACGGCAACAGGTCCGGAGACCAACACGACGGCTGAAGGGCAAGCGGCGGATATCACCTGGGACGAATTGACAGCGGTGACCTTTTACAGCCAGAGCCTCGGGGCGCCCGCCACCCAGCGCCCTGCAAAGGATCCGTTGGTGTCCAGAGGCAGTGCATTGTTCGGGGACTTGCAGTGTGCCGTCTGCCATGTGCCCAGCCATGAAACCGGCACGGATCCCAACGCCGTGGTAGCGGCCATCCGTGGTCAAACCGTCTGGCCTTATACGGACCTGTTGGTGCATGACATGGGTCCAGGCCTCGACGACGGTGTGGCGGAGCATGGTTTCACAACGTCGGCGGAGTGGCGCACAGCACCCCTCTGGGGCCTGGGACTGACCCACCGGGTGAACGGCAAGGCCGGCTATCTCCATGACGGGCGGGCCCGCACTGTGGATGAGGCCATCCGCTGGCATGGAGGGGAAGCCGAGGGCGCCAGGGAGAACTACCTGGCCTTGGCCTCCAGGGATCGCCAAGCCCTGCTGGGCTGGCTTCAGGGGTTGTAGTTGTTATCCGTGGGCCTTGTGCTTGCTCCAACCCCCTCTTGTAATCTCTTCTTGAGAACTAGTCTCGATAACTTTCCTTTAATTGAGAATCCCTTGCAATAAATCGGAAATTGCTTCTAGGATTCGGAACCTGGGTAATTCTTTTGCTTGTGACGACTCTTTCCCCCCTGTATCGACCCATGCCGGAAGCCCCACGGGGGGTCATCCGCATGCCTGCTGGACAAACGGTTCTCCTTGATCCTGTGAGTGCTGGTGAATCCAGGCAGATTGAAGTTCTCGACGGTGTTGGCCGTGTGCTCTGTCCCTGTGAAGAAACCCAGGGCATGACCCTGGCGTTTCTGCAGCAGAACGACCGCATTACAACGGACCGTCTTTGTAGTGAAGGGGTGTGCATCGAGGCACTCACCAGCCTCGGCTTTGTCGTTCACCCTGAAAGCAGTGACATGGGCATCTGCACAGTGAACGAGTGGACTCTGCAACTGCTGCGTATCCGTCATTTCAAGACCGCCGAACTGCGGCTTCAAGCCCTCTTCGGTTTGTTGGTGTCGCGGCTGGGGCGGCGCTGTGGGGATTGGTGCACCCTGTCGTTTCGTCTGAGCCATGAGCGCATTGCCGAACTCATTGGCACCACCCGGGTGACCACCACCCGCTTGATTAGCAAGGCGCGCCAAGCCCACCTCCTGGAAGTGGACTCCAGTACTGGAACAAGGGTCTCCCCCCGTCTTCTGTCTCTGGTCCAGGACGCCGGTTAAGGAGCGTGGCGCCGCTGCTGGTCAACATGGCAAGGCTGAGAACGATTCTCGTTCGCCTACTCACGACCACAGCGGCAGGACCCGCCCTTCCATTTGCTGCATTTGGACCGCTTACAGCCTTTTTTGCGCTTGTGCCGGACCGAGACAAGGGGATGCATGGGGAATCCAGCCGTCCAGGGGTTGAATCCAGTCTCGATAATCCAGGCGCCGACAGAGCCGCCAGGAGATGGGTCGAATGTGATATTTGTCACAAAGTTGGTACTTTTTTGTCACCAGGTCATGTGTGATTATGATTGAGGTGGAGCCTGATCAGGCAACATACCCCACAGGCAAACAACACAACCATGACCACAACACCCAATGCAGAGGCGCTGGCGCTTACGAGTGGGCCAGCCCAGCGCCGTCGCCCTGTCCCCCGTGCCCTGGCAGCGGACGTTCTGAGCCATCTGCAACTTCATCTGCAGATGGAACTCCAAGCCAGCTACGACTACTTCCGCCTGGCCGTCTGGTTTGCAGAGCGCGACCTGAAAGGTTTTGCCGCATTTGCCCGCCAAGAGGCCCTGAGTGAGCACCAACATGCCTGCCTTGTGGCGGACCACCTCATTGATCGCAGCCAACCTGTCGAGCTGGCCACCTTGCAGCCCAACACCAGCACCTGGGACAGTGTGGAAGCCGTAACCCGGTTCGTCTTCGACACCGAAGTGGCGGTGACAGCTTCAGCGCAGCAGATTTACTCCATGGCCGAGAGAGCCGGCGACTACATCACCTCCGTTTTTCTGGACGGCATCATTCAACAGCAGACGGACTCGGAAGCCCAAGCTGCCTACCTGATGAGTCGTGTGCGTCTGGCCGGCGATAACCGGGCGGCGTTGCTACTGATTGATCAGGAATTGAGCCGTGGCGAAGACGACCGACCCCACCTGGCGAAGGATGGGCACAGCTAGGCGAGGCTTCCGAGGGAGCAGTGCCGCTCATCTCCCTCTTTCAGGAAGGAATTACATAACCTGACCTCACAAGATAACGGGTCTTTCTCTCTCGTCTGCCAGGATTATGGAGAAGACCAGCTCGGAATCCCGAATCCTGGCGCGGTCACACTACGCAGGAGAGGTGGTAACTCCTACGAGGGAGCCAGGCCCGCGAAGGCCACGCTCTCCT
>Ga0209021_1001215_pt1 | contig 26983 bp, 29 predicted proteins | sample PinacodermFT_FD_187299 | JGI IMG/M metagenome (GOLD analysis project Ga0209021, IMG submission 187299) | Host-associated microbial community of the marine sponge Aplysina aerophoba from Gulf of Piran - sponge pinacoderm, lysed by freeze-thaw... | ecosystem: Host-associated > Porifera > Sponge >... | reverse complement strand
CCGGCCGGCGGCGTCCCGGCGGTGGGAGGCGGCCCGCCTGAGCACATGAAGACATACCTGGTAGGGGGCGCGGTGCGGGACCGGCTCCTGGGCCTTGAGGTGCGCGAGCGCGACTGGGTGGTGGTGGGCGCCACCGCCGGACAACTCCTCAAGCAGGGCTACAAGGAGGTCGGGCGCTCATTCCCCGTGTTCCTGCATCCCGATACGCAGGAGGAATACGCGCTGGCGCGGCGGGAGACCAAGACCGCGCCGGGTTACCGGGGGTTCGAAGTCGAATTCGGCCCCGAAGTGACGCTGGAAGAAGACCTGATGCGGCGCGACCTGACCATCAACGCCATGGCCGAGGAGGAGGACGGTCGCCTTGTCGACCCCTACGGCGGCGAGCGCGACCTTGAGGAAAAAGTGTTGCGCCACGTATCGCCCGCGTTTCGCGAAGACCCGGTGCGGATCCTGCGCGTCGCCCGCTTCGCGGCCCGCTTCGACGGCCTCGGTTTCGGGATCGCCCCGGAAACGATGGCGCTGATGTGCGAAATGGTGGCGCGGGACGAGGCGGCCGCGCTGGTGCCCGAGCGGGTCTGGCAGGAGACGGTGCGGGCACTGGGCGAAGACGCTCCGCAGCGATTCTTCGAAGTGTTGCGGGAATGCGGGGCCCTGAAGGTGATCTTCCCCGAGATCGACCGTCTCTGGGGAGTGCCGCAGCCGAAGCGCTGGCACCCGGAGATCGACACCGGCGTGCACGTGATGATGGTGCTTGAACAGGCGGCCCGCTTTTCGCCGAAGGTCGAGGTCCGGTTTGCGGCGCTGACCCACGATCTCGGCAAGGGGGTCACGCCCGAACAGTTCTGGCCGCGGCACAGCGGTCACGAGGCCGCCAGCGTGCGGCTGGTCGGCGAAGTGTGCGAACGGCTGGGCGCGCCGAAGCGGTTTCGCACGCTGGCGGAAAAGGTCGCGCGCTACCACGGCGTCTGCCACCGCGCCGACGAGCTGCGTCCCGACACCAGGCTCAAGGTGCTGGAATCGCTGGGCGCCTTTCGCGCCGACAGCCTGCTGGAAGACTTCCTGGTGGCCTGCGAGGCGGACTACCGCGGCCGCAAGGGCATGACCGAGGACGCCTACCCCGCCGCGGACGTTTTCCGCCGCGCCTTCGCAAACGCCAGCACCGTGTCGGGCAAGGACCTGGCCGACGAAGGCTACGAAGGCGCCCGCCTCGGCGAGGAACTGCGACGGCGCCGCATCGCCGCCATCGCGGAAAGTTAGAACAAACGCTTGCCGGCCCGGCAAGGGAGGACCACCATGACCCGCAAAATAACCCGCAGAGACGCGCTTGTAGGCGCCGGCGCAGCCGGACTGGCGCTGAGCCTGCCGCCGATCAGCGCCGCGGATATCCGCATGCACCACATCCCGTCCAGCGGCGAGGCCCTGCCCCCGGTGGGCCTGGGCACTTCGCGCGTGTTCAACAGCGTCAGCGGCGAGAACCAGCGCGCCGCGCTCGTCGAAGTGCTGGAAGCCCTGTTCGCCGGCGGCACCCTGGTGGACACCTCGCCCATGTACGGCAATTCCGAGGCCCACCTAGGCGAGCTGCTTCCCCTGGCCGCCGGCAACAAGACGATGTTCTGCGCCACCAAGGTCTGGACCGAAGGACGCGAGTCCGGCGTCAAGCAGATGCGGGAATCCATGGAGAAGATGGGCGTGGACCGGATCGACCTGATGCAGGTCCACAACCTGGTGGACTGGCGGGTCCACCGCGAGACCATGCTTCAGATGCAGGCCGACGGCCTGTTCCGCTACCTGGGGATCACCACCTCCAATCCCCGGCAGTTTGCCGACTTCGAGAGCGTGATGCAGGCCGCCGACTGGGACTTCGTACAGCTCAACTACAGCCTGGGCGAGCGCGAGGCCGAACAGCGCCTGCTGCCGCTGGCGCAGGAGAAGGGCATGGCGGTGATGGTGAATCGCCCATTCGTGCGCGGCGACCTGTTCCGCCGAGTGGGCCGCAAGAAACTGCCGGAAGTCGCCGCCGAACTCGGCTGCGAGAGCGCCGCCCAGTTGTTCCTCAAGTGGATCCTGGGCCACCCGGCGGTCACCTGCGTGATTCCGGCCACCACCAAGGTCAAGCACATGGTGGACAACCTCGGCGCGGCCACGGGCGCGCTCCCGGACGCCGATCAACGCGCACGAATCGAAGCCTGGTTATAAGCCCAACGGCGACGCTTTCTGGAGGCCGCGGGGGCCGGCGAACGAGCGCCAGAGTTCGGCGATGGTGGCGCCGGCGGCCGGGTGGCGGAGGTCGGGAGCGAGGTCGGCCAGCGGCTTGAGAACGAAGGCGTAGCGTTCGATGTCCGGGTGTGGCAGCTTCAGCGTCGCGTCGATTCGGTCGCCGTAGAGTAGCAAGTCCAGGTCCAGCGTGCGCGAGGAGAACTTGCCGGCGGATCGGTCGCGGCCGGCTAGCGACTCCAGTTCCGCGAGCCGTTGGCGCACTTGCCCGGGAAATTCCTCCGTGCGGAACCCGGCCACAAGGTTGAGAAAATCCGGACCGCTGAAGCCCTCGGCCGGGCTTTGGTACACGGGCGATAGTTCAAGCTCGCCGTAGTCTTCATTCAGCGCCTTGCAGACGGCCTCGAGGTTGGCGCGCGGATCGATGTTGCTGCCGGCGCTGACGAAAACATGCACCGAAGCGTTCGCGCGCGCGTACGCTCTCACGCGTCCTTGCGCGTTCCATTGCCGCGTTCGATCACCACGCCCACGTCGCGCGCATTGCGCAGTGCGTACGGCTTGCGCGCCGTCACGCGGACCCATGGCGCGCCATGTTGCTCCAGGACCAGCGACGCGATGGCTTCAGCCAGCGTCTCGATCAATTCGTAGGCGCGGTCTTCCGCCAGCGCCGTAATGTCCTGCGACACGCGCTTGTAATCAAGCGTGGCGGCAATCTCGTCCGCCGCCGCCGCCTTCGTCGCATCCACAGCGATCTCCAGGTCCACTCCGACCACCTGGGGCGCCGCCTTCTCCCAGCGATTCACGCCCACGGTCGCCTTCACGCGCAAGTCCCGAATGATGATTCTGTCAGTCATTTCTTTTCTGCGACTCTTTTGCCGGGCAAGTTCCTGAGTATGCGCTGCACGAACTGACCGCTGTAGGTCCTCGGCCTCGGGATTGATCCCTTGTCATCCAATTCCGCCGCTGTCCACGCCGCAAAGGCATCTCGTGCTTCGTCTATCGCTTGTTCGATGCTGTCGCCATCGGCAACGCAGCCCGGCAAATCCGGCAAGGTAGCCAAGTATCCACCCCCTTCTTCACGGGGAATCGGACTCACGTTGATGGGATATTCTTCGAATTTCATCGTCCCTCCTCAATCAGTTTGACCAACTTTCCAATAAAGAACGACACTAAAATTCCTGCGGTGCGGGTTCTGGGAATCGAAACGAGTTGCGATGAGACCGGCGTGGCCGTTTACGGGTTGCGCCGGGGTCTTCTGGCGCACCGATTGTATAGCCAGGCCGCGCAGCATGCGGAGTTCGGCGGCGTGGTGCCGGAACTGGCGTCGCGTGACCATATCAAGCGTCTTGCCGGGCTGGTGAAAGGCACTCTTGACGACGCCGGACTACGGAAATCGGAACTCAGCGGTATCGCCTGCACCGCCGGCCCGGGCCTGATCGGCGCCCTGCTGGCGGGGCTGGTGTTCGGCGGCGGACTGGCGCGCGCGCTGGGCGTGCCGCTGATCGGCGTGCATCACATGGAGGCGCATCTTCTCGCGCCGCTGCTGGAAGGCGACTCGCCCGCGTTTCCGTACCTGGCGCTGCTGGTCTCCGGCGGCCACAGCCTGCTGGTGGACGTGCGCGGCTACGGCGATTACGCCGTGCTGGGCGAATCGCTGGACGATGCCGCCGGCGAGGCCTTCGACAAGGGCGCGAAGCTGCTTGGCCTGGGCTATCCCGGCGGGCCGGAAATCGCCCGGCTGGCGGAAAAGGGCGAGCCGGGCCGCTTCACGCTGCCGACGCCGATGCGCGGACGCAAGGAGCTCAACTTCAGCTTTTCCGGGCTCAAGACCGCGCTGCTCTACAAGGTGCGCGACCTGGCCGCCGACCGGCCCCTCGCCGAGACCGACCGCGCCTCGCTGGCGCTGGCGCTGGAGACGGCGATCGTCGCCTCGCTCCTCGACCGCACTGCGCGCGCGCTGGATGCGACCGGGCACGCAAGCGTGGTCGTGGCGGGCGGGGTGGGCGCAAACCGCCGCCTTCGGTCGCAGTTGAAGGCGTTGTGCGGCGAGTCCGGCGTGCGCCTCTATTACCCGCGCGCCGAGTATTGCACCGACAACGGCGCGATGATCGCGCTAACGGGCTGCCTGCGCCTTGCCGGCGGCGTCCCCGGACCGGCCTGGCCCGATGCCCGCCCCCGCTGGAACCTGAGCGAAGTCCCGCCCTTCTCGCCGGCCTGACGCCTACCAGCCGATGCTGCGGCCGCCGTCCACGGCGATGATCTGGCCGGTCACGAAGGGCGCGTCGCAGACCACGAAACGCACCAGCCGGGCCACGTCGCGCGGCTCACCCGCCCTTCCGAGCGGCGTCTTCGAGAGGATCGCCTTTTTCACGTTTTCCGGCGGCGGCGGATCGGCCCACATCACCATGCCCGGCGCGATGCCGTTGACCCGCACCTCCGGCGCGAGTTCGCCGGCCAGGCTTAGCGTCAGGGCCGCGAGCCCGGCCTTGGCCGCGCTGTACACCGGGTAGCCCCGGAGCGGGATGCGGGCGTGGATATCGACCATGTTCACGATCACGCCGCCCGAGGCCCTGAGCGCCGGCGCCAGCGCCTGCGACAGGAACACCGGGGCCTTGAGGTTGCTGCCCACCAGGCTCTGCCAGTCGTCCTCGGTAATTTCGCCCACCGCCGTGGGATAGAAGGTCGAGGCGTTGTTCACCAGGCAGTCGAGGCGGCCGGCGCGGTCCAGCACTTGCGCGGCCAGGCGCTCGCAGGCGCCTTCACCGAGCAGATCGCCCTGCAGGGAGAACGCGGAGTCGCTGCGAAGCCCGTTCAGCCGCGTTACCAGCGCGTCGGCGTCCGTGCGCGAGCGATTGCAATGCACCGCCAGCGTGAATCCGGCGGCGTGCAATTCCCCGGCGATCGCCGCGCCCACGCGCTTTGCTCCGCCGGTCACCAGTGCGACTTTCGCCGTCGTCATTGCCCTTGCGCCGCCCTTTGCTGCCTGGAGGCGGCATTATATGAAGCCGCCCGTGAATTCGAACGATAACAAGTCCTCCAGGCCGCCCCGGCACATTACCGCCGCCATCACCGGATCCGGCGGCTGGCTCGCGTTCGACCGCTACATGGAGCTGGCGCTGTACCACCCCGACGAGGGCTATTACGGCGCCGGCCGGGCCCGGTTCGGCGAGGGTGGAGACTTCGATACCGCGGCGGAGACCTCGGCGCTGTTCGGACGCGCGCTGGCGGGCCAGTGCGCCGAAGTCCTCGCCGCCCTGAACGGCGGAGACATCGTGGAGCTGGGCCCGGGCAGCGGCCGCCTGGCCGAGGTGCTGCTGGCCGAACTGAAGGCCCTGGGCATGCTTCCGCGGCGCTATCTCCTGGTCGAGCCCGGTCCCGGCCTGCGCGCCAGGCAGCGCGAGCGCCTGGAAAACGCGCACCCGGACCTGGCCGAACGGCTCGAATGGGTGGACCGGCTCACGCACGAACGCCTGCGCGGCGTGATCCTCGCCAACGAAGTGATCGACGCCCTGCCCTGCAAGTGCTTTCGGCGCGCACCGGGCCATTGGCTGGAGCGGGGCGTGAGTTCGGGCGCGGACCGGCTGCGCTGGGAGGACCGACGCGCCGACACGGCGCTGGAGAAAGCCCTGGACGCGCTGCAGGCGGAACTGCCCTGGAGCCTGCCGGACGGGTATTGCTCGGAAATCCGGGCGAACCTGGATGAGTTCATCGGGGAACTGGCCCAGTCGCTGGAGGCCGGCCTGGTTCTCCTGGCCGACTACGGGCTTCCCCGGCACGAGCTGTACCTGGCCGAACGCGACGCGGGCACCCTGGGCTGCCATTCCGGGCAGCGCTGGCACGACGACCCGTTTCATCGGCCGGGGCGGGAAGACATCACCGCCTGGGTGGACTTCACGGCCGTCAAGCGCAGCGCGGAGGCGGCCGGCCTGGAAGCGGTGGGCTTCGCCAGCCAGGCGCAGTTCCTCCTGGGCGCGAGAATTCTTGAACTGGCCGGATCGCCGCCCGCGCCGGAGGACGCCGCGGCGCTGCGCCGGCTGATGCTTCCCGGGGGCATGGGCGAAGCCTTCAAGTTCCTGGGGCTGGCCACCGCGGGAATTCGGGCCCCGAGCGGGTTCGGCGAACGCGACCTGCTGGCGTCGCTGGAGCCCGCGCTCACCCGCCAGCCTGCGGGCCAGGCGGCCGGCGCATGAGCCTCTGGCAGATCGTCCTGCTGGCCCTGCTGCAGGGCGTCACCGAGTTCCTGCCGATATCGAGCTCGGCGCACCTGATCCTGGTGCCGGCCTGGCTCGGCTGGGAGGACCAGGGCATCGCCTTCGACGTGGCCGTGCACTTGGGCAGCCTCATCGCCGTGATCGCGTTCTCGCGCCGCGAGATCGCCGCGATCCTGGGCGAATGGCGGACATGGCTCTTGCATCGCGCGGCGCCCGGGCCCTCGGCGCGGCTGGGACTGATGATCGTCCTGGCGACGCTGCCCATAGGCATGCTCGGCCTTCTGCTGCACGACACGGTGGAAGCATCGTTCCGCGAGCCGTGGCTGATCGCCGTAGCCGGCGCGCTGTTCGCGGTCCTGATGGTGTGGGCGGACCGGCGCCCGCAATACGACACCCGCCTGCGCGAGATCGGATTCAAACAGGCGCTGTGGATCGGCTGCGGCCAGGCATTGGCCCTGATCCCCGGCGCGTCGCGCTCCGGCGTCACCATTACCGCCGCCCGGGCGCTGGGCATGGCGCGGCCGGCGGCGGCCCGCCTGTCCTTCCTGCTGGCGATACCGGTCATCCTGGCGGCCGCCGGGCTGGAGACTGTAAAGCTCGGCGCCGCGCCGGCCGCCGCGGACTGGGGCGCGCTGGCGCTGGGCATGGCCGTGGCCGGCGTGGCCGCCTTCGCGTGCATGGGCCTGCTGCTGCGGCTGGTGGCGCGCTGGGGTCTGTGGCCGTTCGCGCTTTACCGCCTGGCGCTGTCTGCGGTAATCCTGCTGTAGGCCTGTATTGCTTATACTCGGCGGCATGAAGAAATTCCTGATCGCGATTGCCGCCATCTTCGGACTGCTGCTGCTGGCCGGGGTGGGCTCCATGGCGCGCATGAACGCCTTCACCAGCGTGGACGACGAGCTGCCCTGGACCTGCGAGGCCATCAGCCTGCCGGGCAGCGCCGAGGACATCGTGATCGACCACATGCGCGGCATCGCCTACCTGTCGGTACTCGACCGGCGAGCGCTGCTTTCCAACCGCAGCATCCGCGGCGTCATCATGGCGCTGGACCTGAACGCCGATCCCGTCGGACTGTTCCTGCCCCTGGCGGAACTGCCCTCGCACCTGCATCCGCACGGCCTGAGCCTGCACCAGGACGCCGCCGGAAACACGCGGCTTTTCGTGATCAATCATCCGAGCGAGCGCGGCGAAGGCCCGGAGGCGGTGGAAATCTTCGAACTGCGCGACGACGGCCTGCTGCACCACGTGCGCACCGTGCGCAGCCCGCTCATGAACAGCCCCAACGACATCCAGGCCGTGGGCGCGGAGCAGTTCGTGGCGGTCAACGACACCGGAGCCGTCAATCGCTTCCAGCAGATACAGGAGTTCCTGTTCGGGGCGGGCCTGGCCAGGGCCGTGTACTACGACGGCAAGGTCATGCGCGTGGCCGCCGGCAAGCTCTCCGGCGGCGCCGGAATCGCATACGCCGACGGCCGCTTCGTCATATCGGAGACGCAGGGCAAGCGGCTGAAGTTCATGACGGCGGACGGCGACGGAAGGCTGACCGAAGAGTCGCGCGTCGCCATGCCGGGTTTTCCCGACAATATCGACGTGGACGCCGACGGCAAGCTGTGGGTCGCGGAGCACCCCAACGGCATGGCGCTGGGGCGGCATTTCGGCGACAAGGACTATCCCGCGCCGAGCCGCTTCTATCGCCTCAACGCCGACGGCAGCGGGCTGGAACTGGTGGCGGCCGATTCCGGACAGGTGCATTCCGCCGGCAGCGTCGCCGCGCGCTACGGCAACAGGCTGCTGCTGGGTTCGATCACCGCCACCCGCGTGCAGCTATGTGAGATTCCCGAGGGAGGTTGAAATGATTACCGAAGCACAGGAGCGCGTACGCCAGGAGCGCATGCGCATGTCGATGGTTCGCCGCACGCTGGGCGCGGCGCTGGATGGCGAAGCCGCCGCCGACAACCCCGTCCCGGTGTACCTCGCCTGTTCGGACTATCTCAAGCACGCGCTGGACCGCCTGCATGCCCAGGACCACCGGCTGTGGGAACGGCTGAACCCGCACGCCAGCCCCGATGACGCCGTGTTCCGCGACAAGCTGGACAAGCTGAAATATCGCCTGGCCGCCAGCGAGCAGGCCCTGGCCGGCCTGGTCAGTGCGCGCGACGCCCTGAGGGCCCGCGGCGCGGGCGAGCGCGAGGGCTTCGAGGACGAGGCGCGGCGGTTCCTGGACGTGTTTCTCAACATCCTCTCGGCCAGCCGGCATTCGACGCTGGCCGAGGAAGAGGCAGAGTTCGCCGCCGCCGACTGGGATTACGTCGCCGACAACTCGGCCGATGCGGCGGCCGAGGAAGGCCGGCTGTTCGGCGAGGTCGAAAAGGCCGCGCCCGGATTCATGGATTCGCTGCCTCCGATCCAGCCTCCGCCCGGCCACTAGCGCCCTCTCTCCCAGGCAGGGCGAGGGTACGCGCCTGAGCGCGCGGCAGCGTTACAATTCAGGTATGTTGATCGGTGTACCCAAAGAGATTAAGCCCGACGAACACCGGGTGGGATTGAGTTTAAGCAGTGCGCGCGAGTTAATCGAGAACGGCCACGAATTACTGGTACAGACCGGCGCCGGCGCGGGATTGCGCCGCAGCGACGAAGATTACCGGGCCCTGGGCGCAGCCATCGCCTCCAGCGCGGAAGAGATATTCGGGAAGGCCGAAATGATCGTGAAGGTCAAGGAGCCGCAGCGCGATGAATGCCGGATGCTGCGCGAGGGCCAAGTCCTTTTCACCTACCTGCATCTGGCTCCCGACCCGGACCAGGCGCGCAGGCTGATGGAGTCCGGAGTCACGGCCATCGCCTACGAAACGGTCACCGACGTCCACGGCCACCTGCCGCTTCTGGCGCCGATGAGCGAGGTCGCCGGCCGCATGGCGGTGCAGGCCGGAGCGCACTGCCTGGAAACCGAAATGGGCGGCTGCGGCAAGCTCCTGGGCGGCGTGCCCGGGGTGCTGGCGGCCAACGTCGTGGTGCTGGGCGGCGGCGTGGTCGGCACCAATGCGCTGCGCATCGCCGTGGGCATGGAAGCGCGCGTCGTGGTGCTGGACAAGTCGCTGGCGCGGCTGAGGGAGCTGGACCTGCAGTTCGGGCCACGGCTCAACACCATGTACTCCACCCGCTCGGCGATCGAGGAATACGTCGCGCAGGCGGACCTGGTGATCGGCGCGGTGCTGGTTCCGGGCGCCTCCACCCCGCAACTCGTGACGCGCGAGATGGTCCAGGGCATGGCGGCCGGATCGGTGCTGGTGGACGTGGCCATCGACCAGGGCGGCACCTTCGAGACCAGCCATCCCACCACCCACTCCGACCCCACCTACGTGGAAGAGGACGTCGTGCATTACTGCGTGGCCAACATGCCGGGCGTGGTGCCGCGCACGTCCACCCAGGCGCTCAACAACGCCACCCTGCCGTTTGCGCTGGCGCTGGCGAACAAGGGCTGGCGCCGGGCCATGCGCGAGGATCCCGGTTTGATGGCCGGGCTTAACGTTCATGCCGGGCGCGTCACCAACCAGGCCGTGGCCGAGGCGCTGGACCACTCGTTTACTCCGCCGCAAGACGCGCTTAATATTCACTGATTGAACCGCGGCAACCGGAACGGAACTGTTTATGCCCACGAATACACAACCCGAAGCACGGCCCAGGCGGGCGCTGGGCAAGCGCCCCGCGTTTTACGGCGACGAACGCCTGGACATGCTGTTCGCGATGCTTACGACGCTCCTTGGCGAGGTGAGCGTGATCCGCGAGCGGATCGACACGCACGAGCGGCTGCTGGAAAAGGCCGGGCTGTTCGGCAAGGACACCGTGGATGCGTGGCTGCCCGACGCGGCGGCCGAGGCGGAGCGGGCCCCGATCCGGCAGCAGATGATGGGCCGGGTGCTTCGCTACCTGGAAGAAGATATGGAACCCGCGGCGGCCGGCGGTGAACTCGACCGCATTTCAAAGGAGGTTCAACATGGTGATGTTTGAAGCTGAAGGCGTGCGCCAGGACACCATGCGCAGCGACGTGTATCCGCGTCACGGCATGATGGCAGGCGCCACCCACGACGAACTCGCGGCGCAGAAGTACTTTCTGGGCCTGCGGGCCTATGCCAACGGGCGACTGATGGGGCATGCCATCGACGCCTGCAACGAGCGGATAATGCCCGAAATGGGCGAGCGCGACCCGGAGGACGAAAAGGACCGCACGGCGGTGCTGCGCAAATCCGAGGAACTTCCCATATTCCAGCACTGGGGCGCGCTGCTGCGCACCTCGCAGGAACTGATGTGGGACTACGTGGCCGACACCGTCGACCGGCAACTGGACCAACTGGAAGACAAGTTCCGGGGGATCAAGGACCCGATCGGCAGCCTTACGCTCCACCCGGACGTGCCGAACCCCGAATACCTCACCCTGGTCGATCAGCACATTCAGCCGGGCGGCTATCTGCATGACGCCGGCGGCGACGACGTGCGCGCCGGGGCGATCTACGACCGCGGCGCCGTGCTGTATGGCCTGGGCCGTGCCGGCGGCCTCAACGACGTGCGCGGCCACACGCTTTGCGCCTTCATACAGGACAGCTTTGGGGACGAGAAACCGAAGCGGATCCTGGACCTGGGCTGCGGCGTAGGCCACGGCACCCTGGCGCTCACCGACCTGTTCCCGAACGCCGAATTGCATGCCATCGACATCGGCGGCGCCCTGCTGCGCTACGCCCATGCCCGCGCCGAGTCGCTGGGCAAGCCGGTGCATTTCCACCAGCAGGACGCCCGCAATCTCAAGTTCGAGGACGAGAGCTTCGACATGGTCACGTCGGAAATCCTTTTCCACGAGACTTCGGGCACCGGCATGCCGGCCATCCTGAAAGAGGCCTACCGCGTGCTCAAGCCCGGCGGCGCGATGTGCAATCTGGAAGTGCCGCTACGCTACAAGGGCATGGACATGGGCGGCGTCGTGGTGCGCGACTGGCAGAACTACTACAACGCCGAGCCCTTCTGGGGCGCGCTGGGCACCGTGGACATCAAGCAGGCGATGAAAGACGCCGGCTTCACCCGCGTCATGCAGGGCTTCCAGCCGCGCACCCTGAACTTCGCGGGCGAACGGGGAACGACCGACAAGGAAGACCCCAGCATGGGAGCGCTCTCCCACTGGCTGGTCTTCGGCGGCTACAAGGAATAGCGGAGGGAGGGCGTCTCGCCCTCCCCGCTAGAAGTTGTAGGTAACCCTTAAGCCGACTTCCCGTTTGCGCGGCAGGGGCGCAAAGTTCTTGCGGTGGGGAAAACCGAAGATGCTCGTGGTTCCGCCCGCGGTCGTGTGGCTCAGGTCATTGGTCAGGTTGTTGGCGTACGCCTCGACCGACCAGCACTCGTCGATATCGGCATGCACCCTGGCGTTGAGCTTCCAGTGCCCCTCGACGGAGTTCCATTCGAAGTTGTCGATATAGAACTGCCCCATGTAGATCCCGTCCAGGCGCAACCAGACACTATTGGCGAGGCCGACCAGCTGACCAAGCTGCACGGTTGTCGACAGGCTGCCGGTCCATTCCGGCATGTAGCGGGGCCGGTTGCCGACCGCCGAGATCTGTTGACCAAGTGACAGCGTGGGCGCGAGAACGCCCGAGGCCACCGAGCCGGCGCCGGCGAAGTCAACGAACTCCACGCTGTTGTAGGCAAAGCCGCCCGAGAAATTGAACCACTCGCTGGGGGACACGTCGAACTCGATTTCCATGCCCCTGATCTCCGCATCACCGAACAGGTTGGCCGCGGTAAAGAACGGCGCCGGACTCAGTTCGAAGAAAGTCTGGTTGTCCCAGTCCATGGCGAAAGCGGCCAGCGCATAGCTGAGCCAGCCGCCCACGCGCTGCTTCAAACCCACTTCAAAAGCGGAAAGCGTCTGCTTCGGCGTAAAGAAGCCAAGGCCCAGGGGAATGCCGGTCCTTTCAGAATAATCGCCGGCATTCGTGTCGATGCCCTGCAGATTGCTCTTGGAGAAGTGCGCGTAAAGGTTGGTGTTCTCCGAGGGCTGCCAGGAAATGATCAGACGTGGCATGAACGCGCTGTACTGCTGTTCGGCATCCACGATCGCGCCGGGATCATTCGGCGTCTGGAGAACGGAAACGCCGTCGTAGACGATGTTCTGCGTATCGGTGTTCCAGCGTCCTTCCAGCGACACCGTCCACTGCTCGTTCAGCGCATAATCGACGGACCCGAATATCCCGAATACATCGGCGGCCTGGAAGTTCAGATTGTGGGTGGGGCCGAAGGCCTGGAAGGCGGCCCTCTGGTTGTCCTGCGAATAGTAGCTGGCTCCGATCGTGTAGTTCAGTCGCTCGCCCGCCGGCGGCGTGTAGCGGGTCTCGATGTAGGTATCGCGCACCCAGTTGGCGATCGAGGCCAGCCATGGAGCGCTGGAGTTGGCAAAGATAAACAGCACCGGCGTGCCGAAGTTGTTGTCGTTGATGACCCAGCTTGACGATTCCCCCCGGGCGATCTGGGCGGTGATTACGCCCTCGTTGGCCAGTTGGTATTCTCCGGAGACATCAACCCTCCAGAGTTCGTAGACGTTTTCCAGTCCTTGCGGCGGCGACACCATGCTTACGCCCTCCATTTCCGGCGGCAGCGTCGTTACGAACGACCAGGGATTGGAGAACATGAACACCGGTGTGCTGTCGTTAACGGTGCCGGTATCGGAAAAATTGATTGGCGTCGTATCCCAGTCCGGCATGTTCCCGCAGAAGGTGTTCCTGAAGGACTGCGAAAGATCGGTGGTGAAGCTGCCGTCGTTCTGGCCGGTAGCCACCGAGCGGAAATTGCCTGTGTAGGTCCGGTTGCAACTGCCCGCCGCCACGTGTCCGGGTTGAGACTGAAGGATCCGGGTGTCGTCGGAGTCGACATAAAAGCCGGTGACCTGGAAGCTCAGGGCGTCGGAAACGTCGAACGTGAGCATCCCGGTCACTGCCGTCGTATTTTCTTCGTTCAAGGGGTCGCCGTTGTCAAACGCCCAGTCGGCGCCTACCCTTTCCTGACTCAGGGCGACGCGCACGCCCACCTTGTCGCTGATCGGCCCGCCGATGGCGCCGACAAAATTGTGGCTGCTCTCGTCCGACGCGGAATAGGACACCGACGCCTTGCCGCTGAACTCGTCGCCCGGCCTGGCCGGGATGTAGTTGACGGCCCCGGCGAAGGTGTTGCGGCCAAAAAACGCGGTTTGCGGTCCCTTCAGGATCTCAATCCGCTCCAGGTCCATCAGCGGCAGAATGCCGGCGCCATCGGAAATGTAGCCGCCTTTCCAGAACACCGCGCCGGCGCGGGAAGCCGGAGTGGCCTGCTGCACGCCCAGCCCGCGAAAGCGTATCGAGGGGTTGTAGCGGCCGCCGAATCCGCCGGCGCCGATGGTCTGGAAGACGAAGCCCGGCGTGATCGAGGCGAGCTGCTCCAGCGTGTTCATGCCGAGGGCGTCGAGGTCCTCCTGGCTGTATGCCGATACGGCTACCGGAATTTCGAGTACCGACTCGTCGCGTTTACGCGCCGTGACCACGATTTCCTCGAATTCCTGCGCGGCAAGGTCCTGAATGCCCATCAGGGCGGCGGCGCACACAGCGGCAACGCCGGCGAGCCGGCGGAAGCAGACACTAATTGTCATGTTTTGTCCCCTGGAAAGTTGACCAGCGCATTGAATCCCAAAAGAAAAGAGGGAATTCAATGTCCCCACGGGGGATCAGTATATGTACATTGACCGTTGGCGCAAAATTCCCCAGGTAAATCGGCGGCCGGTGGGGGATAGAATCGGCTGCCTTGCAGAACGACTGACCAGCCCCGGGGCCGATGCCCAGTAACGAATCCTCCGAACTCAGCGAGACTGGTGCCGCCGAACAAGTGCTCGGCGCCTACGGCCTGCGAGCCGAATCGCTGGAATACATGAACCATGGCCTGATCAACCGCACCTGGCGGATCCATGGCGAGAACGGCGCACGTTACGCATTGCAGCGCCTGAGCCCCATCCTGGGCCCGGAGATCCACGAGGACATCGAGGCGGTGACGGCACATATCGCCGCCAGGGGCATGGCCACGCCCCGGCTGGTGCGCTCATCCGGCGGCGGCCTCTGCGTGGAGCGGGCCGACGGCGTCTGGCGCCTGCTCACCTGGCTGGAAGGCGAGTTCCACAACCGGCTCGAGAACACCCGCCAGGCCGCACAGGCCGGCGCCCTGCTGGCCCGCTTTCACATGGCGCTGGCCGATCTTGAGCATTCCTTCGCCAGCAAGCGCCGGCCGATACACGAGCCCCGGCGCCGCATCCGGGAGCTTGAACAAGCGCTGGCCGAGCATCGCGGCCACCCCCTGCACGCGGAAGCCGAGAGCCTGCGGCGCAAGACGCTAAAGCTGCTCTCGCAACTGCCTGCCCTGCCCGAAACGCCGTTGCGCGTGGCCCACGGCGACCCCAAGATCAACAACATGCTGTTCTCGCCCGATGGCGAAGGCCTGGCCATGCTGGACCTGGACTCGCTGGGCCGCCTGAGCCTGCCCTTTGAGCTGGGCGACGCGTTTCGTTCCTGGTGCAATCCGGTCGGCGAGGACAGCGAGGATACGGAGTTCTCGGTCGAGCTGTTCGAGGCCGCCCGGTCCGGCTACCTGGACGTGGCCACCTTCCTCAGCGAAGACGAGCGCTCCAGCCTGGTGGACGCCACGCTCTGGATCACGCTGGAACTGACCACCCGTTTCACCGCCGACATCGTCAACGACCGCTATTTCGGCTGGGACCCCGAGCGCTTCGCCTCGCGCGCCGAGCACAACCTCGTGCGCGCCCGCGGCCAGCTCCGCCTCGCCGAGTCCCTCATGGCCGCCCTCCCCGCCCTGGAAGCGAGATGGCGCTGAAGCACCTCATCGAGACGTTCGCGGCCTGGAAGCAGGCCGGCGGCCGGCTGGTGCTGGGGACGGTCTACGAAACCGCGGGATCGACCTATTCGAAGTCCGGATCGCGCGTGCTCATCGACGGCGAGGGCAACTACCAGGGGCTGGTGAGCGGCGGCTGCCTGGAGGGCGACCTGGCGGAGCACGCCGCTTCCGTGCTGGAGTCGGGCGAAGCGCGCTCGGTCTGCTACGACATGCGCGGCGAGCACGACATCCTGTTCGGGACCGGCGTGGGCTGCGACGGAATGCTCAAGGTGCTGCTGCAGCCGCTCTCGCCCGGCGGCGAAAATCCCTGGGCGCCGCTGGCGCGGATGGCGGAGCTGGCGATGGGCTCAAGGGCATCGCGCTGCGCGGTCGTGGTGGAGGGCGACCAGGCGCCGGTGGGCAGCACGTTCCTGGACGACGAGGTGCCCGCCGAGCATCCGGACGGCCTTCACACGCTTGAGAACCCCGCGCGCAAGGTGCTGGTTTATCCGCTTGAGCCGATTCCGCGGCTCCTGGTGCTGGGCGCCGGCGTGGACGCCGTGCCGCTGGTGGAGTTCGCCGAACGGCTGGGCTGGCGCGTAACGGTCTGCGACCATCGCCGCTCGTACCTTCAGCGCGGCGACCTGGCCGCGGCCGAGGCCGTGCGCGAGCTCCGGCCCGAGGACATCGCCGAGCGCATCGACCTGGATTCCTGGGACGCCTGCGTGGTCATGAGCCACCACCTGGCCTCCGACCGCTCCTACCTGGCCGCCCTGGCGAACCGCCCCATTCCATGGGTTGGCGTGCTCGGCCCCAAAGCACGCCGCGAGCGCCTGCTGCGGGAACTGGGAGAAGGCGCCGGCGACCTGCACGGCAAACTCCGCGGCCCCGTGGGCCTGGACATCGGCGCCAACGACCCGGCCTCGATCGCGCTTTCGATCATGGCCGAACTCACCGAAACGTACACGAAGCGCATAAGAGGTTGAATCGCAGCCGATTTCTTGTTGACACACCCAAGTATCGAGGAGTATAAAGACCTATGGAAGGACGCGTTTGGTCGGCGTGTCCATGGAATTCGAAAAGGAGAACGAAAATGACCCAGGCAGGATTCGAACCGGTTGCCGCGAGTCAGCGGCTGCAAACGGCCGGACTTCCGGCAGAGCAAGCGGAAGCGGTAGTGGAGACCGTATCGGAAGTGAACGTTCTTACGCAGCAAGTCGCCGACGACCTGTCGGATTTGAAGTCGTACATTCAGGCGAACATGGTCACCCGGGACGACCTCAAGGACTTCGCCACCCGGGATGACTTCAAGGACTTCGCCACCCGGGACGACCTCAGTGCGTTTGTGACCAGGGAAATGCTCACGGCGGATCTCGCGGTCCTGAAGTCCGAGATTTTCCGCTTTGGTTTTATCGCTACCGGAATCCTCGGCACGCTCATCCTGGGACTGGCCAGCATGATCGCAGCGATGTCCGTTGCCGCTCTGTGGCGGTAGCGGCCTCGCGGTTCCTCAGGCCTTCAGAAAATCCCGGAACCGGCGGGCGTTGCGGACGTAGATTTCGGCGCCCCGCGCCACTTCGGCGCGCTCTTCGTCGCTGAGCATGCGCACCTGGCGGCCGGGCACGCCCATGATCAGGCTGCCCGGCGGATACTCGCGGCCCTCCGGCAACAGGGCGCCGGCCGCCACCAGGCTGTTGGCGCCCACGTGCGAGCCGTTCAGCAGGATTGCGCCCATGCCGATGGTGCATCCGTCCCCTACCGTGCAGCCGTGCAGAATGACCCGATGCCCAACGGTTACGTCGTCTCCGACCGTCGTGGGGAAGCTGGGATCGGTGTGCGCTACCGAACCGTCCTGGATGTTGCTGCGCGCGCCGATACGAATCGGCTCGTTGTCGCCGCGCAGCACGGCGCCGAACCACACGCTCGAGTCCTTCCCGAGCTCCACGGCGCCGATCACCGCTGCATCCGGGGCGATAAACAGTGCTTCCGAGTTCGGCGCGCGGTCACCCAACCGGTAAATCACGGTATTTCTCCCACGTAGCGCCGCGGCTGCGCCGTAAAGCCGGGTCCGAACTCGTAGAGAAGCGGCGCCCCGGTGGGAATCTCCAGCCTGACGATATCGTCATCGGAGATATTCTCCAGCAGCTTCACCAGCGCCCGCAGGCTGTTGCCGTGGGCGGAGACCAGGGTGCAGCGCCCGGCCTCGATGTCCGGGGCGATGCGGCTCTCCCAGCAGGGCTGCACGCGTTCCAGCGTGTCCTTGAGCGACTCGGCGGCCGGCGGCGCGTGCACGCCGGCATAGCGCGCGTCATGGCGCGGATGGCGCGGGTCGTCGGGCTCGAGCGCCGGCGGCGGGATGGCGTAGGAACGACGCCATATCTTCACCTGCGCCTCGCCGTGCCTTTCCATGGTCTCGGCCTTGTTCAGGCCCTGCAGCGCGCCGTAATGACGTTCGTTCAGGCGCCAGTGCCGATGGACCTTGATGCCGCTGCATTCCAGCTCGGCCAGCATCAGCGACAACGTCCGCACGGCGCGTGTCAGCACCGACGTGTGGGCCACCTCGGGGACCAGGCCGGCGCCGCGGAGCAGGCGCCCGGCGCGGCTGGCCTCTTCCTCGCCCGCGGGGCTCAAGTCAACGTCGGTCCAGCCGGTAAAACGGTTCTCGCGGTTCCACAGGCTCTCGCCGTGCCGGCACAGGACCAGCCGCCCATACGAGGGCTTCACGAGGCCAGCTTGAGGTCCGCCACCACCGCTCCCAGGAATCGGGACGCATCGGCGCCGGCCACGCAGCGATGATCGAAGGTGAGCGACAGCGGCAGCATGCGCCGGATCGCGATCTCGCCATTCACGGCCACGACTTCGTCGCGGGCCGCGCCGCTTCCGAGGATTCCCACGGTGGGCGGCACCATCAGCGGCGTGGCGTAGCGCGACGATCCGCCGGCGATGTTCGACAGCGTGATGGTGTAGCCGCGCACCTCCTCCGGCTTCAGGGTGCGGTCGGCGCCGGCCTTCTTCAGCCGCGCCACTTCCTCGCGCAGCTCGTCGAGGCCAAGCGTGCCGGCGTTGAAGATGGTGGCCACGATCAGACCGTGGGGCGTGTGCATGGCCAGGCCCATGTGCACCTCTTCGGACATCGAAAGCACGCCGGTCCCGGCGCTGAAGGTCCCGTTCAGCCGCGGTTCGGCGCGCGCGCCGGCCACCATGGCCCGGATCAGCCGCGGCGTGAAATCGCGCGGCGACTCCCAGTCGTGGATGTCGGCGTCGTCCATCACGGTGCACAACGCCACTTCGCTGTGCGCGGCGGTCATGCTGCGGAACATGGCGCGGCGCGGGCCGGAGAGTTTCTCGTCGGTCGCGGATGCGCCTGCGGGAGCGGCCTCGGCGCTTGCCTGGCCGGCGGCGCCTTCCGCCGCCTTTGCCACGTCCTTCGCCGTGATCCGGCCGCCCGGGCCGGAGCCCTCAAGGTCGGTCAGGTCCACGCCCAGTTCGCGGGCCAGGGCGCGCACCGAAGGGGCGGCCTTGACGCGCTTCCTCCCGGGCGCCGCGGCGGCCGACCGGGTGGTGTCGCTCATGACCACGGCGCTGGCCGGCAGTTCGCCGACCACGCCGGGGGCCTCGTCCCTGCCGTCGGCGGCGGGCTCGGCGGGACCGGGTTCCGCCTCCGGAGCGGCGTCGCTGCCGGGGAGGTCGAAACGGGCCAGCACGTCGCCCACCGGGATCACGTCGCCGGCCTCGCCGTGGATCGAGACCACGCGGCCCGAAACCGGCGACGGCACTTCCACCACGGCCTTGTCGGTCTCCACCGACACCAGCGGTTGATTCAGCTTGATCTCGTCGTTGGCGGCGACATGCCATTCCACGATCTCGGCCTCGGTCAAACCCTCGCCCAGATCCGGCAATTTAAACTCTCTCATTCCAATCTTCCCGGTTGAAGTATCGATCAGCTCTCCAGGCACTCGTGCACGGCGTCCTTGATTCGTTGCACGCCCGGAATATAGCCGTATTCCATGCGCGCCAGCGGCGGCACGGCGTCGTAGCCGCCCACGCGAATCACCGGCGCCTCCAGGCTGTAGAGCCCTTCCGAGGCCAGCACCGCGGCCACTTCCCCGCCCAGTCCGCCGCTTATCGCGGCCTCGTGAACGATGACCGCGCGCCCGGTGCGCGACACCGATTCCAGGATCGTTTCCTTGTCCATGGGGCTGACCGTGGCCAGGTCCATCACTTCGCAGTCGATGCCCTCGTCGGCCAGTTCGCCGGCCGCGTTCCAGGTTTCCAGCGCCGAAGCGCCCCAGGTGATCAGGGTCACGTCGGTGCCCGGCCGGGTCACGAAGGCCTTGTCCAGCGGCAGACCCTCGCCGTTGTCCGGCACCTCCTGGCGGAAGGCGCGGTAAATCCGCTTGGGCTCCAGGAAAACCACCGGGTCCGGGTCGCGGATCGCCGAAAGCAGCAGGCCGTAGGCCCGCACCGGCGAGGACGGGATCACGACCCGCACGCCGGGCATGTGCGCGAAAAAGGCCTCGGTGCTCTCGGAATGGTGTTCGGGCGCGCGGATGCCGGTCCCGAACGGCGCCCGGAGCACCATCGGGCAGGTCAGCCGCCCGCGGGTGCGGTTGCGCATCCGGCTGGCGTGGCTGACGATCTGGTCGAGCGCCGGGTAGATGAAGCCCATGAACTGGACTTCCGGCACCGGCTTGAACCCCTGCGTGGCCATGCCCACCGACAAGCCGGCGATCATCGCCTCGGCCAGCGGCGTGTCGAACACCCGCTCGATGCCGAATTTTTCCTGCAGGCCCACCGTGGCCCGGAACACCCCGCCGTTTACGCCCACGTCCTCGCCGAACACCACCACGGTTTCGTCGTGGGCCATCTCCCAGGCCAGCGCCTGGTTCACCGCTTCGACCAGCGTGAGGTTAGCCATCAATCCGGGACGGGATAGCGGCGGGCGATTTCCCGCTGCGCCTCAAGCGCGGCGGGCATGTTGGCGAACTGGTGCTCGAAGATCTCCTCGATCTTCGGCCGGGGCGTCGCCAGGTAGGCTTCGACCTCCTTCTCGACCTCGGCTTCCAGTTCCTCGATCAGCGCGGTTTCCTGCTCATCGGTCCAGCCGAAGCGCTCCTCCATGAACCGCTTCATGCGGTGAAGCGGCGCGCGCCGGCGGGCCTGTTCGACCTCGTCGTCGGGGCGATAGCGGGTGGCGTCGTCGGCCGTGGTGTGGTCGGCCAGCCGGTAGCTCAGGGCCTCGACCAGCGTGGCCCCGCCGCCCGAGCGGGCCCGCTGCGTGGCGATTTCGGCGGCGTTGCGCACCGCGATCAGGTCGTTGCCGTCCACCTGCTCGCCCGGAATGCCGACGGCGATCGCCTTCTGCGCCAGCGTCTGCGCTGCCGTCTGGCCTTCCACCGGCATGGATATGGCGTAGCGGTTGTTGGTGACCCAGAAGACCACCGGCAGATTCATCGCGCCGGCGGCGTTCAGGGCCTCGTAGAACGCGCCTTCGGAGGTGGCGCCGTCGCCGCACAGCGCCACCGCGCAGGCCTCGTCGCCGCGCATCTTCAGCGCCAGCGCCGCGCCCGCGGCATGCAGGCATTGCGTGGCGATCGGCACGCAATAGGGAAAATCGTGCCGGGCGCCGTCCCAGTCGTGGCCGCGCTCATCTCCGCCCCACACCGCCAGCAGCTGGCTCATGCGCACGCCCCGCCAGATCACGGCGCCATGCTCGCGATAGGAGGGCGCCAGCACGTCTTCGGGCCGCATGGCGGCCGCCAGGCCGATCTGGGCGGCCTCGTGGCCGTTGCTGGAGGCGATGGTGCCGACCTGCCCGGTGCGCTGGAGGTTGATGCAGCGCCGATCGAACACTCTCGTCAGGTGCATGAAGCGATACATGCGCGCCATTTCGTCCGCATCGGCGGCGAATTCGGGCAATTCTTGCTGGGCTTTACCGTGCTCGTCTAAGAACTGCGTATACGTAATTTCAAACTGGGCTACTACCGGCATGTGACGACTCGATTCGGGTTGCAAAGTATATCGCGGATGCTTGAATTCAATGAGCAATTGCAAGGCCGGGCGAAGGCATCCGGCCCTCGGCGAGGGCGGCGACGCCCTCGCTCCCGGCCTGGTGGAAACTATAATTCCCGGGCGATGCTGACGCACATTGATTCGAAGCGGCGCCCCGGGATGGTGGACGTGGCCGGCAAGGCCGTGACCGAGCGCACGGCCACGGCCCGCGCGGTCGTCGTGCTGCCTCCCGAGGCTGCCCAACAGGCCGAAGACGGTGAAATCAGGACCCACAAGGGGCCGGTGTTCCAGACCGCCATCATCGCCGGCACGCAGGCCGCCAAGCGCACCCACGAACTGATACCCTTCTGCCATCCGCTCAAGCTCGAGGGCTGCCGCATCGCGCTCGATCTGAAGGGCAACGAGGTCCGGATCGAGTGTTCCGTGAAAGTGACCGGCAAGACCGGCGCGGAAATGGAGGCGCTGACCGGGGCGACGGTTGCCGCGCTGACCGTCTACGACATGCTGAAATCGGTCTCGCACGGCATCGAGATCACCGCCACGCGGCTGGTCAACAAGACCGGCGGCAAGAGCGACTACCGCGATGACGGCGCCGGCTGACGCGCCGATATCCGGCGTGGTGCTGGCGGGGGGCCTGAGCACGCGCTTCGGCAGCGACAAGGCGGCTGCCGAAATCGGCGGAGTGAGCCTGCTTCAGCGCGCGGTCCGCCTGCTCGAAGAGGTCCTGGACGACGTCTGGGTGTCGGTTCGCCCGGACCAGGTCTCCGACGTGCTGCGTTCAAGTTACCGCTGCCTGGTGGACCGCCATCCGGGCAAGGGGCCGGCGGCGGGCCTGGAAGCGGCGCATGCCTCAGAGCCCGGGCGGGCCTGGCTGGCGCTGGCCTGCGACCAGCCGGGACTGAGCGCCGCCGACCTCAAGCGCCTGCTCGCCGAACGCGACCCGAAGGCCGCCGCAACGGCTTACTGCGACACCGCCACCGGCGCCCCGCAGCCATTGTGCGCAATCTACGAACCCGCTACCCTTGCGGGTCTGGCGAAACAGACGGCCTCCGGGAAGGGCCCCTCGCCGCGCGCCTACCTGGAAACCCGTGCGCTGAAACTGATCCCCATGGATATTACGAACATCAATAGTCATGACGATCTACGCAGATTTCTGCGCGGCGCAGCCTCGCAGCCGGGAGCGGTCCTATGAGCAAGAACGACGGTAACAGGCCGACACGCCGCGAGGCGGAGGAAGCGGTGCGCGTGCTGCTGGGCTGGACCGGCGACGACGTCGAGCGCGAAGGCCTGGTGGACACGCCCAAGCGCGTTGCGCGGGCCTTCGAGGAATGGTTCAGCGGATACTCGGTGGACCCGTACGAATTTCTGTCACGCACGTTCAGGGAAGTCAACGGCTACGACGAGATCGTGGCGCTCACGCATATCGACTTCAACTCGCACTGCGAGCACCACATCGCGCCGATCATCGGCAAGGCGCACGTGGCCTACCTGCCGCGCGAGAAGGTGGTGGGCATCAGCAAGCTGGCGCGGGTCGTTGACGCCTACGCGCGGCGCCTGCAGGTGCAGGAAAAGCTCACCGCGCAGATCGCCGAGTGCATTTCCACGGTCCTGGAGCCGCGCGGCGTGGCGGTCGTGGTCGAAGGCGCGCACGAATGCATGACCACGCGCGGCATCGGCAAGCGCAACGTGAGCATGGTGACCAGCCAGATGCTCGGAATTTTCCGCGACGACGCCCGCGCGAGGGCCGAATTCCTGGCAATGATCGACCGCAGGCGGTGATAATACGCCGCACCGGGGGGTGCCGCGGAAAATCACTTGGCTCACGAGGTTCGATCGATAGAAGACGCACGGGCGCTGGAAGGCGTCGAGGTGGGCGTGTCCGACTGGATTCTGGTGGACCAGGAGCGGATCGACCGCTTCGCCCGGGCCACCGAGGACTTCCAGTGGATCCACGTCGATCCCGAGCGGGCGGCGAAAGAACTCGAGACCGGCGCCACCATCGCCCACGGCTACCTCACGCTGTCGCTGATCCCGGGCGCCACCGAGGAGTTCGTCCATTTCCCCACGCTCAAGCGGGCGATCAACTGGGGGCTGAACAAGGTGCGCTTTTCCAGGATGGTGGTGTGCGGCAACCGCGTGCGCGTGCGCACCACGGTGCTCAAGGCAAGGGCCCGCCTCGGCGGCATACAGATGACCTGCCGGCACCGGATCGAAATCGACGGGCAGAACAAGCCCGCCTGCACCGCCGAGACCCTCGGCCTCTACATGATCTAGCGGGGATATCCGGTGGGCGTATCGGGGCCCGCCGCGTTGGCGTAGTTGATCAGCATGAAGCTGATGCGGCCTTCGGCGAACTCGAAGAAGTTCGAGTTCAGCAACTGCTGCGTGGGATGGTCCGCGTAGAGTCCGCCGGGCTTGGGCGTCAGGCGCACGACAAAGCGGCTGGCCGCGCGCTGCCCGTCCACGTCGATCGTGTGGCGGAAATGGCCGAACCAGCAGTCGTAGTTCCCGCAAAGATGCTCGAAGAAGCTCCCCAGCGGCTCCTGCCCGGGGCCAGGTGACGGCGAATAGCGGCGTTCGGGGTTGTCGCCGTGGCGTATCAGCACCTCGGCGTCGGCGGCGAAGCAATCCCGCACCGCTTGAAGGTCATCGGCGGAAACGTTGCCGAAATAGCGGCGCTCGATGAAATCGATAAACGCGGAGCGGTCCTTCATTTCCTAGCCGTTCGGCCGCATGAGCGCGAGGAACCCGCGGATGCGCCGGGCGTTGGTGCCGACGTCGGACAGGCCCAGCCTCGACTTGGAGCGAATGTCCACCAGCGAACCGTCGCCGGCGGGCGTGATCCGCACCACGATGTCGTCCTTGAAACCGAACCAGGCGGTAGTGGCGACAGCCTCCAGGCGCCCTTCGTCAGGCGCCACGGTGATCACCTCCCATTCCATTTCGCGCGCGGCGCTTTCCGCAACCGCCATCGCCGCCGCCGGCGATACGTCCAGCTCCAGCGGCTGGATTTCGGGATACGCCGCAAGCTGCTGTTCGGCCACCTTTTCGCCAACGTATTCCGGCGGATTGGGCGCCCCCGCGCGCAGCGGCAGTATGTCCACGAATTCGGGCGGGTTGACGGTGTCGGTGGTGATGTCGTGGATCGGCGGAGAGACCTGCCCCTGGCGAAGCCACAGCAGGTTGTTGAGGGTCATTCCGACGCTTAGGACCAGCGCGATCCAGCAGGCGGCGTTGAGTTGCCAACTCCCCATGCGGCCGCGGCCGCCGATCATTGCGACCAGCAGAAACAGCATCGCCAGCGCCATGATTGCAACGCTGCCGACGTAGCCGATGAAGGCCGGTGCCAGGGTCAGCAGCTCCAGCCGGTATCCGCCGATGCTCACCCCCACGACAACGGCGCCCACCGCCCAGATCCACACCCCGATCCTGGCGAGCGTTACGGACATCCTGCCATGTCTGGCCATAGTCCACCCTCTCCCAAAGCGAGCGGTCTATATTACGGCATACCCCGGCGCCGATGCTGTACGCTTTACACCCATGGACACGCGATCCGATCCGACGGGCGCGGACGGCCTGAAGGGACTGGTCGACCAGCTCGAGCTGGAGCAGCTTGAACAAAACCTCTTCCGGGGCCAGAGCCGCGACTTCGGCACCGGCCGGGTATTCGGCGGCCAGGTGCTGGGCCAGGCGCTGTACGCCGCCCTGCGCACCGTCGAAGGGCGCGTGGCGCACTCGCTGCATGCCTATTTTCTGCGCGAGGGCGACATCCGCGCGCCGATCGTGTACGAGGTGGACCGCGCCCGCGACGGCGGCAGCTTCTCCAACCGCCGCGTGGTGGCCATACAGCACGGACGGCAGATGTTCAACATGGCCGCATCTTTCCAGGCCGCCCAGGAGGGCCCCGAGCACCAGGACCCGATGCCGGAGGCGCCGCCGCCCGAGGAACTCAGGGACCTGCGCAAGCTGGCCCGCGGCGAAGCGGACTGGATGCCGCGCCGGTATTTCCACCTGCTCAGGCTGACCCAGGCGCTCGACTTCCGGCCGGTGGACCCGAAGCACACCCTGGGGACTGGCGCCCGCGAGCCCCGCCAGATGCTGTGGATGCGCACTTCAACGCGCTTGCCGGACGATGTCGAGGCCCACCAGGCGTTTCTGGCCTTCATGTCCGACATGGGGCTGATCGGCATGGTGACCTTCCCGCACGTTCGCCCGGCCGTCGGTTTTCAGCTCGCCAGCCTCGATCACGCCATGTGGTTCCACTGCCCGGTGCGCGTCGACGAGTGGCTGCTGTTCGACCTGCACAGCCCGCGGGCCGGCGGCGCGCGCGGCTTTGCCCGGGCCTCCGTGTACGCGCGCAACGGAACGCGCGTGGCCACCATGGCCCAGGAGGGGCTGTTCCGCATCCGGAGAACGCGCGCCTGAACGCAATGCCCCGCACGCTGTTCGAGAAGCTCTGGGCCGCCCATGAGATTGCGCGGACCGACGACGGCCAGTCCCTGATCGCCATCGACCGGGTTTTTCTGCATGAGCGCACCGGCACGCTGGCGCTGCAGGCGCTGGAGAAGGCCGGGCGGACGATACGCCATCCCGAGCGCGCGTTCTGCGTGATGGACCACATCGTCGATACCAAGCCGGGACGCCCGGGACTGACGCGCATGCCCGGCGGCGCCGAGTTCATCACGGCCACGCGCGAGGCGGCGCTCAAGGCCGGCATCCGGCTGTTCGACATCGACGACCCCAGCCAGGGCATCGTGCACGTCATCTCGCCGGAACTCGGCATTGCCCTGCCCGGCCTGACGCTGGTATGCCCCGACAGCCACACCTGCACGGTGGGCGGCCTGGGCGCGCTGGCCTGGGGCATCGGCACCACCCAGGCCGAGCACGCGCTGGCCACCGGCACGCTCAGGGTGGAGAAGCCGGCGGCCATGCGGGTGCGCTTTATCGGCCGGCCGGATCCGGCGGTAACGGCGAAGGACCTGATTCTTGCGGTAATCGCCGAGCACTCCGCCACGGGCGGCCTGGGCTGCGCGGTGGAGTTCGCCGGCGATGCGATCGAAGCGCTGGGCGTGGAAGCGCGCATGACGCTTTGCAACATGGCCATCGAGTTCGGCGCCTGGACCGGCATGGTGGCGCCCAACGAAGAGGTGTTCGAATACGTGAGCGGGCGCGAGTTTTCCCCGCGCGGCACGCTCCGGGACCAGGCGCTGGCGGCCTGGCGGGAGCTGAAGACGGACGAAGGAGCAGTGTTTGACCGCGAACTGGAACTGGACTGCGAAGGCCTGGCCCCGCAGGTGAGCTGGGGCACCAGCCCCGAGCATACGGTCGGGATCGACGGCGTCGTGCCGGAGCCCGTCGGCGCATCGGGCCGGCGCGAGGGGATGCGCCGGGCGCTGGACTACATGGGCCTGGCGCCGGGCGGGCGCCTGGAGGGGCTGGAAATCGGCGCCGCCTTTATCGGTTCGTGCACCAACGCGCGGCTGTCGGACCTGCGGACGGCGGCCGGGATTCTTGACGGCCGGCGGGTGGCCGATGGCGTCAAGGCGATCTGCGTGCCGGGCTCCACGGCCGTGCGGGCCGCCGCCGAGGCCGAGGGTCTGCACCGGGTGTTCGAGAGCGCCGGTTTCGAGTGGCAGGAGTCCGGCTGCGCCATGTGCTTCTAC
>Ga0209021_1001213_pt1 | contig 27065 bp, 22 predicted proteins | sample PinacodermFT_FD_187299 | JGI IMG/M metagenome (GOLD analysis project Ga0209021, IMG submission 187299) | Host-associated microbial community of the marine sponge Aplysina aerophoba from Gulf of Piran - sponge pinacoderm, lysed by freeze-thaw... | ecosystem: Host-associated > Porifera > Sponge >... | reverse complement strand
GTCGGCGAATCCGGCTCCGTTGTTGGGGGTTGTCAGGTTGAGGGCGCGGGTGAGGAAGGTCGCCATCTCTGCTCGGGTGACGGGCCGGTTGGGGCAGTACCGCGGCGGTTCTTGTGAGCAGCCTTGGGTGATGCCGGCGGCGCGTAGCGCGTCGATGCTGGCGGTGTGGGGGTTCGACTCGGGCACGTCGGCGAACTCGACGTCGGTGTCGGTGTCGTCTCCGTTTCCGCCGGTTTCGTCGTCGTCGGGGTCAGTGTCGTCTGGGATTATGGGGCCGGGGGGGGGTCCCGGGCCGCCGATTGGGTTGTTGACAGGAGCACGGTCGCGAGTGGCCTGCGTAGCCGACGACGTGACCCGCTCGGCCCCGAACGACCCGTCGACATAGGACGCCACCACACGCAGCGCATGCCCCACATCGTCGTCGACCGGCGTGTAGGACGCCCCTACGGCACCGGCGATGTCGCCCCAGCCTGTGCTGAGACGCTGCCACTGCCACGACACGCCCGACGGACCGTCATCATCAGCCAGCGACGCCGACAGCGCTGTACCCGCACGCGGGAGCAGGGTGGACAGACTCACCGCGCCGGGCTCGTCCACATCGGTGACACTGATCGTCACTGCAATCGAGTCGTCGGTGCTGTCGTCTGTGTCGCCGCTGCGGTTGATGCCGTCGGTGACCGACAGCGTGAACCGGTAGGTGGGTTTGTCCTCGTAGTCCAACGAGGCGAGGGTGGACAATTGCCCGGTGGCCTCGTCGAGCGTGAATGCGTCGGCGTCGGCGCCCGACTTGGAGTACGTCAGCGTGTAGAGGTGTGTCGAGCTGGCCGCGACCGCTCCGCCGAGACCGGCTCCCGGCGCCGTGTTCTCCGCAACACTGCGGGTGGTGCTGGCGGCGGCGAATTCTGGAGGCTGGATGTAAGGCAAGATGGTGTGCGCCGCGGCGGGAACGTCGGTGAGCCGGGTGCCGTCGGCCGTGCACACTCCGGCGGGGTCGCTGCCGGTGCAGTCCTGGTCGGCGAGAAGGCTGAAGGTGATGGCGTCGCCGGTGGGAACCAGGGTGAACCGATAGGCATGCGCCGGCAGGCCGGCCTCCACCAAGGGCTCAATTGATTCGACCGTCGCGCCGACGATCGAGACCGACGAGGTGGCGGTGAAGTCCGCCACCGGCCGGTTGAACGCCACCGCCACGGTGGGACGGTCCGAAGGGCCATCGTGGCGGGTCGAGGTGTGGGCGCCGTCGACGACAGCGGCCTGAAGCGGCGCGGCCGCATCCGCCAGAACCGCCGGCGACAGCGGCATGGCCCGCTGTGAGTTGAACCGACCGGGGATCGTGATCGAGAGCAACTCCTCGCCGGTGTTGGGGTCGACCTGGGTGATGGACTTGTTCGGCTTTGATGACGGTGGCCAGGTTGGACACGGGCCCGCACTGCTGTAGCAGGGGATCCAGCTTCCCCAGCTGACCAGCCAGTCTCCGTTCTCGAGTGCTTCGGCGTGACCGTGGAACTGCCCGGCCCGCGAGCGTGTGCCTCCCAGGGAGTGGTCCCGCATGAAGACCGCCTCGCCGCTGTCGTGGTCCAGCGCGTACTCCACGGCGCGGCTGTACGCGCCGGTCCGATCCACGAGCTGGACATCGGTGTATGGGTCGGGCATGCACTCCACTCCGTTGTCGAACAGCAAGAGGCGCTCGCCGGGCAACAGCGACGATCCGTGCTGGCCGCAGAACTGCCCCTCCTCGTCGCCGACGAAGCTCAGCGGCGGCGGGCCCTTGCCCGCGGCCTCCCACTGCTCGTCGCTCAAGGTGGTGAGCCCCACGCGCCACACCACCTTGTGCGCCCCATCCATGTCGGGATCGATCCGCAGCACCTGGTTGCAACCCCGAAACGACGCCACGATGTCGCCGTCGATCATCTGCACGGTGTTGATGTGCGCCCAGTCCACCCACCGCGAATGGGGAGGCATGTTGGGCTTGCAGTCCTCAAACGGGATCCCGTCCCAAGAGTTCCACAGGAACTGCGACGCGCCCTGCGGGGTGCGGATCTGGATGACAGAGTCCTGGACAGGCTCCGAGGCGCCGAAGGTGTGGGTGAAGTCGCCATCGTCGGTGAGGCCGCCGAACGTGAACCCGCTGAGGTCGCGCACCGCAGGCTCATAGGCGATGAGCACGTAGTTGCCGTCGTCGAGGATCAGCGCGTCGTGGTAGTCGGTGGCCTTCAGCGGTGACACCGTCCTGATCTGGGCCAATTCCTCGAGGTTCTCGTCCAGGACATGCCATTTGGTGGTGGCAACCGTCCCCGACGAGTACAGGTACCGGTACTCGTCGGCGGCGCTGACCCAGGCGGCGCGGAAGTATCCGCATCTTCTTGCGCCGTCGCTGATGTACCACCTGGTGGCGCCGTTCGGGTCGATGATGGCGATCCGCTGGCAGCCTCCGATCAGGATCAGATCCTCGATCACGCCAGTCGCTCCCGCAGCGGTCTCGACGGTGGCGTTGAGCAGGTCCCCGAGCGCGCACCGCACGAAGTAGTCGGTGGCGGCGCCGCTTGCGCTCGCCAGCGTGATGCGGACCTCGGCATTTGCGTCATCGACGGCGACGTTGCGGGTTCCGCCGGAGGCGACCTGTGTGCCGTCGATCGACAGCCGCACGCCCGCTGCCGCCGTCGGGGTGATGGCCATGGTGTCGCCGTCGGCGGCGCACCCGATGCTGTAGTGCAGCACAGCCGGGTCGAAGGAGGGCTTCAGCACATGGCTCGGGTTGGCGCCCGAGTCGTCGGTCGACACCGACAGCGCGCTCAGCAGCTCCGCGGTGACGACCTCTTTGGTTTCGGCTGTCGCGCGGTTGCTGCTGGTGCGGCCGTCGTCATAGGTCGCGGTGACCCGCAGGAATCGTCCGGCGTCGGCTGCGCCGGCCACATGGGTGGCCGCGGTTCCGGCCAGCGCCTCCCAGCGGCCGCGGCCCACCGAACGCTCCCACAGGTAGCTGACTGCGCCGGTGACGCCGTCAGGATCTTCCAGCGTCGCGGTCAGGGTGCCGCCGAGGGCGGGCCGCGTCGTCGACAGCGTGAGGGTGCCCGGCTCGGGCTCGTCGCCGACAGTGACCTCTACGCTCAGCGACTTCGAAGCACCGTTGGCCTCGGCATGCACCGTCACCTCGTAGACGCCGTCACCGTCGCCGTCGACAGGAGCGTTGTAGTCCGGCGGCGACGAGAACAGGTGGCCGCTGAGCGGGGCCAAGCTGAACCGGAGCGCGCCGCCGGGATCGTCGATGCTGAAATGCGATGCGTCCGCCCCCGACAGCCGCCACGAAATCATGGCGGCGTCCGCGCTCGACGACGCCGAATACGTTGCCACACGACCTGGCCAGTTCTCGGGGTGAGTCACTGCCGCCTTTCCCGAAATGCTGGTCAGCTCGGCCACGTTGGTCACCGTGACCGCCAAGTGCGCGGTGGTGGAGTCGGTTCCGTTGCTCACGCTCACCAAGACCTCATAGACCCCGTCAGCATCCGAGTCGCCGGGATTCTCAAAGTCCTGCGCCGAGGCGAACGACAACACCCCGGCCGCTGTCAGCGCGAAGAGGCTTCGATCAGCACCGCCGGCCAGCGACCACGTCAAAGACGCATTCGGGTCACTGTCCATCGCCTCCAGCGTCGCCACCTCGCTGACGCCCTCGGGCGCCGACAAGAAAGCATCCGTGGTGATCTGTGGATTTGGGCTGCTGCCCAGTATTCCCAGGTCTTGTATGCGGGAGATGGTTCCGCCTGCGGCGGCGGTGGATTCGAATCGGATGTATTGGCCCTGTGCCGTGGGGAAGGTCACGAGTTTGCGGGCGTTGTTGTCGATGATGGAGTTGTCGAACGTGCCGGAGGACGCTGCCGGGTCGCCCCAGTTCGTCCCGTCGGCGCTGACATAGAGCCTGTATGTGGTGATTGCCCCGTTGACGCCGCCGTTGTCGCCGTGGGGCTCGGGCACATAGACGAGGCCGTTCATGTCATAGACAGCGCCCAGGTTGATGTCGAGTGTGTGGGGTTGGCTGCCGCTGCCCGATTCCCAGTAGGTGGTGGGGTCGCGGTCGAAGGCGTGCGAACCCGGGTGGTCCCTGTGGTGGCTGGACGCGTTGTGGAGTGTCCAGCCGGCGTTGGAGATCGGGGTCTCGTTGGCGGGCGCGGTGATCCATTCCATCTCGATGATCGCCACCCCGTCCGCGGCTTGGGTGTACAGCTGGCGGGTTTCCCAGCCGGTGGTGGTGATGTACCACCTGTTGTTGGCGGGGTCTAGGACCACTTCGGGCGCGTGCACGGGCAGCTCGGTTACGAGGTGCGCGTCTTGAGGGTTGACCTTGTCGCCGTTGAAGTCGCCGAAGTCCGTCGGGCTGTCCGATCGGAAGACCAGCGTCTGGTGGTAGTTGTCGTTGTCGGCGTTGGTGTCGGTCACCGTGACGAACAGGTAGTAGGACCCGCTGTATTTCACGACGAACGGCGACTCCGCGGTCGACCACGTCGTCTTGGGGGCGTCGCCGCTCAAAGTGAGCGCATGGCCGACATAGGCCCAGTTGATCAAATCAGTCGACCGCAGCACATCCACGACGTTCTGGTTGCCCGCCGACGGGTCGACGCTGGTGACGTACTTGTAATAGACGCCGCCGTCTTCGAGGACCATCGCATCACGGGGCGTGGTGCTATCGGTGATCTGGCCGAGGGCGGGATAGGTGACGCTCAACGTCTCATTGGTCCACGTCACCAAATCAGAGGAGGTGACCAGCCCAAACGTTTTGGGGCCGTAGAACATGTAGGCCTTGTCGTTGAACGTGATGGCATGTGGAGCAAATGCCCAATTTGTCGATCCGTTTGGATCGATGTCCGGCCTGCGGGTGTAGGGGCCCAACAGCGAATCCGCTACCCCGTGGGCGAACTGGTTCTCACCCGCCGTCCCAGCAGGGACTCGATTGTTGGCGTTACCGATTACATGCCACCTTCCGGTGACATCCCGATAGACGGTGTGATCGTTCATATGGGTATAGGCCGGAGAACCCGCCGACGCGGTGTTCGGAGCAAACAGCGTCTGGATCGTCCCCAGCTTCAACCGCGGAACATGGCCCTCCACACCGTCCACCGGCGTCGCCGACACCGCATCGGACGGGTCGCTGCCGCCGGACGCGTTCACCGCGCGGATCCGGAACCGGTACTCCGTCCCGTTGACCAAGCCCGACACCGCAAGACTCGTCGTGGACGACGACGAACCGGTGATCGCCGACCAAGTGGCCCCCCACGCAGGCCACGAGCCTCCCGTCCTGGTTTGCTGCTGGTACTGGTAGCCGGTGATCGTGTCGTCGGCCGGGTCCGCCCACGACAGCCACACCCGCGCGTCGCCCACTGCGGCCGCCAACCCGGTCGGCGGTGAAGGGTCCCCCGGCTGGGCCCCCACCGGCCCCGCCGACACTACGAGGCTGGTAACCAACAACCCCGCAACCAACAACCCCGCAACCAACACCTTGACACGCGACATGCCATCGGCGGCCGGGGGCCGAGCGCCCTTGGGCCGGAGATGGGGACTGTCAGACGCTCCCTTGTTCAAACGGCCGGCCAGAGCCAATTGTGCGCCCACAGCTACGACCAGCAAGCCGATGCGTCGTATCACACGTCAGATCATAGATAAACAACCTCTGAATTGGTAGAATATTCGATCAGTCTTGGACCAATACGCTACGACCTCAGGCCAGAGTTTGGGGGTTGACGCCGGTCATCCGGTAGGCGTTGCGCAGATTCCTAGACGTCGAACAGGCCGAGCGGGCACAACACGCGTGAACGGACTCAACGAATCCTGCTTCGAAGCCGCCACCTGTACGCGTGCCACTGCCAGGCTCCGGCGAGGCCGTCCGCAGCGGCCGCGTCCAGTCCCCGGCTCTCGGCCTGATACGAGGCCGCGTCGGCGTCATCGAGCCCATCGAGTGCGCCGCGGACCGACGACCACCACTCTTCACGGCCGAGCTGATGCACCGCGTCGGTCACGACATCGAGCATCGTTGTGCCCCGCTGCTTGGCCAACCGGGAGATCTCGTCCCTCAACTCGGTGGGGACCCGCAACGTAGTAGTCTGGGTAAGCGCCGTATTTGTAGCCTAGCAAGGCTCTATGATGTCGCTGGCGGCTTCAATACCAGTACGTGGTGGTGGAGAGAATCGTCTGCCAGATGGTTGATCAGGCTGGCTGGTTGAGTTCGATCATGTTGCCGGCCGGGTCGAAGAAGAAGGTCTGGCTGGCGGCCGTCCCCGGTATTGGCTTGGGGTCGTCCACCTCCACGCCCCGGCCCCGTAGCTCGGCGACGGCCGCGTCGATGTCGTCCACCTTGAATGCCCAGTGCTGGCCGGCGGGGGGCGTCCACCCCTCGACCTCGATCAGGTGGACCTCACCGCCTCCGGGGCTCCGCAGCCAGCGGCCCGGGAAGCCGAAGTCGGGACGGTCCAGCAGCCGCATGCCGAGCACGTCGGTGTAGAACGGCGCAGCGGCCTCCACATCGGGGACGTTGATCGACACGTGGTGCACGGGGCCTAGTTCCATGGCCTACACGCTAACGCCTTGCCGTTGATCGTTCCCAATGCAGTTGTGCGCGATATGTGAGGGGAACTGCATCGAGAACAGGCCGGCCACGCTAGCGGCGCTGGCAGACGGGGCACCATGTGGTGCCGCGGGCGTCGACCACCTTGCGGCGCAGCTCCGTTCCGCAGCGCTCGCACGGCTCGCCGGCCCGTCCGTAGCAGTGCAGATGGTGCTGGTTGCTCCCCTGGGCGCCGTCCAGCGCGGCGTAGTCGCGCAGTGTGGTGCCGCCGTGGCGCAGCCCCGAGGCCAGCGCGGTGCGGATGGTGTCGGCCAGGAGGACGGCTCGGGGCTTCGACAGGCCGCGGACGGCAGGGTTGACGCCGGCCAGCCACAACGCCTCGTCGGCGTAGATGTTGCCCACGCCCGCCACCGGCCGCTGCGACAGGAGCTGGGTCTTGATGCAACGCCGGCTGGCTCGCAGAGCCCGCCAGAGGCTCTCGCCGGTGAACTGGTCGCTGAACGGCTCGGGGCCGAGGCGGTGCAGCGTCGCGATGGTCTCGTACCGGCCCGCGGGCACCACATGGATCCGGCCGAACCGGCGCACGTCGTGCAGCGTGAGCGACTCGTCGTCATCGAGCCGCCACCAGGCCCGCAAGTGCGGGTGGGACAGATCGACGCCGGGGGAGACCGCCAGCCTGCCGGTCATGCCCAGGTGGATGACCAACTCGCATCCGGGCTCGCTGGCGTCGTCGAGGTCGACGATCAGGTACTTGCCGCGGCGGCGCACCGCGGTCACGTCACAGCCGACCGCCTCCACCGCGGGCGTGAACTTCGCCGACGGGTGCGAGCCCGCTCTGGTGATCGCGCGGCCCTCCAGGCGCGGCTGCAACTGGGCTCGGATGGTCTCCACTTCGGGAAGCTCGGGCACCGGCCGCACCGTACCGGAGCAGGCCGGGGCGGCGGGGGCCTTCTGGTGTGTGGCCTTCGAGCCTCAGGCGGCGGCGGTTGATCCGGCTGCGCCCCGCACGATCACGTCGATCATGTCGATGAGCTCGGGCCGGCTCTTGAAGTACTCGGCCTGCTCGCCAGTCCAGGGCTTTGTGAGTCCATCGGAGTCGAACCCGGCCCGCTGCCACGCGGTGGCGATCACTCGCAGGGCCGAATCCACCTCCGGAGAGGCGGCCGTGACCGCCGCCACCGCCATCGCATCGATATCGACGGTCTCGCTGCTGACCAGCGGGCGCCGGATCGTGGAGATGCGGAACCTGATGGCCTCCGCAGCGATGCGAGTGTGGTTCATGGGGCGGGTCTCTGAGGGCGACCGTCGTCGTAGTACCTAGGTGTATACAGAATACTGTTATCCACAGTGCCGGTGGTGGACCCTGCGCGGCGGCGAGACTCGTCAGGTTCGCAAGGGACAGCAGCCGGCCGCGCAGCCGTCGGGGCCGGCACCGAGGCGGCCGAGCGAGCGACGGGGCCTGGCCGGATCGAGGCGTTCCTCCACCAGTTCCTGCCACATGGCCACGAAGCGATCGTCGGGCCGGGTGCCGGGAGTCGAGGCCCGTGCCAGCCGAAGTCCGAGCTCGTCTGCGGTGCCGGCGGCGACCACGTCCAGATCCCACATGACCTCCATGTGGTCGGTGACGAAGCCGATGGGGGCGAGCACAACGGCAGTCGCACCCCGGTCGGACAGCTCCTGCAGGCAGTCGTTCACGTCGGGCTCCAGCCACGGCACCGAGGGAGGGCCGCTGCGGCTCTGCCAGGCCATCGTCCAACTGTCGAAGCCTGCACCGGCCGCCACCAGGCGGGCCGTCTCGCTCAACTGGAGCTGGTAGTCGCAGCCCGCGGCCATGGACTCGGGGATCGAATGGGCGGTGAACACCAGCCGCGCCCCGGCGCGCACTTCGGCAGGCAGATTCGAGCGGGCATCGGCGACCGCGTCGACGAAGGGCCCGACGAATCCCGGATGGTCGTAGTAGGCGCGGACCTTTTCGACGGCGGGCGCGGTCTCGCCCACCGAGGCCCGTGCGGCCGCGATGTCGTCGAGGTACTGGCGGCAGCCTGAGTACGACGAGTACGCGGACGTGACCACGGCGAGGGCACGGCGGTGCCCGGCCGCAGCCATCCCGGCCACGGTGTCGGCCAGGAAGGGGGTCCAGTTGCGGTTCCCCCAGTACACCGGCAGGTCGCGTCCCGAGGCCTCGAGCCTCGCGGCCAGAGCGTCGCGCAGCCGGCGGCACTGCTCGTTGAGGGGGCTGACCCCGCCGAAATGGTGGTACTGCCGGGCCACCGCGGCCAGCCGCTCGGCGGGGATCTGCCGCCCGGCGGTGACGTTGGCGAGGAACGGCTCGACATCGCAGGGATCCTCCGGCCCCCCGAACGACACCAGCAGCACGGAGTCGTACCCGGTCGGCGTCATCCCCACTCAATCCACAGGCTGGCCCGAGTTGTCCATAGGTTGTCCACAGGCAGGACGAGGAGGCTGAGCGGGCAGGCGAAGGTCAATCCAGCACGCCGAAGTTCTTGAGGTCCTCGTCGAGGGTCGACAGGATGTTGTCGATGGTCGCCTGCCGGGCAGTCCGGCGGGTCAGCGAGAAGGCGGGACGGCGCACGTATGAGGCCAGCTCGCCGGCCCGCTGCGTCGCCGCGTCGTGCAGCTCGCCGGCCGCGACCACGTCGTCGAGGTAGCCGGCCTCGGCAGCGCCCCGCGGCGAGTACACCGTGGCCAGCGACGTCGCCGCGGTGAAGTGCCGGGGGCTGAGCCGATCCCGGGCCAGCTCCACCGCGAAGATGGGCAGCGGCATGCCGATGGACACCTCGGTGAGTCCGATCTTGGCCTCGATGTCGGCGCCGATGCGCACGTCGCTGGACAGCAGCATGATCGCGCCGAACGCCAGGGCGTGGCCGGTGCACGCAGCCACCACCGGCACCTGCGCCCCGTAGATCCGCGCCGCGGTGCGGGCTCCCGCAGCCACCAGCGCCTGAGCGGCCGCCGGCCCCTCGCCGATGACGCTGAGGTCGAAGCCGGCGCTGAAGCGGCCCTCCCGGCCCGCAATCACGAGGGCTCCCGCGTCCTGCTCGGCTGTCTCGAGGGCGGTGTCGATGGCCTCCAGCGTGTCGTAGCCCACTGCGTTGGCCTTGCCGTCGTCGAGGCGCAGCACGGCCACGCCGTCGTTGATCTCAAAGGAGGTCTTCGATGTCATGACCGCACCGTAGCGCGGCCGCCCGATCCGGCCGCTCCCGACAGGCCGAGCGGACAGGGAAATAGCGGCCGGCCTCCATCACCGCGGGCCTCGGTAGGCTGCCGTCTGTGACCGACACCGCCGCTCCGACGCAAGCGCCCGCGGAGGCACCCGCTGAGACTGGAGCCGCTCCGGGCGAGGAGATCCTGATCGTCACCGACGCGGCCCGCACCGCGGTGCTGACCATCCGTGACCGCGAGGAGGACGGTGAGACTCTCGGCCTGCGGGTCGAGGTGACCGGAACCGCCGGCGTCGACTACACCTACGACCTGACGCTCGATCCCCTGGCGGACGCGGCGCCCGACGATCACCTCCACATCTCCGATGGTCTGACGGTGGTCGTGCCCGACGCCAGCATCAGCCGGCTGAGGGGCTCCACCCTGGACGTGCCGGGAATTCCCGGCCAGGGCGGCGGGCTGGTGATCCGCAACCCCAACCGCCCCAACCCCCTGGGCGAGATGGGCCGCCTTGAGCTGACCGGCGGGATCGGCGACAAGGTGCAGCAGCTGCTCGACATGGCCATCAACCCCGCCCTGGCGTCCCATGGGGGCTTCGCCAGCCTGGTGGAGGTCAACGACGACGACTCGGTGGTGGTGACCATGGGGGGCGGCTGCCAGGGCTGCGCCATGAGCCAGGCCACCCTGTCCGACGGGATCAAGCGGGCCATAATGGAGGCCATCGAAGAGGTGACCGACGTGGTCGACGTCACCGACCACGAGGCCGGGGAGAACCCCTACTTCAGCTAGCTGCCCCCGACCGCGGCGAGGCGGCCGGGACCCTACAGCAGCTCCGACTTGACGGTCGCCGCGATCCCTGCCGCGTCGAGGCCCAGGTCGGCCAGGATCTGGTCGGGCTTGCCGTGGGGCAGGTAGTCGAGGGGCACGCCAAGCGTCCGCACCCTGGGAGCGGCCCGGCCCGCGGCCTCGGCCCGCTCCACCAGCGCGTCGCGGATGCCGGTGCCCGCGCCGCCGGTGCGCAGCCCGTCCTCCACCGTCACCACCAGTTCGCGCTCGCTCGCGTCGGCCGCCATCTCCGGGCACACCGGGGTCACCGCCCGGGGGTCCCACACGGTGGCGTCCACGCCCTCGTGCTCCAGCAGTTCCGCGGCCTGCTCGCAGGCCTCCAGCATCTTGCCCACGCCGATGAGGCACAGCCGGCCGTCGCCGGAGCGGGTCTTGCGGGCCCGGAGCCCCGACCCGACGTCGTCGCGGCTCACGCTGCGAGCCGCGGTCTTGGGCCAGCGGATGGCGACCGGGCCGTCGGTCATGTCCATGGCGTCGAGCATCATCTGCTCCAGCTCCTCCAGCGACGACGGCGCGAACACCACCATCCCCGGCACCTTGGTGAGCAGCACCATGTCGAGCACGCCGTGGTGCGACGGCCCGTCGTCGCCGGTGATCCCGGCCCGGTCGATGCAGAACACCACCGGAGCCCGGTGCAGCCCGCAGTCCAGGTTGACCTGGTCGAAGGCCCGGCTCAGGAACGTGCTGTAGACCGCGAAGAACGGCCGCAGCCCGCCCATGGCCATACCGACGGCCGAGGTCACCGCGTGCTGCTCGGCGATGCCCACGTCGATGCAGCGGTCGCCGAAGTGCTCCCGGAACGGCAGCAGCCCGGTGGAGTCGGGCATGGCCGCGGTGATGGCCACCACCTCGGGGTGCAGCCCGCCCAGCTTGACCATCATGTCGGAGAACACGCCGGTGTAGGTGCCCGGCTTGACCTTGCCGACGTCGTGCATGTGCTTGATCTCGTCCTGCTCGGCCGGCCCGTAGCCCCGACCCTTCTGGGTGAGCACGTGGACCACCACCGGCTCGTCGAACTGGGCCGCGTTGGCCAGCGCCTCCTCGAGGCCGGCGATGTCGTGGCCGTCGAAGGGCCCCAGGTAGCGCAGCCCCAGGTTCTCGAAGAAGCCGGCCGAGTCCCACAGCTCCCGGATGGCGGCCTTGGACATCCGCATGCCCCGCTGCAGGGTGTCGCCCACCCACGGGATGCGCTCGGCCACCTCCTCGATGCGGTCGGAGCGGCGCATGATCTTGGGGTTGGAGCGGAAGCGCACCAGGCTCTCGGTCAGGCGCGAGACGGTCGGGGCGTAGCTGCGGCCGTTGTCGTTGAGCACCACCACCACCCGGCGCCCGCTGTGGCCGATGTTGTTGAGCCCCTCGAAGGCCATTCCCCCGGTCATGGCGCCGTCGCCCACCACCGCGACGACCCGGCGCCGGTTGTCGGAGGACTCGAACGCGGTGGCCAGGCCGTGGGCGTAGGACAGTGCCGTCGATGCGTGGCTGTTCTCGATCCAGTCGTGGGGCGACTCGGTCCGCGACGGGTAGCCCGCCAGCCCGCCCGCGGTGCGCAGGCTGTCGAAGTCGGAGGACCGCCCGGTGAGCATCTTGTGGACGTAGGCCTGGTGGCCGGTGTCCCACAGGATCACGTCGTGGGGCGAGCGGAACACCCGGTGCAGGGCCACGGTGAGCTCGACCGAGCCGAGGTTGGAGCCCAGGTGCCCGCCCTTCGCGGAGACCGCCTCGATGATGCGGGCCCGGATCTGCCGGCAGAGGTCGTCGAGTTCGGCATGGGAGCGTTCCCGCAGGTCGTCGGGACCACCTATGGTGTCGAGTTGCATCGGATCCCCTCCTGTGGGTGCTCCTACGTGTGCTCGGCTGCGACCGGGCGGGGCGCGAGCCAGGATGGGAGCCGGCGGGCGAGCAGCACGCCCAGCGGGTAGGCGATCGCGACGGCCATCAGAGCTCCGACGGCGTCTATCCAGTAGTGGTTGGCGGTGACCATCACTGCGAACAGTGTAAGCCAGGGGTAGGCCAGCAGCGCCAGACGCGCCCCGCGCCTGCGCAGCACCGGCAGGCCCGCCACCGCGCACCAGATCGCCCAGGCGATGTGCAGGCTGGGCATCGCCGCGTACTGGTTGGAGATCTCCATCATGGCGCTGGAGTTGAACGACCAGAACCCGCCCGGGTCGACCAGGGTGTCGACGTAGCTGTACGTGAGGTCGCAGGCCCCGAAGGGGCCGCAGTTGTTGAGCAGGCGGGGCGGCATCAGCGGGTAGAAGGCGAAGCCGACCAGCGCCAGCGCGGTGGTGATCGCCAGCACCGTGCGCTGTATGCCGTAACGCACCGGGTGGCGCCAGTACAGCAGGACCATCACGCCGATGGTCACCGCGAAGTGGCAGAACCCGTAGAAGATGTTCCAGAACTGGATGAACAGGCCCCACTCGATGAACAGGTCCTGGATGCCCTTCTCGCCGAAGAGGTGGACGGCCCGCTCCAAGGCGATCATGTCGTAGGCGTTGTCGATGGCCGCCTGCTTGACGGATTCGCCCAGCTCCGAGCCGAACTGGTTGCGGATCATCGTGTACACGCCGTAGAACGCGCCGATGAGGAGGATCTCGCTCCACCAGTGCAGCCGGCCGCCCAGAGCACGCCGGCGACCCTCGGAACCAGTCGGCGAGCCCTCGTGCGATTCGGTTTCGTAGGGGGCGTAGACGCGGGCGGCTCCCGAAGCCATCGCGTTACAGTAGTCGCTCATGCTTGAAGCGGAAGTTGTGAACCGCACGCTCTCGGCGGCGATGCGCACCGGAGCGGACTTCGCCGAGGTCTTCGCGGAGGACAGGCGCTCGTCGTCGGCGATCCTCGATGACGGCCGGGTCGAGGAGGTCGTCTCGGGCCGGGACCGCGGCGCCGGGATCAGAGTGGTGGTGGGCGAGACCACCGGGTTCGCCCACACCGCCGACCTGAGCGAGGCCGGTCTGGCCGCGGCGGCCGGCGCGGCCGCGGCCGCAGCCAGGCAGACGGGCGGCGCCCGGCGCGTCGTCGAGGTGTCGTCGCTGGAGGTGCCCAGGCCGCTCGCCGTGAGGGTGCCTCCCGAGGACGTGCCCAAGTCCACGAAGGTGGCGCTGCTGACCGCGGCCGACGCCGCCGCCCGGTCGGCGGGCCCGGCCATCACGCAGGTGTCGGCCCGTTACGGCGACGGCCGCCGCCGCATCCTCGTGGCCGACAGCGACGGGCTGTTCACCAGCGACGACCAGGTGCGCACCCTGTTCTCGGTGTCGTGCGTGGCCTCGGGCGACACCGGCATGCAGACGGGCCGCGAGTCGGCGGGCCGTACCGCCGGATTCGAGCTGTTCGACCTCTACGACGTGGAGGAGATGGCCCGCCGGGCCGCCCGCAGGGCCCTCACCAAGCTCACCGCCCGGCCCGCGCCCAGCGGCGAGATGCCGGTGGTGGTCGGTCCTGGAGGCGGCGGGGTGCTGTTCCACGAGGCGTGCGGGCACGGCCTGGAGGCCGACCTGGTGGCCAAGTCGGCATCGGCGTTCGCCGGGCGCGTCGGCGAGCGGGTGGCCGCGGAGATGGTCACGCTGGTGGACGACGGCACGATGGCGGGGGAGTGGGGCCACTACGGCATCGACGACGAGGGCAAGCCCGCGGCCCGCAACGTCCTCATCTCCGACGGCGTGCTCACCGACTACATGTGGGACCGGCTGCGGGCCCGCAAGGAGGGCAGGGCCAGCTCCGGCAACGGTCGTCGCCAGAGCTACCAGCACCTGCCCATGGTGCGCATGACCAACACCTACATCGAGAACGGCGACGCCGATCCTGACGACATCGTGGCGGACACTCCCCACGGCGTGTACGTCGCCCAACTGGGCGGGGGCCAGGTCAACACCGCCACCGGGGACTTCGTATTCGGCATGACCGAGGCCTACCTGATCGAGAACGGCGAGATCACCGCCCCTGTCCGGGAGGGCAACCTCATCGGCAACGGCCCCGAGGTGCTCACCCGCATCGACGCTCTCGGCAACGACTTCGCCATGGGATCGCCGGGCACCTGCGGCAAGGACGGCCAGGGCGTCCCCGTGGGCGACGGCACGCCCACGCTGCGGGTGACCGCGCTCACCGTCGGCGGCACCGCCGCGTGATCCCGCGGTCGGCGGGGCAGCAGCTAGTGGGAATCGGCAGCGTTCTGCCCCCTGTGCGCGTTCGGCTGCCGGTTCTGGGCCGGGGCGGGGCTTGGCCGCGAATTGGCAGCGTTTTGCACGGATGGCGTGCATTTTGCTGCCAGTTCCGGTTGAGAGGCCGGGGGCTGAGGGAATTGGCAGCGTTTTGCACGGATGGCGTGCATTTTGCTGCCAGTTCTGGTTAGGGCGCGGAGCGGTGAGCCAGAACCTGCTGGAGATCGCGCAGCGGGTCGCCGGGTGGGCCGGCGACGGCTTCGACGTCGAGGCCTTCGTGGCCCACGAGCGCGAGACCGAGGTCCGGGCCTACGGGGGCGAGGTCGAGTCCCTCACCGCAGCCTCGGCTCAGGGGATCGGCGTGAGGGTGGTGCAGCAGGGGCGGCAGGGCTTCGCGTACGCCGCCACCCTCGATGACGACACCGTGCGCGAGACCTTCGAGGAGGCGCTCGACAACTCCCGCTTCGGCAGCGTCGACGAGTTCGCGGGTGTGGCCGAGCCAGACGGGCTGGAGCCTGAACCGCTGGATCTGTACCGCTCCGAGCTGGCCGAGTTCCCGACCGAGGACAAGGTGGCTCTGGCCCTGGAGCTGGAGAGGGTGACCCTGGGCGCCGATCCGAGGGTGACCGGCGTGGAGTCGGCCGAGTATGCCGACACGGTCTACGAGTCCGCGGTGGCCACCTCGCGAGGAGTGGCCGCCACCGCCCGCGAGACCGGCTGCTACCTGGCCGCGTACAGCCTGGCGACCGAGCACGACGACACCCAGACCGGCTTCGGCTTCTCGGTCGGGCGCCATCCCGGTGATCTGTCGGTGGAGACGGCCGGAACCGACGCGGCCACCCGCGCCACCCGGCTGCTCGGCGCGTCCAAGGGCTCCACCCGCCGCCTCACCGTGGTCCTCGACCCCTACGTCACGGCCCGGCTCCTGGGCATCGTGGGAGCCACCCTGAGCGGCGAGGCGGTGCTCAAGGGCCGGTCGCTGTTCGCGGACCGCATGCACGAGGCGGTCGGGGCCTCGTCGCTGACGCTGGTCGACGACGCCACCGACCCTGACGCCTTCACCGCGTCGGCCATCGACGCCGAGGGCCTGGCCACTCGCCGGATCCCGCTGATCACCGACGGGGTGTTGCAGTCGTTCCTCTACGACACCTACACGGCCCGGCGGGCCGGGGTCTCCTCCACCGGTTCGGCGGTCAGGGGCGGGTTCAAGGGCACGCCGGGCGTCGGTGCCCACGCCTTGAGCCTCACCCCCGGAACTCGCAGCCAGGACGAGATCGTGGCCGGCATAGACGACGGCTTGCTGGTGCAGGGGGTCACCGGCCTCCACAGCGGCGTGAACGCGGTGTCGGGGGACTTCTCGGTGGGTGCGGAGGGCTTGAGCATCCGTGGGGGCGAGACGGCCGAGCCGATCCGGGAGGTGACCATCGCGAGCACGATCCAGCGCCTTCTGCTGGATGTCGTGGAGGTGGGATCCGACCTGGAGTGGCTGCCGATGAGCGCAGCCGGGGTAACTCTCGCCATAGCGGACGTCACCATGTCCGGCACCTAGAGCGGCCGCAAATGGGTGTGAGCGTGTCCCGTCGCAGCGGTGCCATTCCCGCTCGCCTTCGCTGCGCTCACGGGCCGCTCGGGCCACGGCCTCGCTCCGTGTGGGCCGTGAGGTTCCGCCCGTTCGCTCGGCCTCTTGGCGCGGCCGGCGTGTGGGCCGGGAGGTTCCGCCTGTTCGCTCGGCCTCTTGGCGCGGCCGGCGTGTAGGCCCTGCGGTGCCGATCCTTCACGCCATCGTCCTGGGCATCGTGCAGGGCCTCTCGGAGTTCCTGCCGGTCTCCTCCAGCGGCCATCTGATCCTGGTCCGCTGGCTGTTCGGCTGGGACGAGTTGTCAGGTGACGCCGCCACCGCCTTCGACGTGGCCGTGCACGTCGGCACCCTCGTCGGCGCGGCCGCCTATCTCCGCCGGGACATCGCGACCTACGTCACCGCAGCCCTCTCGCCGGCGCTCGGCCGCGGCCCGCTCGGACGCGACGGTCGCGTCGCCTGGGGCCTGGCCGCCTCCGCAGTGCCGGCGGGCGTGGTGGGCGTCCTCGCGGGCGACACGCTGCGGGGCTCGGGCGGCGTGGTGTCGGTGGCGGTGGCGTTGATCGTCTTCGGGCTGCTGCTGGGCGCGTCCGACCGCCTGGCGGAGCGGCGCGGCAGGCAGGACTTCGGTATCGGCCATGGGTTGGTGATGGGCGCCGGCCAGGCGCTGGCACTGCAGCCGGGGGTGTCGCGCTCCGGGGTGACCATGACCGTCGCCCGGGTGCTGGGCTACAGCCGCGAGGCGGCCGTGCGCCTCGCCTTCCTGATGAGCCTCCCGGTCATCGCCGGTGCCGGCGTCTACGGCCTGTTGGAGTTGAGCGTCCCCTCATCGATCTGGCCCGCGCTGCTGTGGGGCACGCTGTCGTCGGGGGTCACCGGGTGGGTGGCCGTGTGGGGCACCACGCAGATCGTGTCCCGGGCGGGCCTCCAGCCCTTCGTGGTGTACCGGGTGCTGGCCGGAGCCGCCGTCCTCGCCCTCGCGGCCACATCCTGGCGCTGACGCAGTCTCATGCCCGCTCAATTGCCGGATTGGTTGGAGGTCGTCTCGGGACGGCCGTGCGGCCGTTGGCTCGGCCAGTCTCATGCCCGCTCGATTGCCGGATTGGTTGGAGGTCGTCTCGGGACGGCCGTGCGGCCAGTGGCTCGGCCAGTCTGATTCTTGCTCGATTGCCGGGATTGGTTGGGGGTTGTCTTGGGCTGGTTGTGCGGCCGTTGGCTCGGCCAGTCTGATTCTTGCTCGATTGGCGGGATTGGTTGGGGGTTGTCTTGGGCTGGTTGTGCGGCCGTTGGCTCGGCCAGTCTCATTCCCGCTCAATTGCCGGATTGGCTGGGGGGCGGGGGCGCGAGAACCAGGACAACGCCCCCCGTTGTGAGCGCGTCGACGGTGGCGTCCACCAGGTGCGAGGGCACTGCGACGATCACCTCATCGGTGCTGGTCGAGACGACCGGTGCTCCCTGCACGACCGCGGTGCCGTCGAGCACCGCGTGCACGTCCACGATGTCGTCCACGGCGAAGACCGTGCTGTCGACGGGCACGGGCACGCCCCGGGTGCCCGACGGCAGCCGGGTCGACGCTCCCGCGGGCGAGATCTCCGCCGGTGCCTGAGGCGGGTCCGACGAGTCGCCGCTGAGGGCGGCGAGAACGGCCAGAGCCGCCCCCGCGGCCGCGGCCCAGCGCAACCACCGATGGCGGTACAGCATGATCCTGAGCCGCCAGGCCGCGCCGCGCTGGCGCGCCGACGGCCGGGCGGGTGACGGGGAACTGCGGAACGGCCCCGGGCGGGGCGGCGTCCCCTCGTGGGCCTGTGCGGCTGGTGTGACTGGCGACATTGAGCCTCCTGTGGTCGACCGGGCGCGGTCCCGGGAAATGCGGAGCTCCCTGGGCTCGGGATGCTCCGATCCGCTGGGACGGTCACCAGAGGCGACGAGCCGCCGCCGGGGCGGCGGAGCGGTCGCGGTTCGCGACGGGCGGTCCGCGACGCTAAGTGGAGGAGGACGTCGACGAGGTGCCGGCCTTCGCCCGCCCCCCGTCCGAACTGGAACTCGAGGAGGACGAGTCCTTCCTCGATGAGTCTCTGCTCGATGGGTCTCTGCTCGATGGGTCTCTGCTCGATGAGTCCTTGCTCGATGTGTCCTTGCTCGATGTGTCCTTGCTCGATGAGTCGCTGCTCGAAGACTCCTTCGATGACGACGAATCGGAGGAGTCCTTGGAAGAGGCCGACTCGCGCTCCTTGCGGCGGCCCTTGGCGTTGGCGCCGTGGTCGTTCTTGTAGAAGCCGTCACCCTTGAAGGAGATGGCCACCCCGCTGAACACCTTCTTGACCGGCCCCTCGCCCGGCGCGACGCACGTCGCCGGCCCGCCCACGGGAGGGCACACGGTGAGCGTCTCGTCGCTGAACGACTGCCTCACCTCGAACTGCGCCGAACAGCGCTCGCAGCGGTAGTCGTACATCGGCACGGCGGCGAAGGATAACCGCGCCTCGAATCGGCGACACCGCTGGCCTTCCGGTCGGGCATGCTTGAGCGGCTGGGCCTACGATTCGGGCGTGACGGTACTGATGGCTGTCGTCTTCGTCGTGGCCTACGCCGCTGGCATGTTCCCGACCGCGACGCTGGTGGGGCTCAAGATCGGCCACGATCCCACCAGCGAGGGGTCGGGGAACCCGGGCGCCACCAACATCTACCGCCTGGGCGGGCGCCGCGCCGGCGTGGCCGTGGCACTGGGCGATATGGCCAAGGGAGCCCTGCCCATCGGCATCGCCCTGCTGCTGTGGGACCGGCCCGAGGCGATGGCGGCCTGGGTCGGCGCGGTGGCGGGCCACGTGTGGCCGGTGGTGAGGCGCTTCAGGGGCGGCAAGGGCATGGCGACCGCGGGCGGCGGCGGTCTGGTGCTCGACCCGGTCGTCGGCTCGATCTGCGTCGTGGTGTTCTTCGGCATGGTCCGCCTCACCAGGGTGGCCGCGCTCGGCTCGCTGAGCGTGGGCGTCGTCTACCCCGTGCTGGCCCTCGTGCTGGGCTGGCCCGGTCCCGAGGTGATCGTGGCGGCCGTCGTGATGGGGGTGATGGCAATGCGGCACCACGGCAATATCGTGCGGCTGTGGCGCGGCACCGAACGAAGGACTAGGACTTGACCCGGCATCCCGGCGGTTCCGGGCCGGTCACGGCCTTCGGTCGCCGGAACGCCTGGTGGCCACGATGATTCCCCTGGAGGAGGCCCGCGAGCACATCCTCTCCCGGATCGAGACGCTTCCGGCGCGCAGGTACCCGCTGGACGAGGCACTGGGCCTGGTCCTGGCCGAGCCGGTCACGTCGTCCGACCCCATTCCGGCATTCGCCAACACCGCGATGGACGGGTACGCCCTGCGAGCGGCCGACACGCTCGGCGCGCCGGTGGAGCTCGACGTGGTGGGGACTATCGGCGCCGGCGACGACGGCTCGCTGCACGTCGGGGAGGCCCAGGCGGCCCGCATCATGACGGGCGCGCCCATCCCGCCAGGCGCGGACGCGGTGGTGAAGGTGGAACTGACCAGCCCGGCCGACGGTCCCGGCGACCGGGTGAGGGTCGACGCCTCCGTCAAGGTCGGCAACCACATCCGTCATCCCGGCGAGGACGTCGCCGCCGGCGAGCAGGTGCTCGCCGCGGGCACCGTCGTGACGCCGGGCCGGGTCGGCCTGCTGGCCGCGGTCGGCGCCTACGAGGTGGCTGCGCACGGCCGGCCCCGGGTGGGGGTGCTGTCGACCGGCGACGAGCTCGCGGACACACCCGGCCCGCTGCGGAGGGGCCAGATCCGCGACACCAACCGCCGCACGCTGCTCTCGCTGGTGTCGGAGGCCGGCTTCGAGGGCGTCGACCTGGGGATCGCACCCGACAGCACCGACGCCATCGCAAGGGCGTTTGAGGCCGGTGCCGCGGACTGCGACGCGGTGCTGTCGTCGGGGGGCGTGTCGATGGGGGACTTCGACTACGTGAAGGTGGTGCTGGACGAGATCGGCGAGATGCGCTGGATGCAGATCGCCATCAAGCCGGCCAAGCCGTTTGCCTTCGGCCTGGTCGACGGCACGCCGGTGTTCGGCCTGCCGGGCAACCCGGTGTCGTCGATGGTGAGCTTCGAGCTGCTGGCCAAGCCCGCACTGAGGGCCATGGCGGGCCACAGTGCCGACGATCTCGGCCCGGCGCTGGTGCGGGCGGTCAGCGACGACGAGCTCGGCCACCGCAGCGACGGCAAGACCCACTTCGTGAGGGTGTCGACCCGCCGCGACGAGCGGGGCGTGCTGCGGGTGGCCCGCTCCGGTGGCCAGGGCTCCCACCAGCTCGCGGCCATGACCCGCGCCGACGCCCTGGCGGTGGTGCCCGACGGCGCCCAGCCCACCGTCGGCGACCCGGTCGACGTGATAGTCCTCTGAGAGCGAGCGCAATTCGGCACTCTCCCAATTTCCGGTGGTTTTGGGCGACTATCAGCCTTAACCGCCGGAATATGCGGCCGAAGGTACGACGGGTACTGATCCGCTTCACCATGAGAGTCAGAGGGGCACTCCCGCGCCTCTGACTACACCGCCCCCGATCACTGCTGAGAGATCGGCGCTAGCCTCCGAGGAGATGGCGGCACAACTCGTCGACGGCTTCGGGCGGGTCCACCGGGACCTGAGAATCTCGGTCACGGACCGGTGCAACTTCCGCTGCACCTACTGCATGCCCGCCGAGGGTCTCGAGTGGCTGCCCCGCGACGACATCCTCACGTTCGAGGAGATCACCAGGCTGGCCCGGATCATGGTGGAGCGCTACGGCGTCAACGGCATCCGCCTGACCGGCGGCGAGCCCACCGTGCGGGCCAACCTGCCAACGCTGGTCGGGATGCTGGCCGCACTCGGCACGGACCTCGCCATGACCACCAACGGCGTGTCGCTGCCGCTGCTGGCCGCCGATCTGCGGGCCGCGGGCCTTCGACGGGTGAACGTCTCATGCGACTCGCTGCGCGCCGAGCGGTTCGCCGAGCTCGCCCGCCGCGACGCCCTGGCCCGGGTGCTCGACGGCATAGACGCGGCCCGCGACGCCGGCTTCGATCCGGTCAAGGTCAACTGCGTGGTGATGCGCGGGGTCAACGACGACGAGATCGCCGACTTCGTGGAGTTCGGACGGACGAAGGGGGTCGAGGTCCGGTTCATCGAGTTCATGCCCCTCGACGCCGACGGCATCTGGACCAACGACCTCGTGGTCCCGGTGAACGAGATCCTGGCCCGTGTCAACCAAGCCAGCCCGGTGGAGCCGGTCGAGCGCACCTCGGCGCCCGCCAGCCGGTATCGCTTCGCCGACGGATCGGGCCATGTCGGCATCGTCGCCTCCGTCAGCGACTCGTTCTGCTCAACCTGCGACCGGGTGCGCCTCACCGCCGACGGTCAGTTCCGCAACTGCCTGTTCGCGGTGAGCGAGACCGATGTGCGGGCCCTGTTGCGGTCCGGCGCCGACGACGACGAGCTCGCGGCGGCGCTGGAGGCGTCGGTCGCGTCGAAGTGGGCCGGCCACCAGATCAACAGAGTGAACTTCATCAAGCCCCGCCGCTCCATGTCCCAGATCGGCGGCTGAGGGGTTCCGGGCCCGTCAGCCGGATCGGAAGCTGAGCGTTGGGTTTCACCCACCTCGATCCCCAGGGACGTGCCCGGATGGTGGACGTGTCGTCGAAGGAGCCCAGCCACCGCCGGGCCGTCGCCAGGGGCAGGGTGCGGATGGCGGCCGAGGTGGCCCGGGCCCTGAGCCGGGGCGAGATAGGCAAGGGCGACGTGCTGGCGGTGGCCCGGGTGGCCGGCATCCAGGCCGCCAAGCGGACCCCTGAACTGGTGCCGCTCTGCCATGGCCTCGCGATCAGCTCGGTGGCGGTCGACTTCGAGGTTCTCGACGACTCGGTCGGGATCGAGGCGAGGGTGGAGACGGTGGACCGCACCGGCGTGGAGATGGAGGCGCTGACCGCGTGCAGCGTGGCCGCGCTGACCATATACGACATGTGCAAGTCGATGGACCGGTCCATGACGATCTCAGACATCGCACTGTGGGAGAAGACCGGCGGCCGCTCCGGCACCTACCGCCGCGAGGAGACGTGAGTCGGTCGAGCGCGTGCACGGATCGCGGCGAGGAACCGTGAGCATGGCCCGATAGACATCGATCACCCCAGGCATCCACCACTCAGCCGTTGTCGCCTGCCATCCTTGAGGAGCCGTCGTCTGCATGTACGGGTCATCGGAGCGGCGCGCGGTGCGTCTAGTGCGCATCCGCCGAGGCGCCGGCGTCCTGATCCGATCGAACCAGGAGGAAACCGGTCTGTGACTCTCATCGTGTTGGCGGTGTTGGCGACAGCTTGGCTGGGGTATTTCGCACTGTGGTTCCGGGAGAGGCGGGCTTCTCGACCGATTCGAACCGGCGGAGCGGTCACCTTCAACCGTCCCTTCAAGTCCACGGGCCACGGGCGGGCATCAGTCGGAGACGCCGGCAGAGGAGCCAGGCCGGCCGGCGAGCTGTTCGACGCACCCCGGTCCGCAGGGCAGGCGCTCTCCCGCCGCCGCCAGGTGGTCGCCGTTCTCGGGGCGTCAGCCGTCGTCGCCCTGCTGGCGATTCCGGCGCTGGGCGCGGCCGCCCTGGCCGTTCATGTGGTGGCCGATGTCGCCCTTCTTCTGTTCACCTTCGGTGCCGTCCGCCGTCAGCCGGTCGCGGCTCCGGGCATGGCGGAGGTGAGGGTGCTCTATCCGCAGCGGCCTTCGTCCCGCGAGGTTGTGGTAACGCCCTTGAGGCGAGTCGTCAACGGCTGAAGCAGGCCCGGTGATCCATGTCTTCATCGGGACCAAGGCGCAGTACATCAAGATGGTGCCGCTGCTGCGGCACATGGATGCTGCCGGGGTCGGATACCGCTTGATCGACTCCGGTCAGCACGCGGAGCTGGCCGCGTCGCTGCGCCGCGAACTGGGGGTGCGGGAGCCCGACCTGTGCATGGGCTCCGGCCGGGACGTCGTGACCGTCGCGCAGGCCCTGCGCTGGTCCGCAGGGCTGGCCGGTCGCCTCCTCTCGCGGTCGAGGCTCCGCAGCGGAGTGTTCGGCGGACGCGATGGCGTGTGTGTGGTGCACGGCGACACCCCCAGCACGTTGCTTGGCGCGCTGATGGCCAAGCGGGCGGGCATGAGCGTTGCCCATGTGGAGGCCGGCCTGCGCACGTTCCGCTGGTTCCACCCCTTCCCTGAGGAGATCGTGCGGGTGTTGACGGGCCGGATGTCCGACATCCTGTTCGCCCCCGGGCCCGGGGCTGCGTCCAACCTGCGCGACGCGGCGGTCAAGGGCCGTGTCGTCGAACAGTCCGCCAACACCGTGCTCGAAGCGGTACGTGAGGCCCTCGGGACTCGCTGGGAGGCTCTTGAGGAACTCCACGATCGGGGTGGGGTTGAGCCTGGCGCGCCTGCGAGTCCGGCGGTGGTGACCATGCACCGCGTCGAGAACCTCTACCGCCGGTCCCGCCGGGAGGCGCTCATCGACGTGGTGACGGCCCTCGCCGCGGACGGGCCGGTGCGCTGGGTGGTGCACGGTCCGACCGAGCAGACCCTGGCCGGTCGGGTTCGCACGAGGCTGGTGGATGCAGGCGTGGAGCTTGTGCCGCTGCTGGGCTACCGGGAGTTCCTCACCAACTTGGCGGCGGCACCCTTCGTGATCACCGACGGGGGTTCCATCCAGGAGGAGTGCGCCTTGCTGGGAGTCCCCACGCTGGTGTGGCGTGACCGGACCGACCGGCCCGACGGGTTGGGCGAGAATGTGGTCCTCAGCCATTACGACGCGGCCGTCGTGGGCGACTTCTTGGACGATCCGCAGCGCTACCGGCGCCGTCCCCGTCCTCTCGACCTCAGCCCTTCGGAGCAGGTTCTCGCCGGGCTCGACGAATGGCGATGATCTCGCCGGCCACCGCGGCGAGGCCGTCGCGGAACGCCTGCACGATCCGGTATCCGGCGAAGACGGCCGCCAGGGCGATGCCACCGGTGTCCTCTGAGGCCAACAGGGCGACCAGGCCCAGTTCGGCGACTCCGATGCCCTGCGGAGCGAAGATGGCGAGGAAGCCCACGGCCCAGGCGACCATGAAGGCTCCCGCCACCTCCACCGTTCCCACTGCGTCGGCGGCCGGGAAGGCCCGCAGATAGAGGGTGAACGTCATCGCTGCCCATGTCCAGTAGGCCACCGACCACGCAAGCACCCGCAGGTAACCCCTTCGGGTGATCGCCAGCCTGATGCCCAGGCGCTCCAGCAGGCGGGCCACGGCCTGGCCCCCGACGAGGGGAGCGACGGCCACCGTGGCGGCGATCAGGGCTGCTGCGCCCCATGCCGGCCCGATGCCCAACCCGCCGGCGGCGCCGAGCAGGGCCAGACCGACTGCCAACGCCACCGCCGTGCTGACCATCATCTCCAGTCCCGCGGTCACGGTGAGTGCAGCCAGGGGCGGCCCCGCGGGCGCCAGAAGGGCAATCCGGCTGGCTGCGTAGGTCACGCCGAGCGGCACGTACCGCGCCGGCAGGGAGCGGGCTGTGGCGAGGACCGTGTCGCGGAAGGCCACGGGATGTCCGAGCATTGCCAAGCTGGATTGCCACCATGCCGATCCCAGCCCGATGAGCCCGAAGCTCGCCACGCCGACAGCGGCGATCAATGTGAGGCGGGCGCCCTCGAACTGTTCGGCGATGGCGTCGCGGTGCGTGATTGCCAGCCATACGATCGCGGCGCACAGCGCGGCCAGGTATATGCGGCGAGCGATGCGGGCCGTCCGGGACAACCGGCTGCGCCACGCTGGCGGGGAGGCAGGCTCAGGCGGCGAATGGTCGGGTTGTTGGGGTGGCGGGCTCATGCGTCTGGTCGTCGGGCCGTGCTGTGGTCGGTTCACCCCGCACGGCCGGTCAGGGCGTCGAGGGCAGCGTCGTTGACGGCGAGGCGTTCAGTGAGCTCACCGCGCGCTTCGGCTCTACGGGTGCCGGCCTTGAGGGCATCAGCCGCCGCGGGTGCCAGCCGGCCGGCCTCGAACTGGCCCAGGCCCAGCCGCGGCGCCCACCCTCCGCCTTCGGCCGCAAGCGAGGCCATCTTCGGGGAGGCGTCGAGCATGACGGCTGGGCGGTCGTGCACCAGCGCAACGATCGCACCGTGATAGCGCATGGTCACCACCAGCCGGCTGCGAGCCACCTCTGCGGAGACCGTGTCCAGCGTCGGGGTGAGCACCTCCGCGGTCGCAGTGAGACGATCGGCCACCTGGTCGTGCAGGGGACCGTCACGGCTGGCCTGGAAGGCGACGAAGCGGGGCGCGAGGCCGGTGGCGGCGGCGGCCTCGTCGATCGCCCGGGCGATGCGGTCGAGGGTGGGGGCCTGGCCGGTCGTCTTCCGGGCCTGCTTGGCCTTGCCCGCGGCGGTGCGGGGTCCCCGGCGGTTGGAGGGCCGCAGGATTACGCACATTGTGTCGTCGGGGTCCACGGGGGGCGGTTCCAGGGCGAGAGCCGGGTCGGCGCCCACGACGGCGTCGTCAAGCCCCCATTGACGGAGCCGTTGGGCCGATTCGGCGTCACGCACAACGATGCGGTCGAACCGCTTCAGCGAGCTTCGGCTGAGGCCGCGGCCGAGCCACCCGTGCACGTGCCCGACTCCGATGCCTACGGCGGCCATGGCGCAGCCCGCTCGGGCGCCGGCCCTCAGGCGAGAGGTGTGGAACGGGATGTTCCACGGCGAGGTCTCGGACTGGATGATCCCGCCGGCGACGGCCATCCCGTCGATGTTTCCCAGGGATCGCCGCAAGGTCGGCGAGTGGCCGGGGTTGCGATGGGCGACGGCGTTGACAGCGTGGTCACGCCGGGTGCGGGCCGAGTCGATGCTGATCACGACGGGCTCGGCACCCCGGGCTCTGAGGGACTGGATCAGCGACTGCAGGATCAGCTCGTCGCCGAGGTTGTCGGAGCCGAACCAGCCGGCAATGGCGATCCGTCGAGTCATGGCTGCGTCGCCGGTGGCACAGCGAGCAGCCTACGTTCGCCGGCGGGGTCGTCCGGTGCGGGGAGAGGCGCCGCTAGACTCGCCCCTCCCGCGGGGGTGTAGCTCAGCCTGGCTAGAGCGCCTCGGTCGCATCGAGGAGGCCAGGGGTTCGAATCCCCTCACCTCCACAAGGACACCCGCAAATCGCCCTCCCACACTGCGGTGTGGGCCAGGGGGCGCGGCGTTCGCGCTGAGTGTCCCCCGGGTCGGCGGCTGGGTTCTCGGGCGGATGTCAGCGATCGGACGCGCATGCCCCGAGGAGTAGCAGCGAAACCCAGATCGCACATCGCAGGACGAGCGACATCGGCACCCACAGCGCCGCTCTGCCCTGTGTTCGCTGCGCGGCACGGGGCGCAAGGTACTGGGATGCATACAGGTCATTCACCCGAGATTTCGGCGAACTCGTACGAATTCAAGGGTCAAGTCGTTGAGAATCAAGCCTGTGGTTGGTGCTACCGGCTGGGGTCGATGTTGGTGCCGGTGCGGAGGTCATAGACGGTGAGGGTCTCGTCGGCGAGTTCGATGATGTGGCGTGCTCGCCTCGCACAAGACGCTGCGAATGCCGTGCCGCTGCGAGTAGTCGATGTCATCAAAGATCGCCACCAAATCGATGTCTGAGCCGGCGGCGGCCCGACCACAAGCCACCGACCCGAACAACAACACCCGACCCGCACCAGCAGCAGCCACACACTCAGCAGCCCGCTGAGCCTCACGCAACGTCGGCGCCTGCACCGC
>Ga0209021_1001206_pt1 | contig 27167 bp, 13 predicted proteins | sample PinacodermFT_FD_187299 | JGI IMG/M metagenome (GOLD analysis project Ga0209021, IMG submission 187299) | Host-associated microbial community of the marine sponge Aplysina aerophoba from Gulf of Piran - sponge pinacoderm, lysed by freeze-thaw... | ecosystem: Host-associated > Porifera > Sponge >... | reverse complement strand
AGGCTTGCGGTGCAACTGGTGGCGCACCGGTTTTTCTTTTCCGGCCCGACCCTTGCCGGTGGCCTTCCTGGCCTTGGCCCGCTTCTCCACCGAGGACTCCAGGTCCGCCAGGAGCTTCCTCTGGTCCTCATCCAGGTGGCTGCAGGCTGGGCCACTGGCAGGCTGCGGCTCATCCGGCAGAGGGGCACGGCCGGTGCCTTCTCCCCACAGAGACGCCGCGGGCGGTTCACCCTCCTGGAAATCAACGATTTCCCCCTGGTAGCGGATCATCAGCTCCCCGTCGGCCCGTTCCAGCACTTCCACCTGGAGCCCAGCATAGGAAGGCCGTTCTGACCCGGGCAGCAACTGGAGGACCCGCCACTGGTAGTTCACCGTGTTGTCCCGGGCCACCTTGCGGGTGTGCCGGATGCTGACCGTCTCGGTGAGAGACAGGTCGTCGGGCACCTGGCGGTAAGCCGGCTCGGCCTGCTCCGCGGCCACGGCGAAGCGCTTGTTGAAGCGGGGCAGGAACTCCTGCAGGAATTCGTTGGCCTCTTCCATATTAGTAGCACCGGCCAAGCGTAGCTCGGTGACCAGCCGGTCCTGGAAGGTGGACGCCATCCTTTCTACGCGGCCCTTGGCCTGTGGCGACATGGCGAAGATCTGCTGGATGCCCAACTCCCGCATCACCCGGGCGAACTGGGTGGACTCGTATTGGGCGGGCCCCTGGCGGGCGTTGTACTTGAAGGCCGCGTGGCGGTCACTGTACAGAGCCAGGGGGATTCCCCACTGCCGGACGAGTCCCTCCAACATGACCAGGTAGCCCCGGGTGTCCTCGGTGGGGTGGAAGATGGCCTGGGCTACTACTCCGGTGGCGTCGTCCACGGCCAGCAGCAGGACGAACTTGTCTGCCCGCTCCCCCAGCCAGGCATGGGGGCTGCCGTCCACCTGGATCAGCATCCCCTCCTGGGGCATTCGCTTCCTTCGGAACCGGTGCTGCTGGGAGCGGCGGCTCCTCGGACTGCCGATACCGGCCTTCACCAGAATGCGGCGCACCGTGGGACGGCTCAGGTCTATTCCCTCCCGCTCCCGCAGCAACTCGGTGAAGTGGCTGTGGTTGGCGCCTGAATAATGATTGCTGGCCAGCTTCACCACGGCGTCCGCGGCGTCTTCTGGCACGGCGTTGTGGGGCCTCCGTCCCCGGTTGCCGTGGGCCAGCGCTGGGACCCCTTCCTTTCTGTAGGCTACCAGCAGCCGCTTGGCGTGACGTTCACTGACTCCCATGATCTCCGCTGCCTGTCCTATTGGAAGGTGGTGTTCCAGTACGCTGTTGAGCACTTTGATTCTTGCCTGTTCCTGCTGATTCAACTTTACATCCCTCATAGGGATGACATTTTCGCTGAACAGTTGGCTGGTGACCTAATCGTAGAACATCAACACACGTTATCCAGGGTCATTAGGACAGTGGTATCCACGATGATTAGGACACCCTGAGCGCGAGTGATTTAGACTTTAATCAGGTTATGGCCGAGGGGTCAACCACCGCCTTTGTCGCCCAGGAGTTTCCGGTGGGGCGACAGTTTTTCTCGGTAGCTGGCCCCCTCGATGACGACCTGGAAGCTGGCATAGGCCAGCCGATCCAGGGCGCTGTTTCCGAGGATGCGGTCGTCGAAGAGGCTGAGCCACTCCTCGGCGCTGCGGTTGCTGGTGATCACGAAGCTGGATACCCGATGCCTGCCGATGATCAGCTCGTAGAGGTCGGCGGACTGCTGGGCGGAAAGGCGGTGGAGACCCTGCGGAAATCTGCCTGTTAGTAGAGGGCCTGCCGCCCAGAGAGAGCGAAGCCACATCAATGTTCTCCCCGTAGCATACGGACAATCGGCGCGTGGTCGAGCTGCTGAGAAAGGCGGAACAGGCGCTGGCAGAATCGGCGTGGAATCCGACCGAGAAGAGGCCGGTCGGCCTGGAACTGGTCATCACCGCACCGGAGCCGGAGGCCATTCCAGGGGACGCCACGAACTACCTGGGCAGCGTCGCGGACGTGCCACAGGCCAACCGGGTTAATGCCGACCTGTCTCACCTGGGAGGCCTGGCAGAAACGTCTCTATTCCATGACGACCGACAGATTCGAGAGCTGCAGTATTCAGTCAAGGCCGGCGATGCCCTGGGCTACAGTATGCGGGTCTGGTTGCTCTGCAGCCGCTAACCTGGCGACTCGGCAAGGACAACCCGGCAGGGACTTCCTGAAAGGCAAAAAGGGCCACATATCTGGTTGGCGGGGAAAGGGCGCCGGCATGAGACATCCTCCTCGAGTGTCGCTTTCCGGAGCCCCACTGAACAGCCTCAGCGTCTGCTGTTGATTCTGGGCCTCAGCTGCATATCCTTCGGCGGCTGCGCGTCGCGCCGCCCCCTGCGCCCACCTGGCCCCAGGCCCTACGCCACCGCACTCTCATAGACCTCTCCATCGGCGAGCAGTTCCAAGGCATAGACCTGCGAATCGAGCGTCAGTTCACGACCAATGCCCGACGCGCTCCCGTGCAGTTACATCGCCACCGCCGCGTCATGGACACGCACCGCCAGAGTCGTCGGCAGGGACCGGCTCATCTACTTCTTCCGAACAGGCCGTAATTGTTATCACGCAGAACAGCACAGAGGCGAACAGTGCGACAATAAACATACTGCGACGCATCGCACCAGCTCCCCTGAGTCTTTCCTGGGGCCGGAACCGGCGCCTGGATTTGCGTTGGCCCTAACAATACTCTGATTATACGGCACTTTTCAGTCTTTTACTTTTATGCCAGTGATTTCTTGCATTGGCAGGCCTGGAGGCCCGAACCACCATTATGGGGACACCCGTAGCCATCGACCTGTGGTTGCAACCCAGCCTGGGAAGCAAAGGTAATGGAAACGCCTGGGCATCCAGTTCCAGACGTGCCGAATCCCCTCAGTTCGTAAAAGAGTCCGACACCTCCGAATAGAAGAAGCAACATCCATGAGGGAGAGGATATTCCTTCAATACCACCAGCCTACAAGTAAATCAACTGCCGGATAGCCAACCCACGGGCCGACCAAATGGCCGGCTTCTTGGCATGACATGCGGGAATTGCCGGGCAAACTGAATGAGCGGAATTCGTCACAAAAGCACACCACTGATTATAACGAATTCCGACAACTATACGGCGAATTAGTGTCGGGTTGAAGTCCGGAACCGAGTAGCGGAATTTTCTCGAGGTGTAACAGTTGCCCATTGCGGCGGCGGCGAGTTGTAGGATCGGAATAGGGCTTTTCCCAGACTGAATAGCTCAACAAATAGGATTCGAAGAAACTATGTGGTCTGAAAATCTGCGCTCCTCCATTCGGATCAACCGAAAACTGCTCCTTGGTAGCCTTGCAGCTGGAGCTATTGCAGTCGCACTTCCAGTAGGTGGGTATGTAGTAGTCCATTACGGTGGTTTCACTCTGGGTCAGCAAATAGTTGTGCTATTGTTGATAGCCATTGCTGCCGCGCTCTCCTTCGGCCTCTGGACTGTAAAAGCATCGCCTAGGTATCCCCAAACGCCTCTCGAAGCTCACCAAGAAGCCATAGAAGTAGAGGTGGAAACCGAGTGGGGTAAGTCGCTGGAGTGGCTACGCGCTGCTGTAGCTAGCGCTGAAGAGTGTTCGGAGTCCGTAATAAAGATTCACAGACAAGGTATTACGGATGGACAACCGCCAGAATTTAGGCAGACATTCCAGGTCGCAATGCATTGCAAGGTCTGCGACTTGGCAAGAGCCGTAGCGGACCTATGCCAGAGGGGGCATGCAGAGGCAGCATTTATGATTTGGAGGTCTATATTTGAGATAGAAGTCAACATGGCATTCATTGCTCAAGAAGGTACTAACGACAGAGGGGAGAGATTCCGTGACTGGGCCACCGCCGCAGTCCTACGCTCGCAAGACGCTAACAACCCCGAGCTAGCCAAGCTGAAAAAGAAGTATCAGGGTTGGCAACTGGATAGAGACATAGGTTGGACTCGCAAGAATAACCCAATGGGCATTCCAGCCCGAGCTAAGGCAGTAGGGTATTCAGATACAACAGTCGGCAACGAAATTTCAGGGTTGTTCATGTACGCCGAAACCAACGCTTACGTTCACAACGACGCGAGAGCCATATTCAATGATCTGGGCAGAAGCCAACCTTTCGACAAGGGGCCCTCAGGTTCCGGGCTTGACATGCCACTTTGTCTAACCGCAAGGTCACTTTCTATCGTCACCGACATATTAATATGCAACGTAGATCAGGCCAAAAGACCAGAACCCAAAGCTTACCAAAGTTATACTTACTGGCGGCACACTCAGGTGTTGTTGGAAGTAGCTATGATTCCCCAAAGATTGCTTTCCCCATATAGGGGGTTTGACCTTAGTTTTGAAATGGAAGGCAATGATGGGCGAGTGTTAACCTTTACCCCTGCTAGAAGGGAAAGCTCTCCCGATGGGGTAGAGAAAGTGGCAATGCCACGTCTAATAACGGCAGCTCGAGGCATTAAAAATGGGCGCCAGAAGCAAAGGAACAATTCCGATAACCTCTAGGCCAGTGCAAGGAGTTGGGTTGAGATGATTGCAAAGGTACGGGCCAAGTATATGAACGGGGCGCCAGAACGCTGGGCCAGGAAAAAGGTCAGGAGTTGATTGAGACCGGAGACGGCGAGCCGGGGGTGTTTAGGACAAGTGTGAGGTGTGATAAAATGGGCATTGCATAAACTTAAAGGTAAGCGCCTGCAGGCCTTCCTGAATCGCAAACCCTATCCTTGCATCATGCCGCCACCCTCAATCTTACACAACATGGACACTAAGACAAAAATCCCAAGGTCGACACCCTACAGGGATTAACCCGATGGTAGAAGGCACTCCGCAGAACAACCCAATGGAAGTAGAGCACAGTATGGTGCTGATCCATTTGGCCGCATCCCGCTTTTCCCCCCCGCACATTAACCCCGATTTCCTTAGATTTAACGAAGTCGTGGACCCTGCTTGGCAATTGGATCTACCGGTAATCATTGAATCAAGATTTTCCCAAGTAGATTACACAAATGGACTGTCCGTGACTGCCGGAGAGGACTACTTCAAAGTTGCACAGGCGGGTCCAACATTGAACTTGGAAGAAATAGCGGTTCCTAACGTCATCGCTCGCTACTTGGGGGTAACACCCTTAGCAGTTGAATACAAGGCCATCATAACGGAATGGCGGGGAACATTAAGAATTGAAAACCAAGGAGAGGGACTGACTTTTTCACCCTTACATGGCTTGGCGCAGCGAGCGACCTCTAGCGGTGCTACTCCAGAAGCACAAATAAGGTTGTCATACGAGTTTCCTGAAAAAAATATTGCCTTATTTGCTTCTGAAGCCATTTTGGACAACGCTGTCATTGAAGTACAACTCGGAGGTCTAGCTTTTCGTAATATGGAAAACTTGCCCGCAGATTCCCAGGACGAGTTTATCAACTCTGTTTTAGAAGGCTTAAACCAAGACATTTACGGATTTGTAGAACTAGCAACCCAATTCTATTTTGGTTGAACCCGAAAGAAGGAGTCGAAAAATGACGCAACATCGGTCTGTCCAGGGCACGGGATGGAACCGGGGCAGGGGCACGACGTTGGAAAATTATTTGGACACAGGAGAACGCACTTTCGGAGTGACACCGCTTGAAAATCCGAAAGCGGCCTACGCTGTTTTCGTCGGACAACATCACACTGTAAACCCATTTCTCCAGCGTGTACTTAACGCTCAGAATGAACAAGCGACGGCCATTGGATCAAGGGTTTCGGGACCAGCATACCTAGAGGAGTTCTTCTCCCACCTTCTTCTTCAGTATGCACATAGCAAGGCAGAGAACCGTCAAGTTCCTGCTGAACTTGAGGAGGCGCTGCAGGATCTCAAGGAGGTAAAGGTTGATGCGAAAGAGGACGGGCTTGAAGTTCCGTCAGAACTAGCCTTCACCAATGCTGAGCGGCTCCTAAAGACAATGTACCGCATCTCACCGCGCCGTTACGGTGTCTATCCGGCACCCGATGGATATATAGCGATTGACGCCCGCGGTGCCAACGGACGGATAGCAGTGACAATGTGTGGCTCCGACGGCGGCGCACTGTGTCTGGTTACCATAGATAACGAGCAGCGGAGAGCCCGCTACGATACTGCGCGTCAGTTGCCCGACGGTTTCATTCGGGAAGCCCTGCATGAACTGGGTGCAGAACCGGCCTAATGGCTGCCAGTAATCCCGATCCCGTCAGTAGCCCCGGCCCGGTGGGGGATTGGGAAAAGTTGGGACGGCGAATATTTTCTCGTTCAGCCGCCAAGGATGCGGCTAAGAACCGTATTCCATTCCATCTCTTTCTTGAAAAAGAAGATGTTAATGAACTGTCGGTTGACCGACTTACCGTTGCAGATGCCGAGCACGACGGCCTTCCCGAAGTTGTTGCGGACGCGAAGGAGGTAGCGGCAAATCGACCAGACCCCCCCAACACATTTTGCGGATGGGCCGTAGTGAATGCCGAAGCAACTCGAGGGAATTCTTGTGTCGTGCACGACACTCCCAAGCCAGGAAATCGTTTCCATGCCGATATCATTCTGCCTGATGCTGCAATGGAGAACCGGGATACTCAAAAAGGACACGCAACTACTTTGGCCGGCCTTTCCAAATGGAGACCTTATCCGCCACAACCGCAGGATAATGCTGGCTGATTAAACAACACTTGACCAATCTCCCTACGGCAATCCGCCGCCCTTGACAATACGGCACCCATGAAGGTCCCCAGCGCCTCGGAGTGCCGCTTCTGCCCCATTCCCAAAGAATACTGCCCCGAGAGATTCCAACCCTAACCAGGCCAACAACAAAGTTACCAGCCAACGCACCGCCAGCGACTCCTGCGCATTTTATTTCCCATCACTATTAACCCCTCCGCCCAAGACTTTCCCGATATAATCATTGGTACCGGGCAGACAAGAAGCCCGCGGAAATTAAATCTCCACGGGCAACCCGGTGCAGTGCGGCTCTCACCCGCCCTGTCCGTGAGCTCCAGGGTGTCGTTACCACCATGGAACCTGTACAAGAATATAGCAGTCGCTCCAGACCGGGCGACACCCCCGAAGGCGCAACCCGCAAACGTCGCCGCTGGGCGAACTACCCTCCTCGGAATCCACTCGATCCACGTCCATATAGGGATGTGGGTCTTTTTATTGCCTCCGGCCGGAGGCACCACAGCGCAAGGGTAACTAAGTCGAATATACCTGAGGACCAAGCATGCCAGAGGAAAGAATAAACGGGTCGACCATCATGGACTCCAAGGCCCACGGCCACCACGACGGATACGCCCTTCAGGCGGAATGCGTAACCTAAGACTGCTTCACGGAGAGCCTCCAACCCTAGCAGGGAGCGCAGGTGGGATGAGAGCAACTCACTGGCTGGAGAGCAGAACCCTCGCGTGGATCTTCCTGGCGGCGGTGACGGCGGCAGCCGTCATCACAGCATGCTCGGGTACGACCACGCCCCCGGGGACAACCACCCCATTGGCGGCATCTCCAAGGCAGATCTCCAACCTACCGCCGCCGGACGTGTCCACGCTGTTGACCGCGGGAACCGCCACCAGTGATCCCGCAGCAGCTACATCCACACCATCGCCGGAGAGGACAGCTGAGCTGCCGGTTGGGGCCCTTGCCAGGACATTGCCCGCCGAAACGTCCGTGCCACCCGCAGCACCTCCCGCACCCGCAGGCAAATCCCCCAGGGACAATACCGCCACCCCACCCCAACCGGAGGAGCTAAGGACGCCCGACATGGAGCCACTGGCTCCCAGCGCAATCCCAGCAGCTGCTCATAAAGACGGCAAGTACATCAGGCTGGCCCGCCAGGTTCTGGCCCAGGAACTGGCCCTGACACCCGACCAGCAGGAAGAAATGACCCTGCAGTCCGTCACACCCGTAACCTGGAACGACGGCAGCATGGGCTGCGCCCACGACGGCTACATGTACACCATGGCCACCGTCCCCGGTTACCTGTTACGGTTCACGCTCCAGGAACAGTCAATAAGGGTCCACGCCGCAGAAGGCGGCCGGATCTTCGCCGCCCTGGACTGCGACAGCTACAGAGACGGCTATCCCCGCACCGTAAACCCGCCGGACCCCGAATGGACCGGCCAGATCCAGGTTAACCCGGGTGACGTTATCAACAGGCCACAACACGGCCCATCGCCGGAAGAGGCCCAGTGGTGCCCCGAAGGGAACACCCAGGGAGAACGGCTCAACGACCTGGCGGAACATGTCTACGACGGGGCCGTCAGCAGGTACCTGCTCGTAAACGCCTCCGGCATCGGAAGAGAGATAACGCCGGATTCGGAGGCCCACACCCTCCTGCTCCTGGTCAATGACCAGGCCCACGACGATTGCGTCCGGCTGCCGGAAAGGTGCCTGAGGGCCGAGTTCAGGCTCACCAGAACCACCGAGGAAAGGGACGCCCTGCTGAGAACCCAGAGAAAATTCCGCTACTCGGTTCCGGACTTGAACCCGATACGAATCCGCAGTGCAGTTGTCGAAATCCGTTAGGATCAGTGGGGTGCCGCTGTGACGAATTCTACTCATCCAGTCTGCCTTGAAATTGTTGCATTTGATGCCGAGGAAACCATGCCAAAGACGCCGAACATCGTCCCGTACATGAAGCCATCCGTTGTAATGACCGTGGCTATTGTTTCCATGTCATCATCCTCATGAATTCGTTTATTGGATCCTAAAATCCGCGCATCTGCGCGGGCATTCCTATTGAAATTTAGTAAACAACGAGTCCAACAGTTACCGCCCAGCCGCGTCCCCCAATTCGTTCCCAGTCCCGCGTTTAGTGGAGGGTGTTTAAGCCTATAAGGAAGCCCTCGTCCTGATGACCTGTTCGACTAAACCAGGGATCTAAGACTCCTAACAGTCCCGGGCTACGGCGTTGGTGGCAATGCATGAAATCAAGCGCCGCCCTCTTGCTTAACAGCGTGCGATAATCGGTAAAGCGTCTGGTTATGCCCGTAACCCATTGTGCATCCTTTCCAATCTAGACCGCACAAGGCAAGCATTTTGCGTACCACTAGCATCTTCAAAACGTCGATACTGTTTAACCATAACGTTGGTTCAGGTTGGGGTTCATTCATGTGTACGATATCATTCCTGGCTTTGGCTGCTACCTTGGCCCATTTCTTGAGGTCAATGATTTGCTTTTCCTCTTTCGTGAAGAATTGTTCTGCGAACTCCTCCAAATTTTCGTGGTTTTTGCTCTTTTGTCCTAGATAGAACTCCACCGCTAGCCAAGCCGACAGGAAGTCAAGCTCGGAGACGGTGTCGGGCGCATGATGTCTTTGCATATTCAGCATCGCATGCAGTGGTAGCGCGAAGTTTTCGTGGCGTTGTATCCACTTTGCTATGCCTGCGGAGCCTGCAATAGCTTCGTAGGCCAGCGGTGCGTGGAATGCGGATGGCTCGTAGGTACTTCGCGGTCCTTGCAACGCTTTACTATGGAATTCGAATGGTGATTGAAGTCCGTCGCTCCCCATAGTCACGTCCTGGAGTGGGGGTTGGACACCCGTTGAGAGAGTTAGTATTTGATCCAGAGCAACCATGTCTCTTCTGGCCTGGTCAATATCTTGGGGTACGTTGTACACCATCGTAGCCATGGTTATGTCGGTGACATGTTCTCCAGTCGCGTCCATTCGTCTGTTTTGCGCTGCACCGATGTGAAGTGTGCCCACTCCGGTTTCGCCGTGGTCAAAAGTCTTGTTCAATCGGCGCAATCCGAGGTGGACCCATTCTTTTACTGCCTCAAGTTTCACCGTCCAACTCAAAATCGGAATGGAAAGGTCAAAATGGGCTCCAACTACCAATTCGACCGCCTCGACCGTTTCCATTGCCCATGATTCTGACAGATCGCTCCCACTGCTAGAATCTGTCTTGTACCATCCCAACAGTGAAACAAGACCTGCGGTTGTACTCCCATGGATCACTTCACCCGTGTCAGTCAACATTATCTTTCTGGGCTCAGGACCGACATTTTGTATTGTTGCCGAGCCGAATCCGGCCAGCTTTAAGTTCATATTTTGTCCATCGTCGAGGGTCAATATCCCTTGATGCGTCCGACTGGGACTGTCGGGCTCCCAGAAAATGCCCATCGCTTCAAAAGGTTCCATTGGTTGCCTCACTATGGCTAAATTGGTGCGGGCGCATCGCTTGCGTCGGGGCGTGTCCTGTCATGGGCAGGGGTTGAGACTGGATTTGAAGACGTCCTGTCCAATTGTTGGCAGGGGATTGAAGCCCAGTGTCTCGGGGGGATCTGTGTCGGAGTGTACCCTTTTCAGCGTGAAGGAAATCTCGCCGGAGGTTCTGTATGCGACCAGAACCACTGGAGCCTTGGCTTCGCAGCATGACTATGCCTTCGGTAGGGGAAGTAGAGGATGCCCTGTTACCGGTACTTGCTACCATCCGTGACATTTCTGTGGTCCTGCTCTTGGACATAGAAAACGGTACCGCTTAGGACGAGTCGCGCGGCGAAGCATCCACAAGAAAGATTAAGTCGGTTATTCTATGGGAATTATATACCGAGTTACCCAAGGGGCACCTCGGCGGATATGTCCTGCTGTCGGCCGCCCGGTCTGGGGCGACCTGCTATATTGAGGGACAGGTTCCATGGTGGTAACGACACCCTGGAGTTCACGGACAGGGCGGGTGAGAGCTGCACTGCACCGGGTTGCCCGTGGAGATTTAGTTTCCGCGGGCTTCTTGTTGGCCCGGCAACAATGATTATATAGGGAAAAACCGGGTGGGTGGGTTAATAAGGATGGGAAATAAAATGTGCGGCCGCAGCTGCTGGGCCGCTGACTGGTAACTTTGTTGGTGGCCCGTTCAGGGTTGGAATCTCTCGGGGCAGTATTCCCTGGGGATGTGATAGACGACAATTAATTCTGCCGGCCTGCAAGAGGAAAGTAGTGGCCTTTCCTACAGATACTCTGTCTGCCAGTAAAGTATTTGATATCCAAAACAAGAGCTAGCAATTGCCTGCGCCGTCTCCGGGTCCAAGATTCCCGCTGTTATAAACAGAGTTCCGCGAACAAGACAAAATGCCCGCTCTATTCGTGTAACCGGTCCTTCCAAATAGACCGAATTGGCGACCAACACCAATTAAGACCTCTCTAAATCTGAATGTAAACAGACCCTAGTTCAGCCTTCTCGGACGTTACGTTGACGTAGTTGGACAAGCCGCTCAGGCCTAGGGGTTATTGCCTTTCATGGCAAGAAGAACAGTCCCGTTGTCGGCAGTATGTTCAACTCCTGACGACCTTGATTGGAAAGGTCTTTCGAAACCTGGATCCGTTAGCGTGCGGGTTGTTGCTGCGGCTTTTCTTGCACCCTTTTCTGGTAACCCAAGTAGGCGGTGAGGACCAGGTAGCGGGCTGACTCCTGGGCGTCCAGGCCGTCGTGCTCGTCCCAGGCGTACTGGCTGGCCCAGTATAGGAGGCAGCTGCGGTACTTCATGGCCCCGGGTCGGTCCTTGGGGTTGGGGGGCTTGTTTGCCTGGCGAAAGCTGGGGTTGGGCCTGAGCACATTCTCTGCGTCCTGTGTCGCCTTAACGGCTGATTCCAGCCAGGCTATGGCTGCCTCGAGGAGACAGTGTGCCTGTTGCCTGAATTCAGGGCTGCCAGGACTGTGGTGGGCTGCGGCCAGGTCTGCCGTCCGCTCAGCCTCGTTGAGCAATTTTCTCCTGGCCTCCCTGCTGGCTCGGGCAGGACTGGGTTTCCGGGGTGGCGTCTGCTGACCGGTCTGGGTTGCCACTTTCGTGCTCAAAGCTGGTTTTTCCTTTGGGTTTGCTTTGGTGAGAATTCTAATGATAAACCCGGGGCCATAATGCAAGCAGACACGGCCAGGTCCGGCGTCCATCCCTGGGGTGGGACAGGGCTATTAGGCCACTCCGTCCCTACTATTGGAATAGTGTGAGGGCCTCCCTGGAGCGCACAAACTGGGCGGGTGAGAGCCGGGCTGGACCGGGCAGACCGTTGGCATCTGATATCCGCAGGCTTCTTTTTTGTCCGGCTGTTAATGATTATAACGGGAAAGTCTTGGGCGGTGTGGTCAAAAACCTGGGAAATTTCGGTTGCGGCCGCGGCTGTCGGCGCATTGGATTGTAGGTTGGTTTCTGGTTGTTCGTTCGGTGCTGGAGCTGGTGAGGGTGTACATTTTGGGACCCCCTAAGATGCCCTTTAGCTTCAATCATAGGAGACGTTACCCAGCGGGTTTCGAGGGCCTTTTGTCAGTGCAGCGGCCAGGATTCCGGGGCATGCGGAAAGGGAGCCACGGGGGGCCGGAGAGCGGCGGCGCTCAGCTGTTGTTCCACCGGTCGGTCTCGACGTCGAGCTCCCGGGCGACCCGCCGGAGCATCAGGGCCGCCAGCGCGCCCACGACCGGGTCAAGTCCGTAGCGGTTGGCATCGCGCTGCAGGCCGGCGGCCAGCTCGACGGCCTCGGCCACTGCGGAGTAGGCCAGGCTGACCTGGTCGGCCTTGGTCCGGCCCAGGGGCCGTAGCAGTTGCGCCGCCGGGGACGGCGCGTTTAGCGCGTCGCAGATGACCAGCAGGTCCCGCGCCGCTTCCACCAGGGGTTCGGGAAGGTTGCTGTGGGTCATATCGCAGTTTCCTCCGCGCTCCGTGCGGCGGCCGGGCCGCAGGCGAGGGCTGCTGGCAGGATGAAGACGACCGTCAGGGTGGCTGCCAGCCCTCCCATGGACCTTTTCACACGGTTAGCGCTGCTCTTGCTACTTAAGGGTGGATAGGCCGGCAACTCCTTTTGTCCCTGCTACCACACCATCTGGTTCCAGCAATTGCCCCGGTAACATGTGAAGTGCCGGGCTTTGCCGTTCAATACGGTCTCGAACGTTTCTCGCACCAACAACAGGTAGGCCTCTCCGGCGACCAGGTGAGTCAATGGCCCGTCTCCCGCCATCAACGGATGGTAATAACTCCAGGCCTTGGCATTGTTGTCGAAGTGCCAGAGGCGCACCAACGCGCCGCCCAGACTGGCCAGGCCCTCAGTCACGGTGGTACGGCTGCCGGCAGCCACACCGGAAGGCCACAGGTCGAAGGTCGCGCTGGCGGTCAATCCGGCGACGGACACGCTGACCGTCTGACGCCCGGCCCCGATCCCCGGGGCCAGGAAAGTAAGGGAAAAAGCCCCGTGGCCATCCGTTGCAACTGGGGGGCCAGGGGTTACGTCCGTCGCCCTGATCCTGACCGAACTTACCTGGGTGAAGTTGCGAAACCCCCTGCCGGTCAGCGTGACGCGGGTGCCCGGCGGCCCAAGGGCAGGGCTGATCTCCACAGTGGCTGCAGCCACCTTGTGGGCTGTCCGGGTAAATACCTTTGTGCCTCTGTCGTTGTCGAACTCCACCCTCACGGCATTGGATGAGGGCGAGGGGGTCTCCAGGGGGATCCGGATTTCCTGGGAGAAGTTGCCCTTCAGGTCCGTCTTCACGGAGGTCACGGAATAACCGGATGCGGACTCATAGTAGAGCCGGATGGGCACGCTGGACACGCTGTCGTTGCGGGCGGGAAACCCCTTACCCGTTACCGTAACAAAGGTACCCGGCCGACCCCCTTTGGGGGTGACGATGATCTCCCGCGGTGGAATGGTGAATTCCACCAGACCCAGCCGGCCACCGGTGTCGATTACCTTCAGTGTCTTGACTCCCGGCGACGTGGTCTCCTCATTCACGGGGAGGTCCAGGGAAGCGGACCATCCGCCGTCCCCGGCCACCTCGATCATCCCCGCTCCGCCGCTGACGCGTTCCGGCTTCACCGCAAGACTTCCGACCCGCACCTCCCTTATCGTTGCCTTCTCCCGCCTGGTAAAGCCCCCTCCCCGCAGGTGGATGCGCTGGTTGGGCAGGGCGGTTTGGGGAAAGATGATGACCTCGGTGTTCAGGCGGGTAATCTCGACTATTTCGCCCTTCGAGAATTCCTCCCCCGTGTCGCTCCTGTCCAGCTTCACCGCCAGGTACTGGCGGCCCAGCCGGACTCCATTGGGCAGGGGAACGAGGAATTGCAGCCTTCCCGAGGACCCAACCGCCAGTTGCCCAATCTCCGCTTCCATCCCTCCAATTCTCACCGACGTCACGCTCCCGGGCGGAAAATCGATCAGCACGATGAAAACGCTCCCGTGGGGACTCCTGAACTGCTCGGCGTCGATTCTGCCCACCAGCTCCAGGACCTGCCCGGCTTCCAGGAAGTCGGAAAGGTCCGGGTCGACCGCCGTGGTGCCGGTTACCCGGTCGGTGGCATTGATGAAATTACAGTTCCGGGAATCCTCCTCCTTGCAACTGCCGAAGCCGGGGGAAAAGGGAGGCGCCCCCACAACGAAGCTGCAGGTCCCGATGCCGTTTGTCCCTACCACGGCCTGGCACAGGTCGATCTCTCCCGAATCCTGCTCGCCGTCGGTATTGGCGTCCCTCCAGACATAGACGGTGCGTGCCTCCCGGTAGCCCCGGGCGCTGACGACAACCCTGTCGCCCCGGCCCGTTTGCCCGGGGGTCAACCTTAATTCACGGTTCACCAGCAGGCCCGTGTCCCGGTTGTCCAGGGATGCCTGGCGGAAGGCGTCCCTCACCTCCGGGTCGGGGTGATTGGCCATTACCGGCGTCGGGCTCAGGTCCGTATGCACCGTCCAGTCGAAGGATCCCCCTTCCGTGGGGTTCTGGATGCCCGCCTCCTCCAGGAAGGTGACGGTCACCTCCGCCCCTGCCGGAATCTCCACCAGTCGGTCCTCCCGCTTCACGGCATGATAGAGGGTGAGGATTGCCGGCTCCTTCGAACTTCCCGGCCGGACGAGGGAAACGTCACCCGCGTTGCCTCTGAGCGTTTCATCCTCCGTCCGGTACTGCACCCTTACGTCGTCGGTCGCGATAAAGCTTGGGAGGCGGATATCCTGGTGCAGGGTCATTACGATCCTGTCGGTATGGGAAGACAGGGCCCCGGGTGTGACGAATTCAACCTCGTAGCGGGTTTGAGCAGCGGGACTGCGCGAGGCGGACTGCACCGTCACGCCTGAAAGGGCATCAAGGGCATCGTCGCCCTGCGCCCTGACCAGGCCGGCTCCCGTTGAGCCGGCCAATTGGGACAGAGCCAGCAGGGCCAGCAGGAAAAGCAGGGCTGCTGCAAGGGAGGTGGCAACGACTCGATGCGTTGGCCGCCTGGAGGAAAGGGATTCAGACATTCTTGAGGGATTGTTGACCTTCAGAAATCATCTAAGCCCAGCCGCAGCAGCGATGCGTTCGCCGAGGGCTTCTTCAAACCGGTTGTCGTTCTTTGCGCCGGTAAAGGCGTGGTCGCGCTCTGAGCCGTTGGGGTTCACCATGCCGGTCCGGGTGCCGTTGCCCTGCTCACTATGAGTATCGTCTTGCCGTCGCCACCTCCTGGAGACCCTGGCCAGGCCGTCTCCCCGGAGGTTGTCGGAATGGGCCGAGCCGCCCGGGGTCCCGAATTCCTGCAGCGGACCGGGGCGCTGCCGTCAGCCGGTTTCCCGCAGTGGCGCTCAACCTGCCTCCATTCACCTGCGCCGCAGACTTCCCGGCAATCAATCCACTGGAGTTCAACCGGTTGTGGTCCCCACGAAAGCGGGCGGTGAGCAGCGGAAGCCACCGCTCACCGCCCGTCCAGGCCCGGTGGTGATACCCGTTGTTGTTGTTGCTATCCGGGTTGCCCCAGCTCAGCCCGACCGTGGTCTCGCCGGCTTATTCGCCGGGGGCGCTGGCGCCTCACCACCCTGGTCAGGGTCCCGCCCACCCGGGCCGTGCCCGTGATGGTGGCGGCGCCCGTGGCCGCATTGTTCTCCGGTGGAGCGGCAGGGGTCGCCCTGGCGAGGTTTGACAGCTGGCTCAGGCCCACGGCGTTGATGGCCTTCACCCGGTAGACGTGCCGGGTTCCTATGGTCACGTCCCCGTCGGTCCAGGTGGTGTCCGTGCTGCCCGTGTCCGCCACGTACACCAGGAGCGTCCCCTCGCCCTCGCTGGGGCGGCGGCGCAGTACCTGGTAACCGGTTACGCCATCGTCCTCCGGCGCGTCCCAGGTCAGGGTGACTGTGCCGTTCCCGTTGTCCGTTGCCGCCAGGTTGGTCGGCGCGGGAGGGGGCAGCGCTGCCGCCACCGTGGATGTGGCCTCGCTGGTCACGGACTCGTCGTTGCCCGCGTCGTCGGTGAAGGACACCCGCACCCTGACCGCCCTGCTCTCGTCAGCGGCGGCCAGGGTGTACGTTGAACCGGTGGCCCCGGAGATGTCCGCGTCGTCGGCCAGCCACTGGTAGCTGAAGACGGCGTTGTCCAGGCCGTCGCCGTCGGAAATGCGCGTGGTTCTTGCCGTCAGCGTCTCGCCCACCCGGGCCTTGCCCTGGATCATCGGCGCGCCCGCGGCAGGACTGTTCTCCACCGGCGCTGCCGCCACCGCAGCCGTAGGCGCGCTGGCAAGAGTCTCGTCGTTGCCCGCGTCGTCGGTGAATGACACCTTTACCTTGACCGCCCTGCCCTCGTCGGCTGCGGCCAGGGTGTAGCTGTTGCCCGTGGCCCCGGATATGTCCGCGCCGTCAGCCAGCCACTGGTAGCTGAAGACTGCGTTGTCCAGCCCGTCGGCGTCGGAAATGCCCGAGGTATCTGCCGTGAGCGTCTCGCCCACCTGGGCTGTCCCCGTGATGGTCGGCTGGCCGGAGGCAGGACTGTTCTCCGCTGGCCCCGGCACCGCCAACGAAACCGTGTTCGACAGCGGTCTCCCGCCGGTCTTCGTGCAAATGGCCCCCTGAGCATCGCAGTCGGCGGTGACCGGCAGGACCACCGTCACGTCGGCGTTGGAATGTGGCTGCACAGTGATCTCCCAGCGGATGTTGCTGGGCTTGTCAATGCGCTGGGCCTTGAACACCGTACCCTCCGTCACCGTGAACGCATGGTCACGGAGGGACTCGTAACTCAGCTTGACCTCCTCGCTGAACCGGAGCTCAAAGGTGAACGAATCAGCACCGTCATGGGACGTGGCCTCATTCTCAATGCTGACCGTCAGGGGCGCTGCCGCCCCCGCGGCCACGGCCACGGCTGCGCTGGCAAGAGTCTCATCGTTGCCCGCGTCGTCGGTGAAGGACACTTTTACCTTGACGGCCTTGCCCTCGTCGTCGTCGGCCAGGGTGTACGTCGAACCCGTGGCCCCGGATATGTCCGCGCCGTCAGCCAGCCACTGGTAGCTGAACGTCGTGTTGTCCAGGCCGTCCGCGTCGGAAATGCCCGAGGTGTCTGCCGTCAGCGTTTCGCCCACCTGGGCCGTCCCCGTGATGGTCGGCTGGCCGGAAGCAGGACTGTTCTCCGCTGGCCCCGGCACCGTCACCGAAACCGTGTTCGATAGCGGTAGCCCGCCATTCTTCGTGCAAATGGCCCCCTGAGCTTCGCAGTCGGTGGTGACCGGCAGGACCACTGTCACGTCGGCGCTGGAGTGGGGCTGCACGGTGATCTGCCAGCGGATGTTGCTGGGCTGGTCAAGGCGCTGGGCCTTGAACACCGTGCCCTCCGTCACCGTGAACACATGGTCACGGAGGGACTCGTAACTCAGCTTGACCTCCTCGCTGAACCGGAGCTCAAAGGTGAACGAATCGGAGCCGTCGTGGGACGTGGCCTCATTCTCAATGCTGACCGTCAAAGGCGCTGCCGCCACCGCAGCCGCGCTGGTCAGCGTCTCCGCGTGGCCCGCGTCGTCGGTGAAGGACACCCGCACCATGACGGCCTTGCCCGCGGCGTCGTCGGCCAGGGTGTACGTCGAACCGGTGGCCCCGGAAATCTCCGCGCCGCCGGCCAGCCACTGGTAGCTGAAGACGGCATTGTCCAGGCCGTCGGCGTCGGAAATGCCTGAGGTGTCTGCCGTCAGCGTCTCGCCCACCTGCGCCGTGCCGGTGATGGTGGCAGCGCCCGTGGCCGCATTGTTCTCCGGTGGAGAGGCAGGGGTCGCTCTGTCGAACTTGGACGCTCCGCTCAACCCCGCGGCGCTGATGGCCTTCACCCGGTAGACGTGCCGGGCGCCGATGGTCACGTCCTCGTCGGTCCAGGTGGTGTCCGTGCTGCCCGTGTCCGCCACGTACACCAGCAGCGTCCCCTCGCCCTCGGTGGGGCGGCGGCGCAGTACCTGGTAACCGGTGACGCCATCGTCCTCCGGCGCGTCCCAGGTCAGGGTGACTGTGGCGTTCCCGTTGTCCGTTGCCACCAGGTTGGTCGGCGCGGGAGGCGGTAGCGCCGCCGCCGCCACCGCAGATGTGGCCTCGCTGGCCAGGGACTCGTCGTTGCCCGCGTCGTCGGTGAAGGACACCTTTACCCTGACTGTCTTGCCCTCGTCGGCGGTGGCCAGGGTGTATGTTGAACTGGCGGCCCCGGATATGTCAGCGTCGTCGGCCAGCCACTGGTAGCCGAAGACTGCGTTGTCCAGCCCGTCGTCGTCGGAAATGCCCGATGTATCTGCCGTCAGTGTTTCGCCCACCTGCGCTGTGCCGGTGATGGTGGCAGCTCCCGTGGCCGCATTGTTCTCCGGTGGCGCTGCTTCCACCGCGGCCGTTGCCACGCTGGTCAGGGACTCGTCGTTGCCCGCGTCGTCGGTGAAGGACACTTTCACCTTGACCGCCTTGCCCTCGTCAGCGGCGGCCAGGGTGTACGTTGAACCGGTGGCCCCGGATATTTCCACATCGTCGGCCAGCCACTGGTAGCCGAAGACTGCGTTGTCCAGCCCGTCGTCGTCGGCAATGCCCGAAGTATCTGCCGTCAGCGTCTCGCCCACCTGCGCGGTGCCCGTGATGGTAGCAGCGCCCGTGGCCGGGAAGTTCGCCGCCCGCGCCAGCCGCCAGTCGACCTTGTGGGCCGGGTCGTGGTCCAGGCCGTCATGCCCGAGCCCGGCGTCCGTGCCCGTCGACGCCGAGCGGATCGCGCCGCCGTTCGCCTCCAGCGTGTCCGCCAGCACCGCGATGCCCTGGGTCGATTCGTTCGGCTGCACGACCTCGTGGGAGAAGGTCAGGCTCTCCGTGCCGCTGCCGCCTGTGTAGGTAGCCCACTTCATGCCCCAGTGCGTGGCCGGGTCCATGTCGATCCTGAGGCGCGGCGCGCCGCCCGTCGTGTCGACCTCCACCGCCTCGCTGAAGGTCACCCGCACGCGGATCGTCTCGCCCAGGGCGTAGGTGTCGTCGCTGCCTGAGTCCGAGACCACCTCGACCCCGGCCACCGCCGGAGGCCCGGAGGTACGGACCGGCACCGCCACCCCGGAGAATTCCGCGATCTGGTTGCCCTCGGCGTCCCACAGCCCGGGGTCGCCCGCGGGCCGGGCGTAGCCCAGCGTGACCGTCTCGCCGGTCTCCAGCCCGCGCGCCAGGGTCAGCACGACCCCGGCGCCGCTCTCGGTGTACGCTGCCCCCTTGACTGCCGGGGGCGCTCCGCCCGTCAGGCCGAAGGCCGAGGCCTTCAGCGCCTTGCCCGTGTCGAGCGGACGGTCGAAACTCAGCGTCAGGCTCTTGCCCTGCATGCCCTGCCCCGACCCGCCGCCGCTGTTGCCTGACGCGCCCTCGCCGTTCACCACCACCGCGCGCCCGTTCACGCACCGGTCCGCCTGCGCGTTGATCACCGGCTCCGCCTCGATATCGGGTGCCTCGTGGCCGGTGAACGTGCGGATGTTCTTCTCCGTCTCGCTCCAGCTGTAGCTCAGCGTGAACGCCGGTTCGCAGGGAGACACCGCACCATTCAGGGTCAGCACCAGCTGCTTGCCCGCCACCGCCACGGCGACGACGCGGCTGACCGGAAGACCGTCCTCGTCGAGCAGGGTGAACCGGTCCGGATCAGGCAGGCTGGTCGGATCGAGGGACTTGTCGTAGGTCACCGTCAGGCTGGCGCCGTCCACCTGGGCGTAAGCAGTCTTCTCAATTTGAGTGTTGGCAACCAGGCCACCACCGTGGATGGCGATCTGCCAGACGACGCCGGCGCTCTTGATCCAGATGTGGCCCGGTCCGGCCCAGGTCCGGTGCGAACTGTCAATGCTCCATCCGTCGGCCGCACCCGCATCCTCGCTGTCCGAATTCGTTAGCCGAAGTTTTGGACCGGTAGGAGCGGACAGCATCTGGATGGCGACGAAATAATCCGTCCCGGCGGCGAGTGCGATGCCCTCGCCCGATGCCGTGTAAGTGACCGTGGTGCCGGACACCGTACCGTATGAAAGCGTGCCCAGGCGGCGAGCGCTTAGAGAACCCCCATCACTCGCATGAATGACTATGTTGTGTGAACTCGATACCGGGGCCGAGCCGGTGTATGGGATCGACACCTTCGTCAGCCTGTAGCCACCGGCTTTACTGCCGGTGGTGAACTTCTGGGCGACATGGAGGCTGAAGTCGCGGTTGCTGTCCTCGCTCTGCCCGGTATTGCCGACCAGCGTCACCGTCCCCGCGGTCCCCGCAGTGCCCTGGATGGCGATCTGCCAAGTGTCGTTGAACGTGCTCCATGTGCCGGAGCTGGTAGCATCCCTCCACAGTAGCCCGTCCGCGAGGCTCCACCCGTCGCTCGCGCCCGCATCCTCGGCACCCGACGAGGTCGTGTTGATTTCAGAAGTAGGACTGCCACTCACGTCGAGGAGGACGAAATACGTCGTCTCGGCGTCGAGAGCGATGCCGTTTCCCGATGCGGTATAGGTGACTGTCTGGCCGGACACCGTACCGTATCCAAGGGTCCCCAGGGACGCGTCAGGCCGGTCGCTCGCGTTCGAGGCATGGATGCTTATCGTGTGCGAGCTCGACGCCGGGGCCGCTGTATTGTAGGGGACCGTAACGCTCGTCAGCCTGTAGCCGTCGGTGTTGCTGCCGGTGGTGAACGCCTGGGAATAGTCGTAGTCGAACGGAACACCTGAGGAGCCGGCGGTCTGCTCGGTATTGCCGACCAGCGTCGCTGGAACGATCGGCACCAGCACCGTGGCAGGAACCGGCTTAAGGGCAGCGCCGTGGAGAGCGATCTTCCAGGATTTGACGTCTGCATCCCACGCTGTGGCGGACATGTGCTTCCAAAAACTGCCGTCTGCGAGGGTCCACCCTGCCGCGCCCGCATCCTCGGCATTCGAATTCGTCGTCCTGTAGAATCCTGTACCACCTTGACTACTGAATTCGAGTACGGCGAAATACGTCGTCCCGGCGTCGAGGGCGATGCCGTCGCCCGGTGCGGTGTAGATGACGTCGAAGCCGGACGCCGAACCGTATGAAAGCGTGCCCAGGGAGCCGCCCGGCTGGTTGCTCGAGTTCGAAGCATTAATGCTTATCGTGTGCGAAGCCGCTGTCGGGAGCGCGATAACGTACCGGATCCGCAATTTCGTCAGCTTGTAGCCTTCGGCATTACTGCCGGTGGTGAAGGCCTGCGCACGGTCGATGGCGAACGAGGAAGTGTCACTGTTGCTCTGCGTGGAATTGCCGACCAGCTTAACTTCATCGCCCTTCACCGCCACCGTCGCGGCGGCCACCGCCGGCGTGCCGGCCGCCTCGACGGCCACGTCGTCCTCGTCGACATCCGCCGCCTCGTTGCCCGCCGGGTCCCGGATCGGGTTCGTGCCCTTGGTGTAGGACACGTCCGCCATCGTGTAGATCCGGTCGACCGCCTCTTCGGCCGGCGCCTTCGCCAGGTCCACCGTCAGCACCACCGTGTTGCCCTCCACCGCGACGGCGTTGGGGGTCGCCTCGGTCGAGCCGGTGTTATTGTCCTTGGTCCAGTCCAGCGTCACGCCGAAGTCCGTGGTTGCCGGCACCGAGGCCGTGTCCGTGTCCAGCGCCTCGTCGTAATAGAGCGCCACCCGGAACCCGTCCGGGTTCTTGCCCGTCTGCGCGACCGCGACCTGCATCAGCTCCGGAACGAAGGTGTCGTACACCTTCTCGATCTTGAACCCCATGAACCCCGCCACGCGGCCGGTGCCCACGGCGGCCTTGAGGGAGAGCGGCGTCGGCGGCTTGTAGGTGACCTGCGCCGTCACGTTCGGGGGCACCGCCTCGTCCAGCGTGACGGTCACCGTCTTCTCCGAGATGGCCACGTCCGCCTCCGTGCCCTTGATGGTGCGCTGATTGCCGTCCCGGTCCGAATAATTGACCTCGAAATGCTCCCCGGACACCGAAGAGGTGTCGTCGAGGGCCACGTCGAAGGCGATCTTCAGCTTCGTCCCGGCCACTCTCACCAACTGCGGCTGCGGCCCTGCTGCCGGGGGTACCGCAACGCCTAGGATGGCGATCTGCCAGGAGCTGTCGGAGGTGTCATCGCTCCAGGAGGTGTCGGCTGTTAACTTATAGAGGACCCCGTTCCCGAGGCTCCAACCCTCCGCAGAACCCGAATCCTCGCTGTCCGAGGACGTATAATTGATTTTATAATTGGGATGGGTACTCGTGTCGAGGACCACGAAATACGTCGTCCCGGCGTCGAGAGGGATGCCGTTTCCCGATGCGGTATAAGTGACCGTCTGGACGGACACCGAACCGTATGAAAGCGTGCCCAGGGACGCGCCCGGCCGGTTGCTCGAGTTCGAAGGATGAATACTTATCGTGTGCGAGCTCGCTGGCGGAGCCGTAGGGTAAGGGACCTTCACGCTGGTCAGCTTGGCATTGCTGCCGGTGGTGAACGCCTGGGCAATATCGTACGTGAAGAAACCTTGGGAATTGTAGGAATGCCCGGTATTGCTGACCAGCAAGACTTCACTGATGGCCGTCAGCGCAGTGCCTTGGATGGCGATCTGCCAGGAAGACTGGTTGGTAGTAGTCCAGCTGTTGGAATTCCGACCCCTGCCAAGGTGCGTATCCGAGAGGCTCCACCCGTCGGCCGCACCCGAATCCTCGTTGTTCGAGTCCGTAAAAGTGATTGACGCACTTGGAGCATGCTGGGTCGCGTCGAGGACGACCCAGTACGTCGTCCCGGCGTCGAGGTCGATGCCGTTTCCCGATGCGGTATAAGTGACCGTCTGGCCGGACACCGAACCGTATGCAAGCGTGCCCAGGGACGCGCCCGGCAGGTTGCTCGAGGTCGAATCCTGAATTCTTATGGCGTAGTCGTCACCGGTTGTCGGGGCCGTGCCGGAGTACGGGACCGCCACGCTCGTCAGCCTGTAGCCGCCGGTGTTACTGCCGGTGGTGAACGCCTGGGCGCGGTCGTTGGTGAAGTTGCCGGTGCTAGACTGGCTCTGCCCGGTATTGCTGACCAGCGTCACTTCCGATTCCGCTGCCGCTCCCGCTCCTGCCGCTCCTGCCGCTCCCGCTGCTCCTTCCGCCCCGCCCCCGCCGGTGTTGTTGGTCACCATCAGATGCACGAACGCCGGCGCCATGTTGCCGTCGGTGTCCTCGATCGGCCCCTGGTAGTTGTTCAGCTTGTAGCTCAGCGTGATCTGCTCGCCCGCGCGGGCCGCCACGCCCAGCGTCAGCTCGAGCGTGCGATTGTCGGTCCGCATAGCGACCGAGCTGGGGTGCTGGTAGGCGTTGCGGTTGCCGCCGGTGCCGTTCGCGCCCTGCACGCCAAAGAGGAACGTCAGCGACTGGAGGTCGGCGGCGCTGAGCGCGGCCAGGTCCTCGTCGAAGGTCACCGTCAGCGTCTCGCCGTCCACATGCGCCGCTGTCGGCTTGGGACCTGCGGTGGTCAGATACCCGTTGACGTAGCTCAACGGGAGGCCCTTTTCGTCCACCGCATTCCTTACGAGGTAGTCGGCCCTCTTCAGGCTCGTGGCCTCCTTCGAGACCAGCCCGGTGAGGGTCGCCGTGCCCTTCAGGACCAGCATCTTGTCTGCATCGGCGCCGCTGAACGAGCCGATGGACACCCCGTCCGGGTCGTTGTCCCCGCTCTGTACCGTGTACTGGAAGCGCAGCGTCTTGCCGCCGTTCAACACGTCGGTCAGGTCCGCCGTCTTCAGGTCGCCGGCCGACGTGTCGCTGTCCCGCCCCACGCGCACGGGCGCCAGCTGCACGGTGTTCGTCTCGGTGGTGCCCGTGCCTGGGTCGAACTCGACCGGCTCGAAGAACTCCACGTCGATTGCGATCTTGTCGCCCTCGCCATAGGTGTCGTTCCTGCCGTCGCCGTTGGCGTCGTGGGTCGGCGCCGAGGTCACCCGCACCAGCCCGATGTAGGGCCGCACGTTGATCGTGAAGGTCCGGCTCGCCGTGTCGTTGAGGGCGTTCGTGTTCGGGGTCTCGGGGTTGAGATAGGCGCTCCCCACCGTGTCGGGGTCGTCGGCGATGTAGGTGACGGTGAACTCCCCGGTCTCGCTCGGCGTGCCGAAGATCCTCCGCGTCTCCGGGTCGAACGCCAGCCCCTCCGGCAGCCCGCTTATGGCATAGTAGTACTGGGGGTCTGCTCCGAAAATCAATGCCTTCGCGAAGTCATCGCCCCCGGTCGCCGCCGGCAGGACATGCGAGAACGCCTGCACCGTGGAGGCGTCCAGGTCATCCACCTCCGGCAGGCTCGGCGCCCCGTCGTCGTTGTTGACTTTCGCTATGATGAAATACACACGGTTACTGACCGAGGCGCCGTGCGGGTCCGTCGCTGTCACCTTCGCTCGCACGGCCCGTGCCGGCACTGCCCTGAACGCGGACTGGCCCTGAAAGAACAGGCGACCATTGTCATTGGGGTTCGTTTCGTTATTCTGCCAGAGCAGGAAGTTAAAGTCGGGATCCACTCGCACGTTGTCCGGCATCGGGGCGGGCTCGACGGAGAGAATCAGCTTGTCGCCGTCCACATCGTCGAAATCCGGGGCAACTCTGCCAACAACCGAACCGCCGACGCATTCTATCGGCCATTCCCCGTCGGCGGTCCTTGGGCCATGCGGCACCAAATTCGGATAGGAAACGAGGGCGTCACTCGCATTGATTGAGTTTTCCTTTTTTATCGGACCGTTGCGGTTCACGACCGTGCACACGTTGCCGGTCGCGGCGCCATTGTTGCGCAGCACCCGCGGCGGGTTGTTCGTCGCCGACGGCGAACCGGTGGTCGCGCTGGCTGAGTCCGACCAGGGGCCGCCCTCAGCGGCGGTCTTCGCGCGCACCTGTACCCGGTAGGCCGTGTTCGCCTGGAGTCCCTGGATCGTCGCCGAGGTCGCGGCCGCGCCCGGGTCCGGCAGGCCGGCCACATCCTCTTTCCAGTCCGCCTCGCGCCCGGCCGGCGGGTCCCCGGTTCCCTGGTAGTAGCGCAGCTCGTAGCCCGTGGGGGTGGCCCCCTCGCTCGGCGCCGTCCAGTTCACGTCCAGGCTGCCGCCCAGTGTCGGCGTCGACGCCCACACCCCGGTGGGCAGGCCCGGCGCAATGCTGTAGTTGGTCACCCGCTTGCCCGAGAAGGCCGCCACCTTGTTCCCAGCCGCGTCCTTCAGAGGGTTCGTAGCGTCTAGCGTGTAGCTCACTGTCGCCGCCTCGGCGGACCTGACACCTTCACTCAGCGTAACCGTCACCAGGGTCTTGCTGACCGGGTGGATCGACACACTGGCGCCGCAGAAAGATCTCGCAGAGCCGTCCGGGTCCGTGGTGTCCACGCAGAAGCGGCCGGCTGCCGGCGCCGAGCTCGTGTCGAGATTCTCGTCGAAGGTGATAATCATCGTGGTCTGGTCCACAGCGGCGCTCTTGAACCTCGGCGCCCTCCCGTCCAGCGTCCCGTCGACCTTGTGGTTCGCATCGTGGTCAAGGCCGGCATGCGCCAGGTTCATGAACCGGCCCGTCGCCGCCGAGAGGATCCATGCACCGTTCTCGTTAAGCGAGTTCGCGAGCACCGCGATGCCGGCGTCCGTTTCGGGGGTGCCGCCCTTCGACGAGTCCGAGCTCCTCACCGTGTAGGAGAAGGTCAGCACCGCCGTGCCGCTGCCGCCCCGGTAGGACGCCCACCTCTCGCTGTTGTTTGCGGTCGCGTGCAGCTTGATCTTGAGGCGCGGCCTGCCCCCGACGGTGTCCACGGTCACGTTCTCGTCGAATGTGAACTCGACCTTGATTTCCCCGCCCGCTCCGTAGGTGTCCGTGCCGTTGGACGGTGTCGAGACGATTGCCAGCCTTTCCGGATCCGACTGCGCCGCAGCTCCGTCGGGCTTCCGGTCGTTGATCGCCGCCAGGCTGCTGATGGCGGGCGCCTTGATGCCCTTCAGGTTCTTGATGGGCTTTGTGCCGGGCACCGTGTAGCTCACCGCCACCGTCTGGCCGACCGTCACCGCCGGATTGCCCAGGTTCATGGTCACCGTGGTGCCGGACACAGTGACGGCGCCTCCGCTCCAGAGCGTCCGCTCCGAGCCAGCGACGGCGACCGAGAACTGTCCGTGCGCCGGGGCGCTGCCGGAGTCCAGCGGGTCGTCGTAGTAGAGCGTCAGCTTGGTCCCGTCTCTGCTCACCCTGGCGTTCCGGAGGACCGGCGCCGTGCTGTCGATTCGGGCGCTGGCCGAGTCGGACCACGCGCCCTCGCCAGCGTCGCTCACCGCGCGCACCTGCACCCGGTAGACGGTGTCCGTCCTCAGGCGGGCGATAGTCGCCGAGGTCGATGTGCCCGGATTCCGCAGGCCGAGGGACTCCCCTTCCTCGACCCAGTCCGCCTCGTCCGTCGGATCCGCAGACCCGGCGTAGTAGCGCAGGTCGTAGTCCGTGACCGTCACCCCGGAGGGCGCCGTCCAGCTCGCGTCCAGCTCACCCCAACTGGTCCCCGCGCTCACCGTCAGCCCGGTGGGCGCCGGCGACGGGACGGTGGTCTGCGCGGCTATTGTGGTGAACCCCTTCGACACGGGATCCCCGCAGCCGGCGGCGTTGCACGCCTCCACCCGCACCACCCAATCGCCGGATTTGGCGACGGTGATGTCGGCGTCGGAAGACGTGGGGGTTATCCCTGCGTTAAGTGGATTTCCTTTATCTGCCACCCGCCAGCGCACCTTGTAGCTCGTTGCGCCGGAGGTGTCGTCCCAGTCCAGGGATACGTTAAGCGAGCCCTGCTCGGTGGTAACGCTCAGCCCGGTGGGCTTGGCGGGTTTTTGGGGGCTCTGCGCGCTGGCCGGACTGCCGCCGGCCCACAGCAGACTCGTCATGACCACGGCGACGACGACCAGAGCCAGCGCACCGCCCCGGAACACCGCCGGCGGCAGGAATCTGGCCCCTAACATCGTGATTTTCCGCCCCAAAGTCGGGGG
>Ga0209021_1001204_pt1 | contig 27201 bp, 18 predicted proteins | sample PinacodermFT_FD_187299 | JGI IMG/M metagenome (GOLD analysis project Ga0209021, IMG submission 187299) | Host-associated microbial community of the marine sponge Aplysina aerophoba from Gulf of Piran - sponge pinacoderm, lysed by freeze-thaw... | ecosystem: Host-associated > Porifera > Sponge >... | reverse complement strand
AGAAAACCACGACGTAACGCAACCTCAACACAGGAGACCCGAAGTGAATAAGTCCGACCTGGTGAACCAGGTAATCGAGCATTTGGAAGAACGCGAGCAATCCGCCCCGAAGAAACTCGTTGCCGACGTGGTGGATTCGACGTTCGACGCCATGAAGACGATCCTGAAGCAGGATGGCCGCGTGGAGTTCCGAGGGTTCGGCACGTTCATCGTGAAGGAACGTCCTGCGCGTCCCGGCCGCAACCCCCAGACCGGCGCGAAGATCACGATTGCCGCGAGCAAAACCGTTCAGTTCAAGCCGACCCCGACCCTCAAGGAAGACTTGAAGTAAATCGGTTGGCGCCGTCGCTTCGGGGGCGGCGCCTTACGGGAGCAACCTCATGCGCGATGACGGAGCCCGAACCCAACAAGGAGAACGAAGCATGACTACACCGAACGGAGGCCCAGCGTTTCCAAGTATTCGCATTGAACGAGGTATGGATATAGCAGGAAACGGTTGCAACGTCCGTGTCTATTTGCCCGGGATGACCTTGCGGGACTACTTCGCGGGAGAGGCGATGGCTGGCATGTGCTCCGATCCCGGTCTGTATCGAGAGGAAGGATTTGAACAGGTGGCGGATTGGGCATATTCGCAAGCCGACGCCATGATTGCCAGACGGTCAAAGATGGCTGAACCCGAGCCGGACGGCGAACCAGCCGGCCCGGGCGAGAGAGAGGAACAGACGTCTTCGTGACGCGGTTGCCGTCGTTGGGGTAGGCAACCCAAAGCAGTCTGGTTCGAGGGTAGGAAACGGAGGTGAGGGTGTCAAATAATAATTTCCAGGTTGCGTTCATGCCGTACCACTTCGAGGGATACGAGTTCGCCGACGACATGCAGGACGTGTGGAGCCGGTACAACACCGCGATCGTGAAGGTCTGCCGGGACACCTCGACGTACCACCGGGCCATGAATACCGAGGTCACGAGTGGATTCACTGACCATTTCGCTGAGGAAGGCGAGTGGAACGTCAACCTGTTCCGGGAGGACATAGGCTTCACGGTCCTCAATGGGACGAGGTTTCAAGTCAGCCAGCCCCTGACGTGGGTTGCGACGATGCAGGTCACTCACCGCATCTATCGCCACACGATCAAGACACTCATGAGGTCGATCAGGATTGCCGCGGTCGCGGGCCGCATCCTGACGTTCGAGGGACTTAAGGGCCAACGGAGAAGCACCGTAGGGCCGGACGCCAAGTATTCCCTGTGGGTCGTGATCGGCGGGACGCTCGATACGTCCGAACCCGAGCTGGCGCCGATCGTGACGGGCGAAGAAATCAGAGAGAGCGAGGAGGCATCATGAAGAATTTGTGCATCATCATCGCGGCATTGCTCATCGGGGGTTGTGGAGGCGGGGGATCCGCCGACGTTGCCCCAACTGTACGGTATGAACCCACGATTCCCGTGGTTGCACAGGACACTTTGGAGACCGCGACGGGACAACAGGCCAAAACCCTGCAAAAGCCCAAACCCCAGCCTGTCGTGGCCGCGCCAGATGACGAGGACGAGGTTCCCAACCCTTATGGGATAACCGACGAGCCCTGGGTGTGGCACGATGGCCAGTTCATCCCCGAATCCAAGGTGCCCGTCGATCCAGCGGAACCTGAACCATCACCGTTCGACGTGTACCTCCCGTGGGGATACCACGGAAGCCCCAGGCTCACGGAGTTCGGCCCGTGGGACGATGCCCAGACCGTGATGGTCGATTTGTCCCATGCGAGCTTCGGCGTGACCATGGTACACGGTCAATATGTGCCGTGGATGCGCGGAGGATTGCCCACAACGACCGTTTACGCCAATAGCGATATACGACGCACCTACGACGAATACGGCTACTGGACGGCTCAGTACAGCGATTTCCGGTGGCGTGGGTCACTGGTCGGCTTCACGCCGGCGGGCAAGGCCGTCACGGGAAGGGCGACGTTGAGCGATTTCGACTTCGGCGGGGAAAACCACCGCGGCCATCTCCAATGGGACCCGGGAAAGGCATATCTCGAGCTGACGCACCTGGCCCACGACGACGGAACCACGTGGGGCGACGGTGACTTGCAGTACGAGGTGGGCATCGGGAGGACCTTCCACGGTGGCCGCAGGCTGCACGATAACAGCTTCAGCCATCCGTTCCGCAGGTTCGACTGCGCCAGGCATGTCGCGGGATGCTCGAACGACCATTCACTGCTGGTCGCGGCGGGCGTCCGGCCCGAAGGCTACTGGTCAACCGACACCGGCGAAGTTCGGGGGATGTTCTTCGGGCCGAATCACGAGAACATGGCCGGGACATTGCAGCGCGATGATCTCACGGCAGCATTTGGCGGGACCCGGTAGGAATCAAGAGGGCGGCGCCGGATCATCAGCCCAGGTGCCGTCCTCGATTCGGACCTGAATCGCCTCAAGCTGCTCAATCGTCGTCGCCGCGGTTATCTCGGCCTTGACCGCGCGATACCGGACGCGGAGACGGTCGCGCTCGTTGTCTTGGCGCGATGTGTGTCGGTTACTCAAACGAATCTGGATTTCCTCCTGCCAACTATCCCCTGCCCCGTAAGCCGCGGTGATGGCGTTTTTGGTAAGCAAGCGGATCAAAGCAAGTAGGGATTCTCTGAGGTTGTAGAAATCCCACAAACTACCAGCGGCCTCGACCACTTTTGACCAATTTGGTTTTGGAGAAGCACTGCTGTCGGGATTGGAAAAGCCATGCTCGGAACCATCCCATGAATACCCCCCCCACATCGCTTCCGTTATGTTTCCTGCATCATTGGGTTCGATTACCGGCATGTGGTCGTGGGGAAACTTAATTCCAAGCACATCTGCCATGCAGACCATCGACTTATTGAATAATTCAACTGACAGATCACTCATTTACAATTTAACCCCATAAACAGCATCAATATCGAATGGTTCATTGGAAAAGGTCCTCAGGTACAGTGTGGTCCCTCCAAATGACCGATAGGCATGACCCTGGCAACCCTGCCCATCGAGCGCACCTATCTGGTACGCCAAGTGCAGATTACCAAAAGTTCTCGACGGCGGGGACGTACTCAATCTACCAACATCGAGACTGGCGGGCATTGTTGAATTGCTGCCACCCTGAGCGGAGTTTCTGGGATTCACATACACCATGAGTATGTCGAAATCGTCCATATCTCTGCTTAACCCGATGGACGTCCACGTCGACGAGGATATGAATCTCGAGCCGGCCAACCGATGGATATTGGCAACGTCGGCATCGACGTGAGTGGCGGATAATGTTCCAGTAACTCGGGCGAGATTCACGGTCAACGTATTAAATTTCGCGTCCAATCCTGTTACTTTGTCAGCCGCCAAGGACCGTATCTGGGCGCTTGCGATCGTTGCCGCCTGTATCAGGGCCTCGTTGAGCCACACCTGACCGTTTCGGACGGCGAACGGAATTTTTATGTTATTGAGGTCACTCGAAAGGATGTTGCGCGGGAGGATCGCGAAGGTATCAGCCCGCACAAAGAACTTTGTCGACGTGCCATCGTTGAGTAATCCCACACCACCCGCCAAATCATTCACGCGGGTCTTGACGAGCCACCTCGCCAGGGTGCCGAGATCAGTACTCCCCTCGACGTTCTCCGCATTGGACACGCGGGCTTCGAGTAGCGTCTGTGCGCTGGCATCGGCCTTTCCCGCAATGGACGATCGGAGAGTCGTGACGTCCGAAGATATGGATGTGATGCGACCCTCTGCGGTTGTGACCCGTGACGTTAACGCACGGACCGCACTGGATGTCGCGGCGTTGGCAATCTGGGCGGACAACTCGGTTATCAGGGAGCCCTGGGATACGATACGCCCCTCAGCCGTTGTGACCCGGGCAGCCAGGCCCTGCATCGCGGTCGCGTCGGCCTTGCCATTGACCTCAGCCATGAGTCGCGTCAGGGATTCACTAAGGCTGTCAATCTCGCCCCCATGCGTCGTGACCTGGGCCGTGAGTGCGTTCAAAGCACTCGCGTTAGCCTTGCTATTGACCGTCGCCGTGAGTTGCGTCAAGGACTGACTCAGGCTGTCCACACGCCCTTCAGCCGTCGTGACTCGCGTCGTCAGGGCTCGGAAGGCGCTCGCGTCCGCCTTGTTGTTGACGGTTGCCATCAAAGACGTCAGGGATTCCGAAAGACTCTCAACCCTCCCCTCGGCAGTCGTAACCCTCGTGGTCAGAGACTGGACCGCTATGGCATCGGCTTTGCCGTCCACCGTAGACGTGAGCCGCGTCAGGGATTCACTCAGGCTTTCAATCTCGGATTCGGAAACCGTCACCCGCGTCGTCAGGGCCTGGAGAGCAGTCGCGGTGGCCTTGCCGTCCACCGTCGCCATGAGTCTCGTCAGGGACTGGCTCAGTGCCTGTATCGTCTCGCCATTGGTCGCCACGACGGAACTGAGGGACATGAGTGCCATCGTGCTGGCCTTACCAGCGAGTTCCGCGCGGGTCTGGACTATGTTTTCCTGAATCGAAACAATGTCTTCCTCGGCCAGGGTGAGCTTGGCTTCGGTCCTGTTGAGTTCTGCCTGTAGGCGCAGCTCGGCGCTCGCCGAGAGAAACGCCGCCCGTGCTGCCAGACGGCGGATTTCAGCCGTGACGTATTGAGGGTTGGTTATGGGGGAAAGTAGCCACTCGGTCAGGGGTGACTCCCTGATTTCCTGCAGGAGATTGTCGTGATAGGCGTCGAGATCAATGGCGGTTTTGCCCGAAGCGACGTCGGAAAACGGCCCCTCGACCCCTTCCACGCTCTCAAACCTGACCCAGTAGTAGTAAGTCGTACTGAGTTCGACGGTTTGATCGACGAAGATATTCCAATCGACTGAACCCACCCTTACCGCGGTGTTCACATCCTCCGATGTGCTTCGGTAGATGTGCGTCAATTTGTGATTGGTGTATTGGAGGAAGGCGTCGACCCATTCGACCATGCAGAACTCGAAGCCGCAGGTGACTATAAGGTCGAGTGGCTTGGGCGGGGTGTCGGCGTGGTTCGGCGCCAATGCGTTCTCGATACCACCATCGGCCGCGGTCGCCCCGAGGGTCGCCGTGACATACGTGGGGATCGTGGGCCGCTTGCTGTCGGAGAGGATCGCAATGATGGCGAACGTCCAGGTACCATCGGGCGGACGGTCGAGAACTTCAAACGGTGAGACGCTCAACAATCCCTCGTGGAGGGGTGTCATGAGGGAGAATGTCGTCCCGATCGCACCGTACCGGATGGCGTATCCGTCCACCTCCAAAGGGTGTTGCGTCCAGGAGAAAATACGAACCCCAAGAGCGTTGGTCGTGACGCTGAACCCACCCACGGGGATTTGGCCCGGATCACCCGACAGGGTTCCATCGGCCAAAATCGCTTGCGGGCCAGGCGGGATCAATTGGGATGTCAAATCCGAGGTGCGGAAGTCGTAATACTCCTGAAGTTCGTCCCGAGCTGTAAAGCGGTACCGACCCTGCCCAGAAGACTCGAACGCCGTCACCCGTGCCCTGATGTAGATCGAATCAGTCGGGAACAGCATGAATCGGTAACTGTACGGTTCCTCAAACGAGCCCACGTCCACCGGGGGTGTAGGCAGCGGATCGTCGAATTGGATGGTCTGCCTCTGGGTCTTTTGGTACGTCGTCGTCATGACGGTCCCATCGAGCAGCCACACCCACGCGATACCCGTGTCGGACTCGGGCTCGAACGGTATATCCATGGACGTTCGAGCCGCATCTATCGTGAGTAACCGGCCCCCCTCGCCATCGCCCAATAATCCGTTTGCCATACCGACGACATCACCGATCCCGATACCCGCGAAACCCTCCTCAAGCATTTCCCACGTGATTATCCGGGTGTGGTAGAACTGCGCAGCCGCGGCGCGATTGATCTCTTTCGCGGCATGGTCACGATCCGTAACGCCCTCAAGCGCGACCTCAACGGGAAACTCACCCGTGATTGTCAGATTGGGTACAGGGCGCCGGACGGTGTTTTCCTTGAAGTCCGATTCGCGGTCGACGAACCTCCCGATGATCTCATCGGCAAGATTTTCGTTGTCGTAGCTCACGTTGAGGGTCCCCCCGACGATGTTCGCCGGGGTCACGAGGGCCGTCACGGGTCGCTCGGCATCTTCCCAAAGGACACCATACTTACCCGTCGATGTATTGACCCGCCCCCAACCGCATTGCGCGATGAGTGTTGCGATCTCGTCTTCGTCCCGTTCGTCCTCCAGGACGACGTTGCACTCCAATCCATGGTCGGTGCAGTGCTGGACAAACCCTTGCAAAGCATCGTGGTCAATCAATTCATCAGGGTGTCCATAGCCCCCGATGAGTGTCCCGTTCTCGTCGCGGAACCCCTGGTACCACTTGCGAAGAATATCCCCAGGGTTGCTTGTCCGCTGATCGGGAAGCCATGCGACTCCGTTAAACGAGGGGATGAGTTGGTGGGCGTCCGCGTTGAACGTTTCGAGGCGCCCAAACAATTGACCCGTCGCCTTTATCCGAACCGCCAGGGGGTTCTGGCCAAGGAAGTCTGCAACACTGCGTTGAAACGCCCGGATCGAGACGAGTGTTGCCTTGAACGTGACACGTTCATCCTTGATCCGCATTTCGCCGTGTTCGTCCGTCTCCATCTCGACTTCGGTTACGAGGGTCACCCTGACGTCATAATCGTCATGTTCCGAACCGCTCGCGTTCACTGTGAAGCTGCGGCGGACAGCATTCCGTGCTTCGACGCCACGCGGCGTTGGAATGGTGTAGAGCTGCTCTTGCCATTCCTCAGTCGATCCTGCGGGGCGATACCCCATGAGTATTTCGGTGTCACGGCCCTCAAGCCTTCCCTCATCGGTGGCCCGGAAGTGTTGGACGTTTACATCGAAAGCGATTTGGAACGTTTCCTGGGGCGTGCTGCGTATCAGGGGCTCGTCGTGTTTGAGTTCCCCGCCTTGGATCGTGTCAACATTTCCCGCGACGAGTTGAGGCGCGGCGGATCCCACCGACTGGTAAGACGTCAGGGTGTATGAAACCGACCCATTCTCGGTCAGGCCCGACAGGATTCGCACCTGTCCTTCATATTCTCCCGGTAATCCCGTGTAGCTTATGTCCTTCATGAGAGGCTTGCTGCCCGATGGCACAATCTGAACCTTTTCCGATTGCCATTTGGCTGTACCAAACCTCCGGTACTGTATTTCGAGCCATACGGGTACGGCCTCGCGTTCCTGTCTGTTCCCGACCCTACCTATACTCACACTGCGGATGGTGAAATTCGTCACGATGAGGTTAAACGTTATCCTCACGGTACCTTCGGGGGTGAATGTCGTGCGGCGCCAAACGTTGTCACTCAATTCACCTCCGGGGAGCGAATGGCTTGAAGACTCCTCAAAGTGATTGCCGATGTTGTCCCGCGACATCTCGACTTCTTTGTATTCCGTAATGAGCGTCTCGCCGATCCTGTGGTTTTCGATGTCGAGCTTGCCCAGGCCGAAATCGAAAATCTGACTTACGAAATGGTCCCCCTGTTCGTCATATGAGCTGTATTCCTTGGCTGCATAATCGGGGAATACCCGGTGGCTGCCCAGGAGGAGCAGCATGGGTTCGTTCTGGCGGATTGCATTGCTCCCGCCGGCGAGACTGTACTGCCGCTTGGCTCTGCGAGTATCGTTGTCGGGAGCCCTCGGAGGGAAAAGCGAATTGACGATGAGTAGGCCGGCAACCTGGACGCCAATTGTGAACAGGGTTGCGCCAATTCCCGTGAAGCCCAACACGGGTGCGAGGTAGGGGGCACCTATGAGGACAGCAATCGTCAGGATAGCCGCAATAGGATTGGATTCACTATCCCCGCCAGGCGCGACCCTCACCTGAACAACGTCACCCTCGCGCAGGACTACCTGGTACCACTTTTCCTGGTCATAGAGGCAGCCATTGATGATCGCAACGGCGGGCTCTGACCGCGGCAAGCGGCCGGACAAAACCTCGGCCAGGGTTTGGCCCGACGAGGCAATGAGGAATTCGCGCCCATCGGATGTGATCGGGTGGGGCCAGAAGTCGATGAGGGTTTTGGGAGGACTCAATTCCAGCGGTAGAAGTTGACCACATCGAGCTGGAGACGGGACAAGTGCGGTAGAGGTTGGAACAGGCAACCGATGTTCTGCACCGAGTGGAGAATCCATGTGGAGTTTTGCCATATCGCACAGATTCCTATGTGGTATTCAGCCGTCACGAGGTCGCCCCGGATTCTCATGAGGGCGCCATCAGATTCACCAGGCCGATCGACAGGTTCCCCGAGGGTGGAGAACAGGTCGAGAATTTCATCCCCCGACAGTTTACGCCTGGTCAATGCACCGGGTACCTGAATCGTCTTTCCGAATTCCTCCGACAAGACCGTGCGCACGAGCCAGGCGCAGTTGTTGCGCCTTGTCCAAGGGAGCCCGACGTACTTCTGGGTCCAATGTTGCGTCATGCGACCCGCAGGGCCTCGATCATGGCTCTTTTGTCTTCGTACCAGGCGTTGAGCCTCTTCATCGCTTCTTCCGACCCTCCGACGTCCGGGTGATGCTGGCGCGCGAGTTGATGGTACCGCCGTTTGAGTTCCGCCAAGAGTTCACGCTGTTGCTCTAACGTGACCTGTGGTTGGGCTGGCTCCGCCTCGAACACCAAGCGAATGTGAACTTGCCCCGTTGACGTGTTGGCCGTCGACGTGTTGGTGCTGGCCCAGGATGAGAAAGACATATGTACCTTTCGAGTGCCGATACAGCACCGAAACGGAGCCGATTAGGTGCCGATTGAATGCCGAAGTGGTACCACTTCGGAGCTTTGTCGCCCATAAACGGCGATTTTTGAGCGACAACGAAATTTGATCGTCACACGTGAGCGACAACGATCAGAAAATCCCCGGTGAGTTCTTCGCGTCGTGTTTCTTCTTGATCCCGGGTCGAGCCTTTCCACTGCGGAACACCAGGGACAATTTTACCGACTCCATCGTGATCTGCGATACCCCAACGGCGAGCGACGGGAGTTGCCACACGGGTGACGATACCGCGGTCACGGGATCCCGAATGACCTTCATGACTCGCAGTTGGGCGCCGCGCCCACCTTGAGTGACCTTGAACCAGTACGTGAGGGCCCGGCCCACGTTGTCGATTTCAATGGACGTCTGGGGAACCTCGCCTTTCTTGAGACTCGGCGGGGACGCGCGGAACGCGACGGGCATGTACGTGTGGTTCTCAATCACGTGGGGGATTCGGTCGCCCACAATCCGCGCGGGCTCGGTCAGGTTGGGATGGGTGATCTCGAGGGCGTAGATCGGAGCCTTGCCGCTGAGTGAGCGCGATTCGATGATCGACGACACTTCAGGATCGTTGATCGGCTGAACTTCAACCCCGATGAAGTATATGAAGGACCACTGAGCAGTCCCGCCGTCGTTGGTGGCGATGATCCGTATCGTGCCCGTCCCCTGGGCCGTTGGCGTCCCTGACACGGTACGGGTTTCGGGGTCGAACGCTATCCCATCGGGCAGGTCTCCCTCGGCCACGGAGTATGTGGGGTCGGGGAATCCCGTGGCTTCGGGCGTGATGAACGACGTGATAGGCTCGCCAACGGACCAAATCTGAACCGGGCCATGTTGGGTTGCGAACCGCGGGGCACTCCCCGTAACCCGGTATTCGATAACCCATTCGTCCGATCCGACCGGGTTGACCGCGCTGATGGTGATGGTTCCGGGGCCGAGTTTCGCCGGGGTCCCCGTGAGTAGCCGTCTTGCCGCATCGAACTCAATGCCTTCAGGAAGGTTGCGGGCGTCATAAGTCGGGGTTGGAAAGCCGTCCGCAATCGGAACGAGGATCGACGGAATGGCCACGTCGACCTGCCACTGGACCGAAATACCACGGGTTTGAAAGACCGGAGGCGTGTCGACCGGCTCGTCTATCTCGGGCGGACCCGCAAAGCCCAATATGCGCCCGTCGTCTTTCGAGACAGGTCGAATGGCTCGTGCGATGAAAGCGGGCCCGGCATGGCCCTCGATCGTGCCGTCGTCTTTCGAGATCGGGCGGATGGGCCTCGCAATGATGATCGCGCTCGTGTGACCCTCGATCCGCGCATCGTCCTTTGATACGGGTCGAACTTCCGCAGGCTCCACAACGGTCGGAAGTCCTGCGCGGGCCTCGATCCGTCCATCGTCCTCCGTGACCCCACGAACTTCGGGAGGCTGGACGACCGTGGGTATTCCCGCGTGGCCCTCGATCTGGCCGTCGTCTTGTGATACCGCAAAGACCCCCAGGATCAGCGAGGTAGGTCCCGAATGACCCTCGACGGGAACATCGTCCTCTGACACGGCCCGGACGGGAACAGGACCTGTTACGGCGGGTATTCCCGCGTGGCCCTCGATCGTGCCGTCGTCGTGGGCGTAAGACCGGACCTGACCAACCTCAACAGTCGGTAGTCCCGCGTGGCCCTGGATTTCGCCATCGTCTTCCGATACGGCCCGAACACCCACGGGACCCGTTACGGCGGGTGTGCCTGCATGACCCTCGACAACGGCATCATCTTGGGCCGTAGCCCGGACAGGCGTGGGCTTGACCAGCGTGGGTATCCCAGCGCGGCCCTCGATCTGCCCGTCGTCTTCCGATACACCCCTGACTTCAGGAGGCTGGACGAGCGTGGGTATCCCGGCGTGGCCCTCGATCTGGCCATCGTCCTCCGACACAACACGAATATCCGCGCCGGGAACGGGCGGGCCCGCATGGCCTTCGATCATGCCGTCATCGACCGCGACACCCGTGAGCGAGCCTTGGTCGATCGTGAATCCCTCAACCCGGTTGGCCGTGTTATTCAACAGCCATATCGTCTCACCGCTTGTCGTGATGCCTTCGTATTCGTCTGTGCCGGTCGGAAGGTCGAATTCCTGATCGGTAATTCTCGCCTGGGCCGAGGGGTCATAAACCTGGACCTTCCGCGTGGCAGCATTGATCGCCCACAGGAGCAAATCGTTCGCCGCCAAACCCGTCCAGTCACCCGACCCGATGGTGAACTCCGCGGCAGACTGTGTGCTGAATTGATTATTGAAGGCGCGGAGGGTGGTCGAGTCGGCGTCGGCGAGGTAAATCAGGTTGTTTCGGCTCGTCATGCCGCCGAAATCGTCCGCCGTTAAAGTCGATTGAGTCCTGGTCGCCAGAATACCGGCGTCGGACAACCTGAAACGGCTTAGGTGGCGGTTGCGGAATGAACCCGCAGCCGGTGTGTAGTGAACCGTGAATATCTCACGGTTGAGTATCGTGACACCCTCGACGGTCTGGCCGGACAAACTCGTAAGGTCTTTGTCCTGTGCCGCCGCCCTCGTGAGTGCCCCACCCGCCCCGATGAGGAACGCCCTCAAGATAGGCGAGTTGCCCGCTCGGTTTTCCAGGACGTAGACGTATGTGCCGTCGTTGGCGAGGCCGGCGTAGGTGCCGGCGCCGAGGTCGGCATCGCCAACGGTGTCACGGTCGGATCCGCTCGACCGCGCATCGGGTGTTGTGGCCAGCCCCGATGGGGACCATTCGGAGGGACCGAGTAGCGATACGACGGATACTTGGGCTTCGTATTCCGAGAGGCGAATCAGATCGGTAGCGAGGTACGAAGTCCCCTCGATACCCCCGACGATTACCTCCCAATCGGCATCGCCGACTCGACGGTAGCGAAACATCGAGGTCAAGACGGGGAAGGTTCCGGTTTCGTCGGGATGGACCCACGACCACCGTATGGCGTTGTACGCCGTGGCTTCTCCCGTGGGAGCATCGGGGAATTCAGGGCGCCTGCCACCCGTGAAAATAGGAAGGTCCGCGTGACCGCTGATCGGGGTGTCTTGAACAGACTCACCCCGGATTCCGGGAACGTTTTGAGGAATCCCCGCATGGCCTGTTATCTCACCATCATCATGCGAGGTACCACGGCGGGACCTGGACAGGTCGACCTGGCTCAACCCGCCAATGACGATTTCTTTTCTTGCTTCGAGATCAACGGGGTCGGGAACGATAATATCGAGGGCCGTATGGCCGAGGATTTGCGGCTCGAATCGTGCGACGAGGTTGACCGGGCCAGGCTGGACCGTAATGGTGAAAGTTAAAGAGTCGGAATCACTGGTGTTGGCTTGGGCTCTACGTCCAGTGCCTTGCACCTGGACACTTGCAGTGAAGGTTACAACGGTGTCTCGGGTGACTTTTGGCGGGGTGAAGGTAACTCTGTCGTCGTCAAATCTATCCAGTGAGCCATGACTTACTTGCCATGCGTATTGATCGTCATCCCATACACCATCAGCATCAACAGATAAACGTTGCGTTTCGTTGTCGAACATCGTGCTGTCGTAGGAATCGACAGTAAAACTGTCAACGCTCGCAGCTTCAAGGCTGGTTTGAATCGTGATACTGATACTGCCAGTTTCAGGAGAACCTCCCGTAATGTTTTGTCTGTAGGAAATCGTAGCCGTGGTATCTCGTGATACCGATGGTGGTCTGTAGGTATATCTATATGCAATCCTGGAATTATCGTCTGCCAAATCAAAGTCTATAAAGGACAAACTGCCGGTGCTTAAAGTAAAGGCGGGGGGGCCAGAAGGTAGTTCTCCAGGACCAAGATTGATAGTGAGAGTTATTACTGTGGTTTCGTCATCACGGATCGTTCTTTTGGCGGCTACTATGGAAGAGGAAGCCATGGCTTAATCAATCGTGACAAAGATTTGAAGGCTATTGGGAGCGAAGTTGATAACGTCTCCAATCATGGGGTCTTCAGCGTTTTCGTCGAACCTGTCCTTCCACAGAATCTTGTCCGTGGCCGAGTCACCATCGGAGATCGCAACATAGAGCGGCACGGGATGATCGACGGTTGCCGAGGTGAAAAGGATCCGCGAGGTGTTCCGCGCTGCCCGCCGCTTGGGTAGGTCGCGCACCAGGTCGGGGAATAATGTCTCGACGGTGAAATCGGCAAACGTTATATCCACAGGGGCTTCGAGACGACTACTCGTGGGATTGGATGGGTCGGCGCTGTGGACACTCAATTTACGAGTCCCCGACAACAAGCCCTCAGTCAGCCCCGCGATCGCGCCATCAACCGTGACATTGCCTTCGGGAGCGATTTCCAATTGCCCCGCGAGAAACCTCACCGCGGCTCCAAGACCCGCCGCTGCCGATCCCGCGTCGATAGGGTCAGTCAGAAGAACCGTCGCCCCGTTCTTAAGCGCCCAATAGTTGATCGCATCCCATTCGCGGGATGGCCTGGGAAACATCACCACGGCGCTGTTCTCATACCCTCCCGTCGAACCGATCCGCCGCCAACCCGATAGACCTATTGCGACGTCGAAATACCCGCCCCCGGATAGTTCCGTGATGGCATTGGAATACGCAGCGACACGCCGGGAGCCGTTGAGAAGCCCACCGTTGAGAATGAGATTGGCGCCAGCCTCTTTAAGTCCCACAGTGGGCTCCTCAATTGTTGGCAGGCCCGCGTGACCCTGGACCTCGCCGTCGTCTTCCGATACGGCACGAACGTCGGCAGGCATGACGAGCGTCGGCACACCCGCGTTGCCTTCGATCTGACCATCATCCTTTGAAAGCCCACGAACATCTGCAGGCTCTACAAACGTCGGGAGTCCCGCAACACCCTCGATCTGGCCGTCGTCCTGGGACACGGCACGAACACCCGTGATGATGCTTGGCAGGCCCGCGTTGCCCTCGATCTCTCCGTCGTCTTCCGACACGGCTCGAATGGCTGGCGCAATGGTCAGGTGACCCGCAAGACCTTCGATCTGGGCGTCGTCTTCCGAAACCGCGCGAGTGTCAGGAGGTGCGGTAAGCCCTGGGATTCCTGCATGGCCCTCGATTTGTCCATCATCGACCGATACGCCTTTTACATCGTCCGCACCAAGTCTGTAAGCCTCGATCTTGTTGTTGGTGTTGTCGAGTACATACAGAAGTCGATCCGAGACATTGATGCCGTTCCAATCGGCAAAAGGAAGCGGCCCGATGTCCTGAGCGGATGAGCGTGACTGCCCGGTGTAATCCCAGACCTGTATCGTCCGATTGTCACCATTGATGATCCATACGAGATTGCCGTCAGTCGTGACGGCTCTCCATGCGGCTGACCCGATGCTGAAGCTCCGGGCGCTCTGATAACTGAACTGGTTGTTGTATCCCCGAAACAGGGTCCCGCCAGCCTCGACCTCGAAGATGAAGGCACCGAAGGAGGCGAGACCACCCGAGGCCGGTAGGGATACGACGGTCTGGGAACGGCGGGCCAACAGTTGGCCGCTCGAATTCAGGCGGTTAAACGTGCGTTGGATCGTGTTTCCCGATTGCTCGAAATGGATGGTGTAGATTTCGTTGGCGCGTATGGTCACGCCTTGAATCGTCACACCGGCCAGGGTGGTCAGGTCCTTGTCGGCAGACGCAGCACGCGCGCCGTCTGACAACTGGAAGGCCCGGAGTATCGGGTTGGTGCTTCGATTCTCGACTACGTACTGGTGGGTGCCGTCATCGGCAAGGCCGCCGTAATTGCCGGCATCGAGCGTTATATCGCTGGATTCTTGTCGGGAGACGCCATCAGGTAGGGTTACATCAACTACAGGCTTGACGATGGATGGGACTGAGGAACCGAAACCGGAAGCAGTGAAGTTTACGGCGAGTTCTACTGCCTGTAATGCGTAGGTGAGGCGTATCGCGCCTTGCTGCCCGTCGCCTGCTGCGGGATTCTGGCCACCTTGACCTCCGCCTCCGACGAAGTAACTGACCGAGGCTCCGGCTGCGACTGTAACCATGGCACGAGTGTAACCGCCGCCACCACCACCGCTTCCGCCACTGGTGCCAAGTCTATAGACTCCTGCGCCTCCGGCTCCGTAATCTGATAGGCCAGAAATAGCCGCAGCCCCGCTTGTGCCGCCATCCCCAGGTCCAGTTACACCAATCCCTGATGCCCCATTGCCGCCATTAGTCGTCCCGCCCCTGCCACCTCTTCCGCCGTTAATTCTCCCACCCGAACCGCCGCCGGTTCCGCCGCCATCGCCGCCCCTGGTTCTAGTGCCATCTGAGCCACCACCCTCGCCTCCACTACCGGGAATACTTGTAGTACTACCACCGGTACCCCCGTCGTCCCCACCACCACCACCGCTGGCTTCCAATACTCCCCAACTACTTGCTCCACCCCCGCCACCGGGAGCATCATCATCATTTCCACCCCCGCCACCGGCGCCAACAAGTTCTAACAGAAGCGTTACGGCCTCGCTCCCGCTGTTGGTCCATGTCCCGGCACCGACTGTGGTGATTAGTTCAACGGTCACTGTTGGCGTAGGCGGAGTCGTCGGGTTGTACTTGTCTATCGCTACGTCGAGAGGCCGGGCCTCGCCCGCTGGCATGGTGATTCCCGCGTCCCATGCGGAATTAAAGTAGCGGTACAGCCTGTCGCTTTGGGCACCTATTAGAAAGATCGCGTCGTCGCGGGGGTCAATATCAATACCAGTCGGGTTTCCCTCGCCCGTAGGCCCGGCAAAGCCCCCATCCCAAGAGCCTCCAGTGCGCCGGTAAATCCTGTCGGTCGTCTGCCCTGTGATAAGCCATTCGTTATTGCTGTTGGTGTCAATGGCAAACCCAGTGGTAAATCTCTCGGCAGTGGGCGCGGCAACAGGATTGCCCCATGTGGACGAGCTTTGGGAGTACCGGCGAATCCGGTTGGCAACATTCAGGTCTACAACCAGGTAATCGCCGTTGGCAGGGTCAATACGTAGCGCGGTCGGGTATGTCATGTCGGCGGGGATCGCGAGTCCCGCATCCCACGAACCACCGGAATGGCGGTAAATCCGCCGATCCGTTCTGCCGAGGACCAGGATTTCGCCATTCTTCTGGTCCACTTCAACGGCGCGCGGCTCGGTCTCGCTCGAAGGAACGGCAATGCCGGCGTCCCAACCGTTACCGACCCGCCGGAATACCTTCTTCGTGTCGAACCCTACGATGAGGAGATCGCCGTAAGCCATTACGCAGCCCTAATCTATGTCGAAGCCGATAATCAGCATGTTGGCAGCGAACGTGAACGTGTCGCCGACCGCGGGGTCCGAGGGGTCGTTATCGTAGGCATCGGACCATAGGACAGCGCCCCCGCTCGCGGCATCGCGCAGCGCCACGTGGGTCGTGTCCGCGAGGTCCGCCATCAACACACCAGTCGAGATCAGTGTGTTGTTCCTCACGCTGTACTTTCCGCTACCTGGGGAGGGGTGATCCGAGAAGATCGTGCCGTTTGCCGGAAGCGCGATCGCAGCTCCGGCCTGGTTCGCGCCTGTTGTTCCCGGCGCCGACGTGTGGAGGGTGAGCCAGCGATTCCCCGAAACCAGTCCTTCTTCCTGGGCTGCCTTCGACCCTGCAGCGGTGATCGCGCCCCCCACGATGGACACCTTGACCATACCCGCAGGGAATCTGAACACGGCCCCCGACTTAGGCGCGGCCTTGACTGCAACCAGGGCTTCATCCCAAAGCTCGTTACCGCCCGTGGCAGCCGAATACAGGGCTGCCCTCGTGGCTGCAGCGGCATAGTCTCCCGTGGGTATTGGAAACGCGAGTGCTGCTGTGTTTTGCGAAATCCCCGTAGCCGCGCGGGTCCATGCCGCGAGTGCCGCGGCTATCCGGGCGTAGGCATTGCCGGACAACTCCGCGCTGGTCGACGACTTTGCCCCGACGTGGACTGTGCGATTGAGAATCCCGCCCTTCATGCCAAGAACGGCCCCGGCTCGTTTGAGACCCATAGGGACTCCTTTGCCAAACCGTCCGGTTATGCTGCGTCCTTGACCACCCGAATATCCAACACGTTCATGCCAAAACTGATCGTGTCGCCAAGCGCGGGGTCCTGGGCCTGGCTGTCGAACATATCCTTCCACAGGACATCATCCGAAGACGCCGTACCATCGGAAATCGCTACCCACACGGGCCGGGCGGGATCGGTTGCCGCAGCACCGAACGACAGAATCTTGTTGTTCCGCGCGCGCCGGCGGGTCGTGCTGAAGTTGTCCAGGGTCCAATCGCCGGCAACGACGGGAATGGCATCGTCAATGAGGTGGTCCTGGGGATTGGCGGGGTCGTCATCGTGGATACTCAATCGCCGCGTCCCTGACAGTAGCCCTTCGACCAGGGCCTTGATACTTCCAGCGGGTGTCACGGCACCCGTGAATCCCAAGCCCAAGTCACCCGCGTTCCACCCGACCGCGGCGCCGATCTGGGCTGCGCCACCGCCCGACGTGAGTGCCCCGACGTAGTACAGGGCCGCCGTTCCCGATACCGCCCCATGGAGCCCCCAATGAGTCCAGTTGGCCCATGCGCCAGTCGGGAGGGGAAAATCCTCCGTTGCCCGCGTGATGTACCGATGGGTCTCGTTTAACACGGCAGACCTGACCCAATCGGATAGCGCCACGGGGTTCCGAGCGTAACTACTACCGGACAACTCCACTGTCGCACTCGACATCGCGGCGAGCCACCGATTGCCCGCGAGTACCCCACCCTTGAGCGCCAAATCCGCACCTGCTGTCTTGAATCCCACGACGTATCTCCTATCTCCTGGGCAACGATTTCACCGCTTGGCTTATCGGTCCACTGGCACGAAAATCCCTAAGTATCACGGTTTGGACGAACGTATCACCGTCAAACCGATTCCCACCATCGACGGCCCGCGCGGGCGAAGCCGTCTCGTTTATCAACTCGAACCGGACATTCATCGGCGCTGCGCCCATCGTCGCGCCCGACTGCCCATTGACCGGCCCACGCCCTTCGTGGTGCCGCGGTAGGCGCGAAATGTATGCCCGCAGGTCCTCGTAACTCTGGGAGCGGACATTCCACCGATGGCGCGGATCCCGACTCGTCAGGACCTCTTCATCATCGAGGATGATCGCAAGGCGCTCGCCCGGGCGGAGCATCGCCCGGCCAAACGGTCGGCGCTGCGCTGCGCGGCCTGCAATGCCGCCCGAGTGGAATATCTCTGGACCCTGACCACCCCCGCCGTCGCTACCGAGTGATCCAATACCCGCAGTCACGGCATTAAGGATGTTCTGTACTAAGGTTGCCTCGAAAATTAGTTGGATAAGCCTTTGGCCGATGTTGTCGAAGAAGTCTGTGAATGACTTGTCGGCCTCGAATATCGCCGACGTGAGTTCCTGCGAGAACCCCCGGATGCCATCGACCGCAAGGCTCTCGATCTCCTCCCGAACACTCTCAAGGTCGCGCCGATACTGTTCGAGTGGCCCCCGAATGTCCTGCTCGGCGAGCTCCCTGTTAGACCGTGCGAGTTCGGCAGCCGCGCCAGCTTGTCCCCGAAGGGCTTCCACGACACGTTGGCGGGTCTCGACCTCGGCAGTCTGGTTCGCAATCGAATCGCGTAACTGGTCCTGCTCCGTGAGTAGTTGGGCCAGCCGGGGTCCCGTGGCGGATTGGATTTCACTCTCGACCGTTGCGAGCAAACGACTCGAATCAGCCAGCCTTCGCCGTGCCGCGTCCACCTGGTCGAGCGTCCGTATCTGGGCCTGACGAAACTGATCCTCGATCTCAAACTGCGCCCCAAGCCCAACACGCTCTCTTTCGTTTGCGGCACCCTCGATGTCCCGACGTTGCGCTGCGGCCCTCCGTCGTTCTTCAATGACCCGCCGAATTTGTTGAATCTGCTCGTCGGCCTCACGTTGGGCGCCGGCGAAGTCAGGCCGGACAGGGAGAACCACCGCCTCCCTGCGGGCCTCGGCCCGGGCCAAGTCGGCCCGTCTCTGGGCGAAGTCGGCGAACGCATCCGCCTGGGCATCGAGAACCGCGATGGCTCTTCGGCGCTCCGCGACTTCAGCGATGAGCGTTTCACGGGTTTGGAGTGCCGCGGCTCTTTCCTGGATCAACGCATCGAGTTCGTTGACGCTCGCCGTCTGACGATCCCGCGCGATGTCCGCCAGGAGCCGATTGACGTTGACCAGGCGCTGTTGTGCGGTCTCGTATTCCTCGATCGCCGTGATACGCAGGTCGTTGAATGTGTTTTCGGTCTCGAGCTGCGCTTGGAGTGCCGCCTGTTGCTCGCGTGTCCTCCTACTCGTGATCGCCACACGCTGCGCAGCCGCCCGTTCTTCTTCCTCAACCGTCCGGCGAATCGCGGCGATCTCGTCTTCGATTTGGAGTTCGACCCCACGGAAGTCCGGTCGGGCGGCGGGGATAAAGGCTTGAGTCTGGGCAGCCTGCGCAGACAGAGCCGCGATGCTTTGGGCCAACTCCTGGACCGTACCCGTCTGTCTCTCGATCGCGCTGACCGAAACCTGCCGGGTCTGGATGTCCGCGACCTGTTGGGCCTGCAGGCGCCGCAGCCCGTCGATCTCGTCATTGAGGAACCCGATCCGGGGTCCTGTGGCCGTTTGGAGTTCGCTCTCGACCTGGGCGATCAGGGTGGTGGTGTCGGCCAGTTGGCGTCGCGCATCGGCGAGGTCCTGAATCGCGGTCAACCGCAGGTCGTTAAACCGATTCTCGATGCGGAACTGGCCTTCGAGTGCCGCGCGTTCTTCCTGGGTCGTAGCACTGCGGATCCGAAGTTGCTGGATCGCTGCCCGCTGACGCTCCCGGACGATGCGACGAAGCCCCTGTATCTGTTCGTCGGCCTCGCGCTGCGCACCCAGGGTATCGGGGCGGACTTCGGGAACGATCGCCTGGATTCGCGCCTCTGCCGCGGCCAACTCTCCCCGGCGCTGTGCGAGTCGCTCCAAGGCTTCGGCTTGCTGGTCGTAGATACCGATGGCGCGGCCGCGCTCCGCTACCTCGGCAATGAGGGCTTCGCGTGTCTGACGGAGGTTGTTCCGTTCTTCGAGCAACGCATCGAGTTGGTTGCCCGTCGTGATTAACCGCTGCTGGTCAATGTCGTTCAGGCGCTGACTGACGTTGACCAGGCGCTGTTGGGAGTTTTGGAAGTCCGCGATAGCGGATTGCCGGAGTTGGTCGTATCGGTTCTGGGTCTCGAATTGCGCCGCGAGCGCCGCCTGCTGTTCCCTCGTGCGGCGGTTGGTTATCGCCACACGCTGCTGTGCCGCGCGTTCTTCTTCCTCGACTGACCTCCTGATCGCGGCGATTTCTTCTTCGACACCAAGCTCAACACTACGGAAGTCGGGGCGCACCGCAGGGACAAACGCATTCACGGCGGCGGCTATCTCGGCCTGGCGGGCTGCCGCAGCTTGTCGGGCAAGATCGGCCCTGCGCCCTTCTTCAAGCGTCAGGTCACGGGTAAAGAAGACTTCGGCCTGCTTCGCCCGCAGGATCAAAATGGCCGCATCGAGATTTCTCTGCGCCTGGGCTGCCTGCTTCGCCGCTTCCTCTCCGAGTTCAGTGGCGATGCCGACTCGTTGCGCCTCGGATTGAGCGATGTCCCGGAGTACCGTGGCGCGGTCGACGTTTTCCCTCGCGTCACGAAGATCACGCTCCGCCTGTATCTGGCGCTGACGGATCGCAAGCTGCTCCTGGAATACCAGGATTTGGCGGTTTTGCTCCTCAGGGTCGAGTCCCGCGATCTCGAAGTCGAGTTGCGATTGACGTATGGCCTCGTTGGTAACGTCCTGCAGTTGCTCCTGGAATTCCCGAATCCTTTGTGTGGGACCCTCCAGCGAGAGTTCGAGTCTTCGGAACGTCGTGACAAGGCCATCACCAACCCGGTTGGCAGCACCGAAGAACTGGCCGATGCGTTGCGAGGCTTCCCGCAAGGTCGCCTCATACGACCCAAACGCTCGCCGCCCGGTAACGACGAGTTCATTCAGTACTATGGCTTGCCGATTGATACCTTCGAGGCGTCTCTCGACAACGCGCAGCGTCTCGCCACTGTCTCCCAAACCTCGGAAGAAAGGCGATTCGGCCAGTTCGTCCGCCAAATCCTGCTGGCGGAATTGGCCGACCTCACTACGGCGCTGCTGATCCTGCTCGATCTGGCGACGTATTTCATCCGCCTGGCGCCGAAGGTTCTCAAGGTCAGACTCAACACGGCGGAGCGCATCGCCCTGGGGCGACAGTTGAAGTTCCTGCGATCGACGAATCTCGTTGCGCAGGTCCTCCATGTTGTCCTGGACTCGCCGGGCTTCGTCTGCCGCCCTTCTTCCGAAGTTGGCCAGGAGTGCGAGACCCGTCGTGAGTCCCGTTATGAGAAGCCCCGGCAGTCCACCGATCGCGTTATATACATTGCGGAGACGGCCAAGGGTTCGGGTGTAGAGAGTGGTCCCGCGTTGGAGGTTGCGGAGATTGTTCGCAATGATCTCTCGGTTCCGCGCGAGTCCCTTTTCGGCATCGGCAATCCTGCGCGTGGCGTTGCGGTAGTCCGTCAGGGTCACGTTGCCCTGCTGGTACGAGTCAATGATGCGCTGGTTGACTACCCGGACATTCTCTTGGGTTGCGACCTGGGTGCGGGCGAACTGGATCGCATTGCGCGCCTGGGTACGGTCGGCTTCGGCCCGCATAAGGGCGAGGCGGGCTGCGCGGTCCTGTTCGGGGTTGAGGTCGGCCCGGAGTAGTTGGTAATGGGCCTGGAGTCGACGTCGGTTTGCGTCGTCGAGAGTCGCTGTCGCTTGGGATTCAACGCGCCGCGAAGAAAGCGTGTTGGCTTGGGCCTGGGCAACACGCTCCTGGGCACGGCGGAGCCGTTCTGTTTGCTCTACCTGGTTGCGGTAACTAGATTGAATCTCACGGTTGGCGCGGATTGTGTCGATGCTCGCAGCAGCCCTGGTACGGGCTTCTGATATGGCGTTCTGTGACTGCTGCTTTGAAGCCTCGTTGGCCTCCCGAGCGCGTTGTATGTAACTCCTGCCAAATGAACTCGCGAGCGCCGTCCCGACTGCAACCGCCGCGACCTCAATAGCGCGGAAGTTTTCCGCCACGGGAAGGAATGCCCCGACGAGAAATCCGCCGATCCTCGTCGCTTGTTGTTGGAGTTGATTCCCGACGATCTGCAACCGTGCGCCGGCATCATCAGCGAATAGAGACGCCTCACGAATGATGGCGTTCTGCGACTCCATTTCTTCAGCCGCGAGCCGGGTGTTACGGGCCAGTCGTTCCTGCTCAAGTGAGAGTGAGCCGAGGAAAGCCGATATACGAGCGGGTGGGGACTCGCCGCCGAAAAGCGTCGTAATGAGCCCACCACTTCCCCGCGGGCCAGCATTGCTGAACGCTTCGAGCAGTAATTTCAGACCACCTACGAAGTCCCCTTGGTCAATTGTTTGCAGGAGAAGCTCGATGCGGTCCTGGATCGACCCGTAAGCCGTGTCGAGGTTGCGCGCGACTTCCCGCAGGACTTCATCGTTGCCCTGAATGGCTGCATTGGCTGCGTCCTGAAGTTCACTCAGGGTCCGCTGGAACGCCGTACCCGCCAGTTCTGGTTGGAGGCTGCGTTGTGAAAGTGTTGCCGCGACAGCCAAGATGTCTTCAGCCGCGAGATCGAAACGCGAGGCACCCTGGGCAAGACGTTCGGCCAAGCCGATGATTCCCGCTTCACCACCGCGGTTGACGTTACCAAGGCGCGTGATGGCTGACGCGAGGCCGAGCGATTCATCCGCCGCAGCTCGGGTGTTAGCGATGACTGACCCAAGGGCATCGGCAGCCCTGGCACCCTGCAGGTCAGTAGTGAGGGTTAGGAGCCCAACGGCTTCCCCGAAAGCCCGGAGATTTGGGATCCCCGTGATGTTCATCTGGCCCGCGACATCCAAAATTTCCAACAAGTCTTGCCGCAGGATGGGCAGTGGCCCGCCGAGTACCGATTGCTCGGTCACGAGACGGTTGACCGCATCGCCCAGGCGCTCGGTTTCGCGCACCGTGAGGTCGGCGGTCTTCTGCACCGAGGTTAGGCCGGCCTCGAATTGGATGAAGGAGGACGCAGCCCTTTCGGTGCCGCCGATGATCGCACCAACACCAGCGGCGTAGGCAACCGTGGCGATGAGTGACGACCGGATGGATTCGGTGAACTGTGCGATGGGGCGCGAAAGGTCAATAAATGACCTTTGCATCGTGAGATTTTGGGCCCGCATTTGCTGCAGGCCGCGAGTGTAATCGGCTGTGTTGGCAGAAAACGCTATGTCAGCATTGGCTATGCGTATGCTGCCGCCTGGCATCAGCGTCTATCCCCATTGAGTCCAACAACGCGCGGCGCCCAAGGTCAAGGTCCTCCTCGGACGTGCCATCGGTGATCTTCGGCTGCTGCTTCTTCGGAGATAGATCGTTCAACCAGAAAAACCAACGGTCCTGTCGGGCGTTCTCGCCGTTACACCACGAGTCGAACATGAAGCCGATCATGGCGATGAGCTGATGGAGGATGTAGTCCCCTGGGGGGTTCCTCCGGAGGTGTTCTTTCCAAATCTCAATCTGGCCGGGCGATAGAGCCAAGACCTCGCTCAAGGGCGACCCGGTGGCCTTGACTATATCGAAGGGGTTGGCCCCATATCCTCCAGGGCTTCAGCGACGTAGTTACGGATGAGGCTGCCGGGTTCACCCGCGGGAATATGAGGCAGGTTCGATGCCGCTGCGAAGCCGCAGATGCGCATCGCCTCAATAGTCAGTTCTTGCAGGCCCTCAACGGCCTTGGATTCGGCAGCCGAGATGATCCCCGACCATTCCTCGACGGTCATTTCCTGATCGGTCACGACGGTCGCGGCGAGTGCTAGGGAGCAAAGCGTATCCCACCACCGAAGGTTACTGGCCCGCTGTTCTTGCTGATCGACTTCGGGAGCCTCCTCATTTTCAGGAGTTTCGGCAACCTCCCCAGACTCGATCTGGCGTTCCATGGCTTCGAGTGGGTCTTCGGGTAGCTCGTTCTCGGCTTCCGCCGCGGCTACGGGATCACCCCCCCGGAGTTCTCGTTGGGCATCGTCGATGCGCTGCCGCCATTCGCGGGTCGGCCAACGGAGATCGGTCCATACCCCGTTGACCTTGACCGACGAAGCCCGCGACGCGATGGACTTGAAATCAACGAACTGTGGTTCGCTCATAGGCGTGATGGCTCCTTATAGGCCGACATTCCCCGCGACTTTCTGGTATCCCACGCCCTGGCGATACCAGGCCCCGATGACGCCCGGAAGCAAGGGTTCGGGAGTCACAACGGGCATCGACTCGTTGGGTGTAAAGGTAAAGTTACCCGACAACTGCTGGCCGTTCTGGAAGTCGCCACCGTCGAAACCGTTTACGGTTCCCACGACGTCCTTCCACGTGACACCAGGCGTCCTGACCTGAAGGGCCGTACCGCCGCCCGCCGCGACACCCGGCGCAACGTCGATGTAGGTCTTCCCGCCTGTCTTGTAGATCGCGACGACTCCATGCCAAACCGCATTGGAGTCCGCGTCGTCGTATCCACCGACCGCAGCCGCGTCGCCGGCATTGGCTCCACCGACAAAAACAATATCTCCGGCCCGGACGTTTTTCTCGGTCCCATCGGGAACCTCGATAGACCTTCCCGCGCTCGGTGCCGAACCGAGTGTGACCGCGGTACGGGTCAAGCCAGGCTTGATAATGGCGATGGCAACGGAGCCACCGTCGAGAGCCCGTTCCTCCATGAACAAGTGCGACACATGGACACCACGCCCGCCGATCGCCCCCGTAACCGTCCCAACACCACGAAGGGCAGCCGCGGCCAATACGCCGTCCATCAACTGGGTTTCGGTCGTGCCACCAACCTCGGCAGGGAGCGTGAACGAACTCAGGCCCGTTACACGCTGCCAGTTTGAGAAAAGACCCGAACCACCAGCGGCGTCCCGGGCGAACAGATACGCACCATTGACGGTTACTCCGCGCGGTGCCCTGAATTCAGTCATGACTGATTCTCCCTTGGATCAACGGCGCCGCCGCGCAATCGTGCGCGATACCGTTGAAATGCTTCCGAGATTCGTCCTGGATTGGAAGTCCCGCACCAGGCGCGGAAATAGCATTCTCGCCCGAGTTACAAAAGCTACAGTTTGACGAGCCTCAGTTTGAAGCAGTGCAGTGAACAGAAATGGGTGCGGGCGCGCGGGGAATGGCCCCCTGTGGCCCTGTTCGACCAATGCCGCGTGGGGTGCGCGTTCACGCTGGCCCCCGGCGAATACCGCAGCACGGCCACGCCTGAACCGCTTGCCGCCGTACCGTGCGGTAATACGACCGACCCGGAGGGAGCGCCGCAGGCGTCCCGTCCGGTCCTGGAAAACCGTAGTCTTGCGGGCCGCGTCCCGCACGACGCGAGCTGACGCCGCGAGGGATGGTCCGAGCAAGCGAGCCTGGAACGACGGCCCCATTTCGCTCAGGGCCTGGTCAATGGCCTCGATGCCGAAGGCGTCCAGGCGAATATCAGCCATCTTCGGTTTCCTCGCCGAGTTCGGCGCACCTCCCGCCAGCCCCGGTCAGTCGGAAGTCAGGGAACTTCTCCGACACCCACTCGGTCACGGCGCGCTGGATGTCCCGGATGGCGTCATACCCCGCGTCCTGCGAGAACATGATGCCCTGGATGACCAATTCGACCTCGACCTTGTACGGCTGGCCTTCCTGGTCGATCGAGAATTCCGCCATATCTACCGAGCCTCCTTGTTCGAGCATGCCCGCGATTTCAAAGGTTTCGTCCGGTGGTCCTGCAACGATGTCTTGTTCGATGGCTTCCATTTGCAGCTCAAGGCTGCGATTTATCATGCCCCGTACTTCTTCCGCGATAGCCTTGGGATCGACCGCGCTTGGGGACGCGACTGCCGACGTACCCAGGGCGGCGCACGGAAGGGCCATGACGCCCTTGAGGAAGTCGCGGCGGTTCATCTGACTATCCTGGCATGGGCCGGAGGCGAAAGGCGTTCTGTACCAAGCGAACCTTGTTGTTGGCGTCGGGTTTCATGTCCAAGTTTTGAATGTCAATATCCACAAGTATCCTGCTACTTGGTTGATGGACTTGGATTCGTGCCCATGTTGGGATATGAGACCATGTCTCGCCCATGGGGATGGGAGCCCAGAATATCTCCTCTGTCGGCATTGTAATAAGCCCGTCCGCCGACACAAGAATTCTATTGGCGGGTACTGGCAGGTGTGTGTAATCACCGACACTCAATGTGAGTATTCTCATACCGTTCTCAGTGCTAGTTGATGGTTCATTAGCCACAGGTTCCATATGGAATAACTGAACTTCAACATCAACTACTACTGGCCGTATACCTGCAAGCAACGCGAGCGCAGCATATTCCCGAGATGCCACACTGAATTCTTCCGGCATGACTTGCCCCTTATCCCTCGATGTCCAGCACAATAGGCCCATACGTTATGGGTTCAGGTGCCTTTTCGATGACCGCCCTCCGGCCCTCTAAAGTCCCGGCTGCTTGGATAGAGAGATGGACAAAAACCTTCCGATTCATGATTTCAGATAGGTTCCCTACAAACTCGTCGTCACGCTGCACATTCAACACGCGGATCACGCCAATATCTGCGGTGTCTCCAGCCAGTTCATCACCCTGAATACTCAACACCCGGACGACCTGGACTGTCGACCGTGGGCCGACAACCTGACCCTGGACACTCAACACCCGAACTGTTTGGATTTGCGAGCGGGCGCCAGTGAAGTCCCCATTGCCGACGACGCGCCTCCCGCTTTCCGGGTCGTCCGGGTCGGGTACGAGTTCGGGGCTTCGGATAATGAAATAACCTTCATCATCCTTGGGTATCAAAATCCTCCGAGCCCTATGAAGGTCGAATTCTTCCTTGATCTCCCGCGCGATCTCCTCACCGACCTCTGCGGCCATGCCGACGATGATGACGTGGGAAAAGTAGTCGTCAAGGCTCCGGGCCGAAATCATTGAGGCATCGAGGCGCTCATCGAAGGACGCCATTTGGTGCGTCAGGAGCTCCTTGGATTGCAGATACTCAACGATGCGCTCTGCGTTTCGCCTGGCGGTCTTGACGCCCTCATGAGGTAAGATACCTATCTTGCTAACCTTGTCCCAAGGCTTACCCAAGACAGACCCAAATTCATCTACCCCAAACGTCGGCGCCCGGCTCTCAACCTCGAAGTACCTCGTTTCAGGTTCTGGCCCGTCAAGCATCTCATTAAAGTCGGTCTCGTAGATGCGCCACAGGAAGCATGGAGGATTACTTGCCTTAACGTCCTTCCACCAAACGGCCTGACACGGAATCATGTCCTCGACCGCGGCACAGATCGCATCCTGAAAGACGTCTTCAGCCTTCACGACCCCCTCCCGTGTGGTTCAGGCATGCGTG
>Ga0209021_1001199_pt1 | contig 27297 bp, 25 predicted proteins | sample PinacodermFT_FD_187299 | JGI IMG/M metagenome (GOLD analysis project Ga0209021, IMG submission 187299) | Host-associated microbial community of the marine sponge Aplysina aerophoba from Gulf of Piran - sponge pinacoderm, lysed by freeze-thaw... | ecosystem: Host-associated > Porifera > Sponge >... | reverse complement strand
ACGCGTCGGACGTTTCCTGAAGCGCTCGGACGCGGAACTGACGGCCCGGGCCCTGAAGGGCCAGGGCTACGACGCTCTCGTGGTCCAGGTCCGGCTCTAACAGCCGGTGGTGAAACCCCCGTGAGCACCGACAGGGGCGCGGCCCGGTTCTCCCGGTGGGGGTCGGTTCAGCCGGGATGCATCGCCACTCGGACACCGCGAGGGCCTTGTCACAGGCTGTCAGCCGGCGGGGGGCAGCACTGTCTTCCGATTTCCCCTTCCTGAAGCGCTATTCCGCGGGGGCGATGAGGACCTCGATTTCCTCCTCGGCAACCGTGGCGTCGCTCGTTTCGAGATGGGCGCGCACAAGCCACCGGAAACGTCCCTCGAAGGACCGATAGGAAAAACGCGCATCCTCCGGAACCGGCAGTTCCGAGGCCGTCTCCCAGCGGGCCGCGGCCGGCAGAGGCTCCCCGCGCCATAGTTCGTGATCCTCTGAGAAAACTCTCCGGCTCGTTCCGTCCGCGTCACGCCGCTCGGCGGTCAAGGTGATCCGGGCCTCCTTGATCTCGACCGGCCGCCTCGTCACGATGCGGACCGCGCAGTGGATCACCCCTCCGGGGACGGCGGCCTCGCTGAGGCCGAAATCGCAGACCGAAAAGGGATGCCGGCTGAGGAACCAGGTGGTCGCCCCCACCGAGCGGATGACGAAGAAAGCCACCAGGAAGCCGCCGATCAGCCAGGGCAGCGTCCACCCATAGAAGTTCCCGAGGTGAGCAAAGAAGAGCGCACCCAGGACGGTGCCCGAGAGCGAGAGCAGCGAGCGCCGCTTGTCGCGGGCGATGAGCGAAGTCCAGACGAGCATGTCCGGCCGTTAGCCTGTTCCGGGAGCCACGCTATGCGGGCGGTTGAACGAGAAACAAACGACGGGCCGGATTCTAGGCGGCTTCTCGTTGTGGGACACCTGACCGAAGACGTGACACCCGACGGTCCACGGCTCGGGGGCGCCGCCGCCTTCGCCGGCTTGCTGGCTCACCGATTTGGGCGGCGGGTCACGATCCTGACCGCAACGGACCCGTCGTTTCCCTATCTGGACGCGCTTGCCGGAATTCAGGTTTGCCGCGTGCCTTCACCGGAACGGACGAGGTTCGAGAACCGCTATCGCGCGGATGGTTCGCGGGAGCAGACCATCCTCAGCCGCGCCGCCGTCATCCCGGACGTGGCAATCCGGCGTGCCGTCGGGGAACTCCCTTCCGGGTCGGCCGTCCTCTATTGCCCGGTGGCCGATGAAATCGGGAGCACCGGTCCCCTTCCCCGGCCGCACGGGCCGGGGGCACTCGCCGGGGCCGTTCCCCAGGGCCTCCTCCGCGCTCCGGACGCCGCGGGACGCGTTTCGATCCGCTGGTCCCAAGAAGCGCTCGCCAGACTCCGGGGCCTCGACTTCGTATCGCTCTCCGAGACGGAACTTCCGGAGCACGGGGAGCTTGTGGTTCCCTTCGTCGCGATAACCCGCGGCCGCCGGGGGGCGGTCCTCCGCCGTTCGGGCGTGCCCGCGACCGCGATTTCCGCAACCCGGGGCGTCGAAACGGACCCCACGGGGGCGGGCGACGTATTTGCAACTGCCCTTTTCGTCGGATTGTGGAGCGCCGTGCCTGCCGAAGACGCCGCCCGCTTGGCTGCGGCCGCGGCCGCGATCAGCATCGAATCCCCGGGAACCGGGGGGATTCCAACCCTCGAGGAAGCGAACGCCCGGATCAGCGCGCCAGCAGCGGGATCGCGTCCGGACTCACCCGGGCGCCGGTGACCCGCCAGGCCCAGATACCGCGCCGCTCAAACAAAATGTCCGCCCAGAGAGGATCTTCGTCCGAAGGGTCCCGGTCGACGCCCAGCCGGACGGCGAAATCGTTCCATCCCTCGTAGGCGGCGCTTACCGATACCCCCCCGGCCCCTTCTACCGCTTCCCCGGCGTCCTCCCCGAGATCCAGGAAGGCGGACCACCCCTGGGCCGCAGCCGGGCCGTCGCGGAGCGCCCGGTCGACTCCTTCGGGGGTCGCGAACTGATCGATCATCGCCTCGCCGACCGCCACCGCGAGTTGGGAGGACAGGTCGGGCGCCGGCTCCGGGGCGGCGGTTCCCCCGTCCTCCGGTTCGGCGCTGCGCCGGCTCTCGGCGCGTTGCGACGCTCCGAGCGTGCGGCGGAGTTCGCCCTTGAGGTTTTCGCGCACCGCTTCGAAGTCAACGAAGTCGTGGAGGGTGTCCGCATCACCGGCGGCAACCGCTTCACGTATCTGCCACGCCGCGAAGTAGGGACCCAGATAGATGCTGGCTCCCAGACCCAGAAAGACCGCCCAGCCAATGAGAAGGTAAAGACGCCCGCGGCTCACTTCGGCAATACTAACGGTCGGGACCCACCGGGGTTCCCGACCTCGCACTCCAGAACGGAGGCACGCGCAAACTGTGGGAAAACTCGTCGCTCCTCCGGTCGAAACGGCCGAATCCACGATTCACTTTCCGATGGAAGGGCAGTTCTTCGAAAGCCTCACCGAAGCGCATCTGCGGCACGCCCTCACACCCCGGGAATTGGCCGCCTTCCAGCGCGACGGCTATCTCGTCGTTCCGGGCGCGCTCGACGAGGCCACCCGGTTTCGTCTTCTCGAGGCGACGGACCGTCTCGACGGGCGGGAGCGGCAGCGCCTGGAACTTGGTCGCGGGGACATGATGTCCCGCTTTTCGGTCATCCGCTTCGACCCGGCCTTCCTGGAATTGGTCGCCTGGGCCCCGACCGTTCCCAAGGTGTGGGACATCCTCGGCTGGAACATCCAGCTCTACATCTCGCACCTTGTGGTGTATCCGCCCGAGACCTGGGGCGGCCAGCAGTGCCGGGCGCCCGTCTGGCATCAGGACAGCGGCCGTCCGGTTCTCGAACTGGAGCGTCCCGCCCCCCGCCTGTCCGTCAAGGTGGCGTATTGGCTCACCGATACCCACGGGCCGGACCGCGGCGCCATGGAGGTGATTCCGGGAAGCCACCGGCTGGACGCCCCTCCTCCCGAGTGCGACGACCCGGATTGGGACGGCAGGCTCCTCCTCGAAGCCTCGCCCGGGGACGCCGTGATCTTCGATCGCCGGATCTGGCATCGCCACGGCAGGAACAGTTCGGACGTGGTCCGCAAGGCGCTCTTCTTCGGATACAGCTACCGGTGGCTTCGCGCGCTCGACTACACGGCCATGCCGGAGGCGCTCCTCGAGCGCTGCGATCCGGTGCTCCGGCAGCTTCTCGGAGACGGCGCGACGGAAGTCGGGTGGTATCAGCCGCAGCCAGAGGACGTCCCGCTGCGCGCGTGGCTCGCTGCCCGCATTGGAGAGGAAGGGCTCTGGCAACCTCCCTCATCGCAACCCCAGCAGCGCCTGACCCCTCGGGAGTAAACCCGTTGCGCGCGCTCGCGGCCGCGTTCCTCGGCTCGGCTTTCATCCTGGTTTCCGCCGGCCATCCCGCCGCCGACCAGACCGAGCCCCTCGCGAATCCGGGATCGGTAGACGATTTGCGCGAAAGAGCCCGAGAAATCCTCGCCGGCGTCCAGGAACGCGAGGTCCCTCTCACGGTGGCCCGCCGGCAGATCGAACAGCTCCTGCGCGACCTGAAGGCGGTGGGCGATGCGGAGGGGTGGACACCGGTGAACCGGCGCCTGGAAATGACCATCGCCCGGCCCGAGGACCTCCGTCCCACCCTCACCGAGGAATGCCCCCTCTTCTTCGAGGAGGAACTCATCCAGCTTTGCCCCCTCGATCAGTCCCGTTCGGAAATCTGGGGCAACCAGGTGCTGGTGTGTGAATTCGCCTGCGCCCCCGAATCCGATTCCAGCCGGTGACCGCGGGGTCGGGCCGTTCGCGCCGCACCCTCCGGCCGGTCTATCGGCCGGAGGACGTGCGGGAAAGCGGAGAGAGCCTGGCTCGCCCCGGCCAGCCCCCGTTCACGCGGGGCATCCGGGCCGCCGGCTATCGGGAGCGGCTCTGGACCATGCGCCAGTACGCGGGGTACGCCACCGCCGCGGAGTCCAACCGCCGCTACCGGCGTCTGCTCGAAAGCGGACAGACGGGCCTTTCGGTCGCCTTCGATCTTCCGACCCAGATCGGCTACGACTCCGACCATCCGCTGGCGGCCGGGGAGGTGGGCCGGGTCGGGGTCGCCATCGATTCGCTGGAGGACATGGAAACACTGTTCCGGGGAATCAGCCTCGACAGCGTTTCCACCTCCATGACGATCAATGCGACGGCGCCGATCCTGGTTGCGCTCTACGTGACGGCGGCCGAACGCCAGGGCGTCGCGCCGGAGAGAATCGCCGGCACGGTCCAGAACGACATCCTCAAGGAGTACGCGGCCCGCGGCACCTGGATCTATCCGCCCGAACCGTCCATGCGGCTCGCCACCGACCTCATCGAGTGGTGCCGGCGCGAGCTGCCGCGGTTCCAACCGGTGAGCGTGAGCGGCTACCACATGCGGGAGGCGGGCTGCACCGCCGCCCAGGAGGTGGGATTCACCCTCGCCAACGGCCTCGCCTACGTCGAATGGACCGTGGAACGGGGGCTGTCGGTGGACGAGGTGGCAGCGCGCGTTTCGTTCTTCTTCAACGCGCATCGCGATTTCCTCGAGGAGGTGGCCAAGTTCCGCGCCGCCCGCCGCCTCTGGGCCAAGCTCTTGCAGGACCGGTTCGGTTCTGAGAGCCCGAGGGCCCGGATGCTGCGGTTTCACACCCAGACCGCGGGATCCACCCTCACTGCCCTCGAACCCCAGGTGAACGTGGTCCGCACCACGTTGGAGGCCCTCGCGGCGGTGCTCGGGGGAACCCAGTCGCTCCACACGAACGCGCTCGACGAGGCGCTCGGGCTCCCGACCGAGGAGACGGCCGACCTGGCTCTCCGAACCCAGCAGGTGATCGCCTTCGAGAGCGGGGTGGCGGCCACCGTGGATCCCCTCGGGGGGTCGTGGGCCATCGAGGCGCTCACCGACCAGATCGAGGCGGAGGCCCTCGAATGGATCGAGCAGGTGGACCGGCTCGGCGGCGCCGTCCCGGCCATCCGCGCGGGATTCGTCCGGGCCCGCATCCAGGAGGCCGCCTACGCCTACCAGCAGGATGTGGAGGCCGGCGATGAGGTCGTCGTCGGGGTGAACCGGTTCCGGCGGGAGGAAGGGGGAAGCCGCGTCGAACCCTTCGAACTCGACGCGGAAACGGAGACGGCACAGGTGGAACGGGTGCGCGCCCTGCGAGCCCGGCGGGACCCGGCGGGGGTGGAGGGCGCGCTGGCCGAGGTTGGACGGGTGGCGTCGGCAGGCGGGAACCTGATGCCCGCCATCCTCAGTGCGGTCTCCGCACTCGCCACCGTCGGGGAAATCAGCGACGCCCTGAGGGCGGTCTTCGGCGAACACCGGGGAAGCTGATCCAGTGCCCGGGCCGGCGCTGGATACGCTCCGCACGGTCCTGGCCGCGAACGGGTATCCCGAATTCCGGGAGCGGCTCCGCCGGAGCGGTTGCGCGCGCTGCGCGCTGGCCGCGGACCGGCAGCACATCGTGGTGGACCGCGGAAACCCCGACGCCGCCATCCTCGCGGTGGGAGAGGCTCCGGGGGCTTCCGAGGACGCGGCGGGCATCGCGTTCTGCGGGCGTGCAGGGAAGATGCTCGACGACCTCTTCGCCGCGGCCGGCCTCTCCACCGACGATCACCTCCTCATCGTGAACGTGGTGAAGTGCCGTCCGCCCGGCAACCGGGCGCCGCACCGCGACGAAGCGGCCCGCTGCCGCCCCTTCCTCGAGCGGCAGTTCGCCCTCTCACCGGCCCGGCTGGTGGCGCTGATGGGAGTCACCGCGCTGCGCCATTTCGCTCCTGACCGCGCCAAGGGACCGCTGGGCGCCCAAGTGGGTCGTTTCTTCCGGCTCCCGGACTGGCCCGGCCACGAGTTCGTCACGCTCTACCACCCCGCCGCCATCCTCTACAACAGGTCGCTTGAGCCGATCGCTCGGGAACACGTCCGGGCGCTGGCGGCGCGGGTCGGCGAACAGACCCGGCCGGAATTCAGTGGTATATCTCAATGAGATATACTGCGTCCGAGCAAGCCCATGGCGCAAACCGCAAAACTGTTCTGGTCGGGCCGGTCGCAGGCGGTGCGCCTGCCGAAACCGTTCCGCATGGAGGGAAGCGAAGTGCGGATCCGCCGTCAGGGACGCAAGGTGATCCTTGAGCCGATCGCGGAAGACTGGACGTGGCTCGACGCTGTCGCCGGTACGTTCTCCGACGATTTCTTCGCTGAGGGGCGACAACAGCCGGCCGAGCAGAAGCGGCCCGAGTTGGACACGTTGTTCGACTGATGCGGTACCTGCTCGACACGAATGCCTGCATCGCCCTGCTCAACCGGACCGATCCGGGCCTGGAAGCACGCGTCCGCCGCCAGCGGGTGGCGGATGTCGGCCTGCCCGCCCCCGTAGCGTTCGAGCTGTACTACGGCGCCTTCAGAAGCCGCCGGCAGCAGGAGAACCTCTCCCGGCTCGACGCCATCGGACTGGAGACGGTCCCCTTCGACGCGTCGGACGCCCGCTCCGCGGGCGCCGTCCGGGCCGGACTCGAACGCTCCGGACGCCCGATCGGTCCGTACGACGTGCTCATCGCCGGCCAGGCGCGCGCCCGCGGGTTGGTGCTCGTGACCGCCAACACGCGGGAGTTCGCACGGGTTGACGGTCTGGAGTGCGAAGACTGGTCGGACCGGAGGGCCGCTGGTGGCCGCACCACGTAGCGGCGAAGCGGACCGGAGGGCCGGCCAGCGTGCAGTCCTCCCGTTTGGGGTCCCTTGCCACGTCTCTCAGAACAGCCTGGGCGCGCCGCGGAGTTCGCGGATGACGTCCCAGCTCCAGCTCATCCGGGTTTCCGGAGGCAGCCGGCCGGTTCGGCCGTGATAAGCGCGGAGGAACCGCTCCGTGGCCGCGTTCACATACCCGCCGCCCTTCACTTCGCCGTATTCCGCTTCATAGCGCTCCAGCAGCGCGTCGAGCAGCGCATCCCGGCGGACCTTGGCGATCACGCTCGCGGCGGCCACCGCCACATGGTGCGACTCCCCGTCGTCCACCGCCTCGAGATGGGGATAGCGGGGCCGCAGCGCCTCGAAGAGCCGGCGCCCGTCGGCAACCACCCGGTGCACCGTTCCGGCCTCGCCCAGGATTTCGTCGGCGGCGCGGCGCTCCAGCACGTTCAGGTCCCCCACTTCGGCGTAGCGGTCCACCTCGCCGGCATCCAGGACGCGGACGACAATGCACTCCGCCAGCCGCTCGATGTGCCAGGCCAGCGCCTTGCGGTGGGTGCGGGCGGCGTCCCCGGCGCCGAACCGCTTCGAGTCCCGAACGCCCAATCGGGTCAAGGCGCCGGCCTTCAGGGGATCCAGAACGACCCCCGCCACCACGAGCGGCCCGAGCGCCGCGCCGCGCCCCGCCTCGTCGAGGCCGAGCACCCCGCGATCCCGCGCGGCGGGAGACGAATCAGGTGACATGCGCTCGAGAGCGGGAAACTCCCTCGAAGCCCGCGCCGGCCTCACCGACCGGCCCGCCGCAATAAAGTTCCGTACGTAACATGAAAGGTCAGAACATGAAGAATCAGCGCGGCAAGGGTCGCTACAACGTTGTCATCATCGGGGCGGGTACCGCGGGGCTGGTGACGGCCGCCGGCACCGCGGGGCTCGGAGGACGAGTCGCGCTGGTGGAGGCCGCCAAAATGGGTGGCGATTGTCTCAATTACGGATGCGTGCCTTCCAAGGCGCTTGTTTCCACCTCGAAACTGATCCAGAGCATCCGCAACGCGGAGGCCCACGGACTCGATGCGATGGAGCCGCGTTTCCGGTTCCAGCGGGTCTTCGAACACATGCGCGAGGCGCGCGCCCGGATCGCTCCCAACGACTCCGTGGAGCGATTCACCGGACTCGGCGTGGACGTCTTCGAGGCCCGCGCCCGGTTCGTCGGCCCGCACGCCGTGGAGCTCGACGACGGAACGCGTCTCGAGGGCGCCCACTTCGTGATCGCCACGGGAACGAGGCCGTTCATCCCACCCATTCGAGGCATCGACGAGACGCCCTACTTCACCAACGAGACGTTCTTCGACGAGCAGGAGACACCTCCCGAATCGTTGATCGTCCTGGGAGGCGGGCCCATCGGGTGCGAAATGGGCCAGGTCATGAACCGGCTCGGTGTCCGGGTGACGATCCTCACCGACGTAAGCCGGCTCCTTCCCCGGGACGATTCCGACGCATCGGCGGTCGTTCACGAAGCTTTCGCGGCCGAAGGAATCGAAACGGTCACCGATTGCCGCGTCGAGGCTTTCCGCCGGGAGCCGGACGGCAGGATCACCGCGGAGATGGGCTGTAACGGCGGCACCCGGTCAGTCACCGCCTCCCGGTTGCTGGTCGCCACCGGAAGGTCCCCGAACGTGCGGGATCTCGGCCTCGAAGCCGCCGGAGTGCGCTACGACGTTCGCGGGGGAGTCCCCGTGGACGGGGCCCTCCGCACGAACGTCGGCCACATCTACGCGTGCGGGGACGTGGCCGGTCCCTACCGCTTCACCCACACCGCGGACTACCAGGCGCGGCTGGTGGTGCGGAACATCCTCCTGCCACCTCCCCTGCCCCGGGCAAAGGCCGACTACCGGTACGTCCCCTGGGTGACCTACGTGGACCCTGAAGTCGCCCATTTCGGGCTCCGGGAGGAGGACGCGGAGGCCCAGGACGTCCCGGTCGACGTCTACCGGCACCTCAACGACGATCTCGATCGGGCCATCACCGAGTCAGCGACCCGGGGTTTCGTCAAGGTAGTGACCCGCAAGGGGAAGGACACGATCCTCGGAGCCACCGTCTGCGCCCCTCGCGCGGGTGAGATCCTTCACGAAATCATGGTCGCCGCGAAGCACGGAGTCGGACTCGCGTCGCTCTCCTCGACGATCCACGGCTACCCCACCTGGGCGCAAGCGGCGCAGCGGGTGGCCGATGCCTACCAGCGGACTCGACTCACTCCCCGCGCGAAGGCCATCTTCGAGTGGCTCTATCGGAGGCGGCGATGAACAACACTCTGCGACTGGGCGCGATTCTCGCCCTGATCATCGCCCTCGTGGTGATCTTTCCCATCGGGGACTGGATCGAAGCGGGAGCCGAGTGGGCAGAGGGCCAGGGAACCACGGGCCTGTTGGTCTTCGCGGCGCTCTACGCGGTCGCCACCGTGTTTGCGGTCCCGGGATCGGCGCTCACGTTGATCGCCGGCGGCGCCTTCGGGTTCGGGGCCGGGACCGCCGCGGTCTGGCTCGGCGCGACCACCGGATTGGCCCTCGCCTTCCTCGTCGCCCGGCGCCTCGCCCGCGAGCGGGTGACCGGTTGGCTCGCCACGAAGCCCTCCTTCGCGGCGGTGGATCGCGCGGTGGCCGCCGAGGGCTGGAAGATCGTCTTCCTCACCCGGCTGACCCCCGTGTTCCCGTTCACCGTACTGAACTACGCCTACGGCCTCACCGGGGTCTCGTTCGTCGGCTACCTGGCGGCCTCGGCGACCGGGATCCTCCCGGGAACGCTGCTCTACATCTATCTCGGAAGCAGCGTGGCCCGCGCCGTGTCCGGCGAATCTGATCCGCTCGAAGCCGGATTGCGGATCGTCGGGCTGGCCGCCTTCGTGGTGGTCACGATCCTCATCACCAGGATCGCCCGCAAGGCGCTTCGCGAGGCGGGCGTCGAATCCGGAGGACAGTGAGGACAATTCCCAGGGAATGAACCTGCCTCACCGGCTCCTGATCGCCACCGCGGCGCTGCTGCTGATCAATTCCGGGTACCTGCTGGCCGCGCGCGGAGCGAATCTCTTTCACTCCGCCCAGATCCTCCTGCACCCGGTGCTCGCCATTGCGGCACTGAAGCTGATGATCTGGGGGTGGAAGAAAGTCGGCCCGGTGCTTCGGACCGACCCGCACCGGCGCTGGTTCTGGGTCTTCGGAGGCCTCCTGGCGGTTACCGGACTCGGGCTCGCCGTCTTTGGATCGACGCCCGCGACCCGGCCGCTCCTCTACTCCCACCTTGCCGCCGCCGCCGGGCTCGCGGGGCTTCTCATCAGGCGGCGGATGCTGCTTGCGCCGCTGCTGCTGGCGCTCGCCATCCCGGCAGGGGCCCTCCTGAGACCGCTGTTGCCGGCGTCCGGTCCGCTCCTGAATGCGGGACTGCCGCCGGCGACCATGTCCGGCGAGGCGATGCGCGGGGCGGACGGACCCTTCTTCCCCTCGGCCGCCGAAACGCGCCATGGGGGACTCATCCCCGAGGAGTTCTTCCTCGGCAGCGAGGCTTGCGGCCGCTGCCACGGCGACATCACCCACCAGTGGAGCGAGTCGGCGCACCGGTTCGCGTCCTTCAACAACCCCTGGTACCGGCGTTCCATCGAATACATGCAGAGCGTCGTCGGCGTCACGCCGTCGAAGTGGTGCGCCGGCTGCCACGACCACGCGGTGCTGTTCAGCGGACTCATGGACCGGCCGATCGAGGAGATCGTGGACCGGCCTTCGGCGAGCGCCGGGCTCGGCTGCGTTTCCTGCCACGCGATCACCCGGGTGAAGGACACCATGGGGAACGCCGGATTCGTCATCGAGTACCCCGAGATGCACGACCTCGCCACCTCGGAGGATCCGCTGATCCGGACGCTTCACGATCTGGTCATCCACCTGGATCCCGAACCGCACCGCCAGGCCTTCCTGAAGCCGCTCCACACCGGCGACAGCTCGGCCTTCTGCTCGACCTGCCACAAGGTGCACCTCGACCAGCCGGTGAACGACTACCGCTGGCTGCGCGGATTCAACAGCTACGACAACTGGCAGGCGAGCGGCGTGTCGGGAGACGGCGCCCGCTCCTTCTACTACCCGGATTCGCCGAAGACCTGCGCGGACTGCCACATGCCGCCGGTAGCCGGCGAGGATCCGGCCGCGGTGAGCGGCCTGATCCGTTCGCATCGCTTCGCGGCCGCGAACACCGCGCTCCCGACGCACTTCGGCCTTGACGAGCAACTGCAGGCGGTACGGGACTTCCTCCGGGCCGGACAGGTGACCGTGGACATCTTCGGCCTTGTCCGGGACGACGCGGCCGAGGGGCCCGGCGATGAGTTCCCGGCCGGCGGCCCCGACCCGCTCGCGCTGGCCTCCACCTTCGCCGTTGGAGAAGAGGCCGCCGGCCCCACGGCCCGCTACGCGGGAACCGGTCCGATCGGCGCGTTGAGCGCCCCGCTCGACGAGGCATTGCCCGCACTGGTTCCAGGGGAATCCGTACGAGTCGATGTCGTGGTCCGGACCCGCAACGTGGGCCATTTCTTCCCGAGCGGCACGATCGACGCCCAGGAGGTCTGGCTCGAGTTCCGGGCCGAGGACGCCGCCGGGCGGCCCTTCTTCTGGAGCGGCTTCACCGGCGAGGGGGGCGAGGCGACCGACGCTCCCGTGGACGGTTCCGCGCACTTCTTCCGCTCCCTGCTGCTCGACTCCCGGGGCAACCCGATCAACAAGCGAAACGCCTGGTCGGCGCGCAGCGTCCTCTATGTCTCGCCCATCCCTCCGGGCGCCGGCCACACCGTGCGCTACCGGCTGCGGGTGCCCGAGGACGTCGAAGGGCCGGTGACTTTGACGGCGCGCCTGAACTACCGGAAGTTCGACTGGTGGCACACCCAGTGGACGTTCCGGGGCGAACTCGACGAGAGCGGGGATGTCGCCTCGAGCTACGACGACCGGGAGGTCCGCTTCGCCGATGATGTTCCGGCGCCCGAGGTCCCCATCGTCGAGATGGCTGCCGCCTCGCTCCAGCTACCGATCGCCGACGAAGCCTCTCCCGCTTTCGAAGCCGCCCCGGGGGACCTCGCCCGGGCGCTGCGCTTCAACGACTACGGCATCGGGATGCTGCTGGCGGGGGATCTCCGCGCGGCGGAAGCCGCGTTTTCCACCGTGGCCCGGCTCGCTCCGGAATTCGCGGACGCGCCGGTAAACCTCGCCCGGGTGCGGCTCCAGGAAGGGGATCCCGAGGGCGCCAGGGAAGCGGCGGATGCGGCCCTCGCGCTCACCCCGGACCTTCCGCGGGCGCGCTTCTTCCGGGCGATGGCCCTGAAGGCGCTCGGCCGCTACGACGAGGCGCTCGCTGACCTCCACGCCGTGCAGGAGGTCTATCCTCGCGACCGCGTGGTGAACAACCAGGTCGGACGCCTGCTGTTCCTGAAACGGGAGTACCCCGAGGCGGTGGCCGTGCTCGAGAAGACGCTCCGAATCGATCCCGAGGACCTCGAGGCCCACTACAACCTGATGCTCGCTTCCCAGGGGCTCCGGGATCCGGAACGCGCCGTCCGCCACCGGGAGCTCTACCTGCGGTTCAAGGCCGACGAGGCATCCCAGTTCGTTACCGGGGACTACCGGCGCACGCACCCCGACGACAACAATGAGCGCCTGCCGATCCACGAACATCGCAACGGGCTCGCTGCCGGCAACGCCCGCCCGGACCCGTCGCGTTAGGACGCGGCGATCGAAGTCCCGGACCGCGCGGTGATGCCGATTGGCAAAATAGTCGGCGTGCGAGTCCAAATGTCGCGGATCACAGCCCGCGGCCGGGCCACGATTCGGCAGCGCATTCGTGAGGCGGCCGGATTGCGCCCCGGGGATGTTCTTGCCTTCGAGTACAGCAGGGGCGAGTTACGGATCCGAAAAAACCCGGCACAACCGCACGAGTCCTTGCGTCCACTCGGCGAGTGGATGCACGAATGGAGCTCCCGGGAGGACGAGATCGCGTGGCGCGATCTCTGATGTGCGGAGAGCCGTGATCATCTCCGGGTTGTTGGCGGGTCCCGCCGCCGTCGCACCACAGCCGCCCCCGGCATTCTCGTCCGGGGGCTTGCGCCGGACCCGCGAACGAGCGCTCGGCGGCACCGTGCCCCCGGTGCGAGGACTGGTCCGGCGGACCAAGGGTCTCCCGCACCGATCGTTTCTGTCGCTGGCGCGCGGTGCGGTGCTCGCCGCCGTCTGCAACCCGGTCCCGGTCATGGCCCAGGAGCCGCGCTTCGTTGACGTCACGGAGGCTGCCGGGATCGACTTCGTGCACGAGAACGGAGCCTTCGGCGAGAAGTACCTGCCGGAAACGATGGGAAGCGGCGTGGCCTTCTTCGATGCCGACGGGGACGGCGACCAGGACCTGCTCTTCGTCAACAGCCGGAAGTGGCCGGGACATCGGACCGAGCCGGAGCCCGCCGCGGCGCTCTACCGGAACCGCGGCGACGGAACCTTCGAGGACGCGACTGCCGGGTCCGGACTGGACGCGCCGCTCTACGGCATCGGGACCGCCATCGCCGACTACGACGCCGACGGGGACCAGGACGTCTACCTCACCGTCCTCGGGCCGAACCGCCTGCTCGAGAACACCGGCGACGGAGTCTTCCGGGAGGCGCCGCACGCCGCGGCGGTGGCGAACCCGGGCTTTTCGAGCGTCGCCACCTGGCTCGACGCCGACGGCGACGGGGATCTGGATCTCTTCTTGCTGAACTACGTGGAGTGGTCCATCGAGGAGGACATTTTCTGCGCCCTCGACGGGGTGAACAAGAGCTATTGCACCCCGGAGTCCTATAGCGGGGCGAGCGCCGTGCTTTACCGGAATGACGGCCCGGAAGGATTCACCGACGTCACGAAAGAGGCCGGACTCTTCAATCCCCGGGGGAAGGGACTCGGCGTCGCGGTCCTCGATTTCGACGACGACGGGCTCTTCGACCTCGCGGTCGCGAACGACACCCAGCCCAACTACCTCTACCGGAATCTCGGCGGCGGACGTTTCGAGGACGCCGGGGTGCTCTCGGGAATCGCCTTTGCGGAAAACGGAGCCGCCCGGGGCGCCATGGGGATCGACGCCTCCGACTACGACGGCGACGGCATGCCCGATCTCGTCATCGGGAACTTCTCGAACGAGATGGTCTCGCTCTACCACAACGAGGGCGTCGGTTTCTTCATCGACCAGGCCCCGGTATCCGAGATCGGCCGGAACAGCCTCCTCACCCTGGCGTTCGGGGCCTTCTTCTTCGATTACGACCTCGACGGCAGGCAGGACATCTTCATCGCGAACGGACACGTCGAAAACGACATCGCCGCCGTCCAGCAGCGAGTCAGCTACCGCCAGGCCCCCCATCTCTTCAGGAACCGCGGGGACGGCGGCTTCGAGGAGGTGACGACCGCTTCGCCGGATCTCGCTCGCGCCATGGTGGCCCGGGGCGCCGCCTTCGGAGACATCGACGGGGACGGCGATCCGGACCTCGCGGTCAGCGAAAACGGCGGCCCGGCGCGCCTCTTCCGGAACGACGGCGGCGAGCGAAACGGCTGGGTCGGCTTCCGGCTGCGGGGAGAAAATTCGAATCGGGACGGAATCGGTGCGAAGATCACCCTTGCCATCGAGGATGCCGGCATGACCCGCAGCGAAACCCGCATCGTGAAGAGCGCCACTGGATACGCCTCGCAGAACCAGCTCGAGGTGACCTTCGGCCTCGGCTCCGGCGGACGAGCCGTTTCCGCCGAGGTGCGGTGGCCGTCGGGAACCCGGAGCGAGATCGAATCCCCGGCGGCGCGCCGGATCCACGTCCTGGAGGAGCCGCCGTCGTGAGGTCAACAACCACCTTGGCCTGCGCTGGCGCGGCCCTCGTTGCCGTCCTCGGACTGTTTGCCACCACGGCCGGCTCGCCACCAGTCGCGACCGCCGCGGCGCAGCCGGTTCCCCCGCCGCTGTCCGAACAGCCCGCCATGATGGTGGGCTCGGGGGAGTGCCTGACCTGTCACGAGCAGGCCCATGACGACTGGACGTCCTCGCGCCATTCCAAGATGGTGCAGCCGGCCGTCCCCGGCCAGGTCCTGGGGGACTTCACGCAGGAGAACCTCACCCTCCGCGGCGAGGAGTACCGGATCCGCCGGGTGGGCCCGAAGTACTTCATCACCGAGGCCTTCTTCACGGGCGAACCCGTCGAACACGAGGTGGACTACACCCTCGGAAACCGGCGCATCCAGCACTACCTGACCACGCTGGAGGACGGACGGGTGATCGTGCTGCCCCCCACCTGGGACGTGCTGCGCCGGGAGTGGTTCCACAACCTCGAGATCGCCGCTCCCGACCAGGCGGAGGGCATCGTCCCGGTACAGCTCTGGAACAAGAACTGTTTCGGCTGTCACGTGAGCGACCAGATGAAGGGCTTCCGTCCCGGCGAGAATCGCTACGACACCACCTGGCTGGATTTCGGCACCACCTGCGAACGCTGCCACGGACCGGGCAGCCGGCACGTGGACAAGTACATGAACCTCGACTTCTACGGCGACGATCCCGAGAGTTACATCGTCCAGCAGACCCGGCTGGACCACGCGACCAACTCGATGGTCTGCGCCCAGTGCCATTCGTTCCGGGACCAGATGGCCTTCGGGTTCGCCGCCGGCGACAACTACTTCGACCATTTCTTCCCGATCCTCGAGTACACCCAGGAGCCTTCCGAGGATCCCACCTGGTACCCCGACGGAAAGACCCGGCGTTTCTCCACCAACACGCTCGGCATCTGGCAGAGCGAGTGTTTCGTGGAGGGAGGCGCTACCTGCACCGGTTGCCATATCGATCCCCACCGGCCGGACATCGAGAAGAACGAACAGCTCCTGCCAACGAACAACGACCTCTGCACCGGCTGCCACGAGGCGATCGGTGCGGATCTCACGGCCCACACCTTCCACCCGGCCCAGAGCGAGGGAAGCTCCTGCGTCGAGTGCCACATGCCGCGCAGCGTCACCAGCATCCGGGCCAAGATGCGGGACCACAGCATCTCGATCCCGTCACCCCGGAACACCGCCCGGTACGGAGTGCCCAACGCCTGCACCGAATGTCACACCGCCGAGAGTCCCGAGTGGGCGGGTGACCGGATGGACGAATGGTGGGGGGAGACTCCGCGCCGGCGGAAGATCGAACGCCGGGCGGACGCCTACACCGGAGCGCGCGAGCTGAGCCGGGAAGCTCTGAACCTCCTGCTCGCCATGTCGGCCGACGAAGGCGAGGGACCCATCAACCGGGCCAACGCCGCGGGGCATCTTGGCCGTTACCTGGCCGACCCTGCGGCCAGGGAGCCGGCAACCCGCGCCCTCCTTGCCGCTTCACGGGATTCCCATCCGTTGGTGCGGGCCGTCGCCTCCCTGAAACTTGGGGAGACCGGGAACACGGAGTCGGCCGAGATCCGGGACACCCTCGTCGCCCGCGTCCAGGACGAACGCCGGTCGGTGCGGATGAACGCTGCAATCTCGCTGCTGAACCTCGGTATCCGGACCCTTCCGGGGGAAGCCGAGAGCAGTTTCGAACTCGCGAAACGGCTCCACGCCATCCGCGGCAACTTCTTCGCGGACGACGCTCCCCAGCAGCTCAACCTGGGACGCCTTCATGTCCTCGACGGCAACCCCGCGGCAGCCGGACGGGCCTTCGAGCAGAGTTACAACCTGAATTCCAACCAGCCGGGAATCCGCTTCTTCATGGCGGTCACCCGGCTCTCCCAGCAGCGGATCCCGGAGGCGCGCGAGCTGTTGCGCTCCGTTCCCGCGGAGGATCCGTTCGCCCAGGAAGCGCAGAACCTCCTTCGCCAGATCGAACCCTGAGCAGCGCGGCGAGGGCACATGAACCGCGCCGGCCCGTTGCTCGCAGTATTCGTTGGCCTGACCGCGGGGCTCAGTCCGGCTGAGCCCGCCTCGGCGCAGGCTCGCCGCGGCTTTCGTTTCGGGATCGCTGTTCCCCTGGAATGCACCGGAGTCACGCACCAAAAGGCGGTGGACAACACGGATCCGGGGACCCTCGTCCCGGCGCCACGGCGGGGTGAAGTCTTCGAAGACGACGGTTCCGCCAGTGGACCGTCGGCCGGACTGGCGTTCCTGGCCGGCTACCAGTGGCCGCTGGGCGGCGGACCGAGCTTGTCCCTGATGTTCGGCTTCGGCCGATAGGCCTCAGCGCCGAACGCGGGGAAACGGGACCGGCCCCGGGAACGCCGACCGGCGGCGTCCCCGGCGAGTCCGCTATCCGATCGCGGCCTGGAGGTGCATGTTGCCGAAGTGGATCGTCAGGACCGGCTTTCCGGCGAAGTCGCCGCTTCCGGCGGTGATGTCGATCAGCATGTGGTCGGCGGTCCCCATCTGGTCGGAGTAGCGGGAATCCAGCTTCATGACCTTGCTCATGTCGGGCATTTCGCCGCGGGGGATCCGTCCCTCGTGCAGCGCCATCGACCAGGAACCGTCGTCGCCCATGACCACCCCGATGGTGTACTCGCCGGCAGCGATCGTCATATCGCCCGCCATGACATCGGCGGAGACGTTCAGGCGCGGGCCCCGGGGGCTGACAAAGGTGCCTGCCTCGATGCCCTCGACGTGGTCCATGTTGGCATCGGTGGAGTTGTAGGAAACGGACACCTCCGTCTCACCGATGGTGGTGGAAACCGTCTTGTTGAAGTGCGGATGAGCGAAGGCCAGCGCGGCGACGGCCAGCGCGGCGAGCGCAAGGGAAGCGATGCGGGTCATGGATCTTTCTCCGTTGAGGAAAGGGGTTGGGGCCGCTCCGGCGGCCGATGCAGAGGGCGGAAATTCTAGGCCACTTCCGTCAGCGCCGGACGGGGCACCCCGCGGCGCCACTCGCGGGCCACCTCCAGCACCCGGTCGATGTCCGCTTCGTCGTTGTGGATGAAGCACGACAGGCGCAAGACGGCGCGGCGCACCGACATGACGACGCCGGCGGCCGTGAGGCGGGTCCACAGATCGGCAAGCGCCGGGTCCTTCACCGTCCGTTCGCCCTGGCGGCCGAGTCTCCCAACGGTGACGATGTGGGAAAGCCACGGGCCGGGAGCGCCCCCGGTCAACGGCAGATCGAGTTCCGCGAGGCCATTCGCAAGGCGCCGCGCCAACCCGAGGCTCCGCCCCTCGATCGCCGCCGCCCCGAACGATTCCAGCATCTCCAGGGCACGGTCGGCGGCGACCGCGCCCAGATAGTTGTAGTTCCCGAGGTCGAAACGGCGGGCCCCGGGAGCGTAGGGGATGCCGGCATCGGGGAGCGCGGTCTCGGACGCATTGAAGATCACTCCGTGACGGCCGAGGGCGGCGGGTTTGAGTGCTTCGGCAACGCCGCGGCGGCAATAGAGAAAGCCCGTCCCGTAGAACGCGGAGAGCGATTTCTGCGTCGCCACCGCCAGCGCGTCGGCGCCCATCCGGTCCACATCGGTGCGGAGCACGCCCGCGGACTGGGCGGCGTCCACCACCAGACGCGCTCCGTACGCGTCCCGCGCCTCCTTGAGCGGGGCGAGGTCGGCGACGAATCCCGGCGAATAGGACACCGTGGCGGCCGCGATCACCCGGGTGCGCGGCCCTACGGCTTCGGCCATCCGGACCGAGGGCAACCGCCCCCCGTCAGCGGGGACCGCCTTGAGCTTCACACCCAGGCGAAGCGCCAGGTTCCTCCACGGCAGCACATTCGCCGGATGCTCCAGATCCGGGCAATACACCACCTCGTCGCCGTCCCGCCAGTCGAGGGCGGTCAGGAAGAGGTTCATCCCGTCGGTGACGTTTCGCGTCCAGGCGACCTCGTCCGGGTCCGCGCCGATCCAGCGGGCGAACCGGGCGCGACCCCGCTCTACCGTGTCGAACAGAACCTCCTTGTCGGGCCCTCCTTCCATGGCGCCGTCGAGGTACCAGTCGCAGACCTCGCGGACCGGTTTGGCAAGCAGGCTTCGCACCGCGACGTTGAGATAGGGCCGGCGGGCGGCCGCGGGATAAAGCGAGCGAGCGCTCCGAACAGCCTCGAATTCACTGGTCGACAACGGTCGAGTCCTCCTTTTGCTTGCGGGTCACGACCATGGTCCCCACCAGGTCGCCCATGATGTTGGCGGTCGTGGTGGGCATGTCCACCAGCCGATAGATCCCTGCCACCAGCACTCCGATCTCAACCGGCAGGCCGAAGGCGCGGAGAAGCAGAAACTGGTTCACGAGCCCGCCGTTCGGCACCCCGGGAGCGGCGGCGGAAAGCAGAACCCCCAAGGCGATCACGATCAGGATCTCGTCCGCTCCGAAGGACACCCCCACCGCCTGCGCCGTGAACAGCACGATCCCGGAGAGCAGCACCGCACTGCCATCCTTGTTGAACTGGGCGCCGAGAGGCAGCGTGAGCGCATAGGTCGAACGGGGCAACCCCATCTTTTCGGCGGCGTTCAGCGAGGCGCCGAGGCTCGCGAGACTGCTGCAGGTGGAGATCGTGGTCGTCCACACTGTCGCCGTCCTTCGAAGAAACGACAGGGGAGAGGTCCCGGCCAGAAAACGCAGAACAGCGAAATAAAGCGCGAAGATCGCGACGTCCGCGATCCAGACGGCGCCAATATATACGCCGAGCGGGCCGAATATCGAACTCCCGTACTCACCGACGCTGGCCGCCGCGAGCGCTGCCACTCCGATGGGTCCGAACCAGAGAACTCCGGCGACCAGTTGACGCAGGAGCGCGGTCCCGGAGGCGAAGAATCGCGCGACATCGGCGCGCCGTTCCCCGTCGAGACCCCAGGCCGCGAACCCGACCATCAGGCCGAGCACCACCACGGCCGTGACGCGGTCATCCACGAAGACGCCGAGGGCGTTGTCGGGCACGAGGGCGAAGAGGAAATCCCGAAAGCCCGGTACCGCCGTCGGCCCACCCTCGGCGCCGGCGCCCACCGCGGAAGCGAGACCGGAACCGGGACGGAGGACACCAATCACCGAGAGCGAAATGAGGTGCGCGGCGACCGTGGTGACGAGGAAGAAACCCCCGATCCGCAACATGAGCCGGCTCACCCCGCCGGAAGCTCCGGACGATGCGAGGGCCGCGATCAGGTTGAAGAAGACGAGTGGCACGGCGACGAGAGTGAGCAACCGGATGAAGATGTCGCCCAGGAACGCGGCCCGGGTCGCGCTCTCGCCCAGGACGATCCCGAAGGCGACCCCAACGCCCATTCCGATCAGCATCAGGTTGCCGAGCGACGGAAGGCGACGGGCGGCGGTCATCGTCGAGTCAACGGCCTTGGAGAGAGTGGCGGGGCGACCAGGAGCCCCGACCGGGCGGACGACCGGCGAGGCCCCGTTGTCCCGGAGGGGATTCGGCTGCCCCCCACGCCGCACGGTATCAGCGGATCGCGCGATTTGGGCAGAGGAAAACGCTGTCCTCCCGTATCATCGGCTCCGCTTCAAACTCATCCCAAGGAGCAAGGCCATGCGTCTTTCCGCCGCCCGCGTGTGCTGGCTGCCGGTCATCGGCATCTTCCTCGCCGCCGGGGCCCCCGCCCAGGACGAGACCCGCCAGGTTTCCGGGCTCCACGCCTCCGTCGAGATTCTCACCGACCGGTGGGGGCTCGACCACATCTACGCTGAGAGCGAGGACGACCTGTTCTTCGTCCAGGGCTACCGCGCCGCCGAGAGCCGCCTGTTCCAATTCGAGATGTGGCGGCGGCAGGCAACCGGGACCGTAGCGGCCATCCTGGGCCCATCCGAGCTGCAGCGGGACATCGGCACCCGTCTCCACATGTTCCGAAAGGACATGGGCGAGGAGATGCGCTGGTACCACCCGCGCGGGGACGAGATCATCCCGGCCTTCGTGCGCGGCATCAACGCCGCGGTCGAACGCGCCCGGCAGGACCCCGATTCCCTGCCCCTCGAGTTCCGCCTGCTCGGCATCCTTCCCGAACCCTGGACCGAAGAGGTGGTCATCTCCCGCCACCAGGGACTCCTCTCGAACGTGAACCAGGAACTCAACTACGGGATGGCGGTCGCCGCGGTGGGGGCGGAGACGCTCATGGAAATCGACTGGTTCCGGCCGGGCGTGCCCCAGCTCGAACTCGACCCGGCGATCGACGGATCGCTGCTCAAGCCCGAGATCCTCGACATCTACCGCGCTTTCCGGGGTCCGGTCATCTTCAAGCCGGAGCAGATTGCAGCGGAATACCGGAATCCGGACGCCGAACGGCTGGCGCTGCTCAAGGAAATCCCCTCGGAACTGAACATGGTGGATCTCGGCGAGCACATCGGCTCGAACAACTGGGTGGCGCACGGAGAGCGCACCTGGACGGGCCTTCCCCTGATCGTGAATGACCCCCACCGCACCATCGTGGCTCCCTCGCTCCGCTACTTCGTGCATCTGAAGGCGCCGGGTTGGGACGTCATCGGCGGCGGCGAACCGGTCCTTCCCGGCCTCTCCATCGGGCACAACGAGAAGGGCGGCTGGGGCCTGACCGTCTTCGGACAGGACAACGAGGACCTGATGGTCTACGACACGAATCCCGACAACCCGAACCAGTATCGCTACCTCGGCGAATGGGAGTCCATGTCCGTCCGCACCGAGATGATCGAGGTCAAGGGAGCGGCCGACCACGAAGCGACGCTCAAGTACACCCGGCACGGCCCCGTGGTCTACGAAGACACCGAGAACAACAAGGCCTACGCGCTGCGGGCCGCCTGGCTCGAGATCGGCAACTCCCCCTATCTCGCCAGTCTCCGGATGGACCAGGCCCAGACCTGGGAGGAATTCGTCGAGGCCTGCAACTACAGCGGCATCCCCGCCGAGAACATGATCTGGGGGGACGTGGACGGCAACATCGGCTACCAGGCGGTGGGGGTCTCGCCGATCCGGAATGCCAACTGGAGCGGCCTCGTCCCCGTCCCCGGGGACGGACGCTACGAGTGGCAGGGTTACCTGCCGATCAAGGCGCTCCCCTCGGTCAAGAACCCCGAAAAGGGTTTCTGGGGCACCGCGAACAACCTGATGGCTCCCGCCGTGGCCTCCCACTATCCCCACCCCGAGGCCCTGCACTTCACCTGGGGTGACGAAATGCGCGGCCTGCGGGTGGACGAGCTGATGCGGAACGGCCGGCGCCACACCGTCCAGGACATGATGGCCTACCAGCACGACGAACTCAGCGTCGTCGCCCGCAACCTCGTCCCCTTGCTCATGCAGGCGGAGCCGCCGGAGAGCCCGGCGAAGGCCGCGCTGGCCGACTGGGACTTCGTGATGGACAAGAAGTCGGTGGCCGCAACGATCTACCTGCACTTCGAGCGGCGGGTTTCGGAGGCGATGCGCGAACTCTTCATTCCCGAGGCCGCCCGCGGCCTGGTCCGGGGGGTGAACAAGAAGCGCATGTTCGACCACCTGATGGCGCCCCTCGGCCAATTCGGGGACGACCCGATCGCGGCCCGGGACGCGCTGCTCGTGCAGGCGTTCGCCGACGGGGTCCAGGACGTCACCGACCGCCTCGGCGCCGACATGGCGAACTGGCACTACGGCCAGGACGCCATGAAGTACGTTCACATCACGAACTACATGGCGCAGGCCGTAAACGAGGAAACCCGGCAGCTCCTCGAGGTGGGCCCCTACCCGCGGGGCGGCTACGAATCCACGGTGAACAACACCAGTGGCAGCGACAACCAGCGTTCCGGCGGCAGCTTCCGCGTCATCCTGGATCCGTCGAACTGGGACAACTCCGTCGCGACGAGCGCTCCGGGGCAATCCGGCGATCCGATGAGCCCCCACTACCGTGACCTCTTCGAGCTCTGGGTCCGGCACCAGTACTTCCCCCTCGCCTACACGCGGGCGAAGGTCGAGTCGGTGACGGAACACCGGCTGGTGCTGAACCCGTAACGGGCGGAGGCGGAAGCCAACCCGCCGGATCGTCAGCCCGGCGGATCGCCTCCGTCGGACCACGCGTCCGCTTGACGTTCGGCGCCGTACCGCGCGATGAAGCCCAGACGCTCCATCCGTGCGACATCGCTGTCGAGAGACCACAAGAGCGTCCCGTGTTCCGCCGCGATGGCGGCGATCAGCAGGTCGCCGACCCCGAAACGATGCCCCCGGGCCGCGGCGACTCGAACCCAGCGATCCATGCGCTCCCAGGTTGCCCCGGTCGGCGACAGCACGGGCAGACCGGACAGCGCCCGTCGCAAGCGGGGCTCCTGGTCGCGTGACACCCCGCTCAGGAGCTCGATGCGTACCGGAACAGGCAGGGCGATCTCGTCTTCGTCCAGCAGTCGGTCCAGCAACCGACCCTCTGCCGAGTCGCGGTCACGGAGCGCATTGACCCACACCGAAGTGTCGGCGCAGATCATCGGCGCGGACGACGGCGTGATCTCGGAACATCCACATCGAGGGTGACGGTTCCGAGCAGTTCCCTGAGTTCTTCGATCCGCTTCTGTCGGATGACTTCGCGGAGGGACTGCACGACCGTATCGGTCTTCGACTTGAAGCCGAGCAGCCGCTGAGCTTCATTGAGCAGTTCTACGGGGAGATCGAGCGTGGTCCGCATACGGAGATTCTATATGTTTGTGCTTGCAGGCGCATGATAGAAGTCAGATTTATATGCTTATCCGGCGACTTCGTGGAGTCTGGAACTCTGCTTCCGCGTCCCCCGGCTAGCCTTCCCGGCGCATGACGTCCAGCGGTGATTCCGTCCCGGGGCCTCCCCGCGCTCCCCGCCGCCCGCGCTCCTACGAGAAGTTCGGCCGGCGCTGGACGGATCCCTGGGCCTGGATCCGCGACCGGGAGGACCCCGAGGTGCTCCGCCATCTGAGGGCGGAAAACGCCTGGACCGAACGGTGCCTCGCGCCGTGGTCCGACCTCCGCGACACCGTGCTCGCCGAGATGAAGGCCCGGATCGTCCCCGACACCGCATCGCCGCCGGTGCGGCACGGCCCCTTTCTCTATTTCTCGCGCTATCGCCGTGGCGAGGAGTACCCGGTGTTCTGCCGCCGCCGGACCGGATCGAAGGGCCGCCGGACGGGCCGGGAGGAGCTCCTGCTCGACGGCAATCACCTGGCGCGCGAGGCGCACGGGGACGCCGCCGACGGCTATTTCTCGCTGGGCGCCCTGGAAATCTCACCCAACCACGAGATCCTGGCCTTCGCGACCGACACGGTGGGGCGGCGCCTCTACGAACTCCGCTTTCTCGACACCCGGTCCGGAGAAGTGCTGGCGGACCGGATCCCGGGCGCCGCGCCGAACGTCGTCTGGGCCGCTGCCGGGGACGCCGTCTTCTACACCCGCCCCGACCCCGAGACCCTGCGGTGGTCGAGGGTGATGCTCCATCGCCTCGGACAACCCGTGGAGCAGGACGCCCTGGTGTACGAGGAGGAGGACGAAACCTTCTGGGTGGCGGCCCACGAGAGCCGGTCGCGGGAGTTCGTGCTGCTCTACTGCGAGCAGACGGACCGGGCGGAGGCCTGGGCGATCCCGAGCCGTGAGCCGGAGGCGCCGCCCCGCCGGCTGATTCCGAGGGGTGGACCCCACGAGTTCGAACTCGACCACTTCCGGGGCCGTTTCCTGATCCGCACGAACCGCAGCGCGCCCGATTTCCGACTCATCACCGCCACCGAAGCCGACCCGGCCGAAGAAGCGGCCTGGGAGGATCTCGTCCCGGCCCGGGACGGTGTCCAGCTCGAAGGCTTCGAGCTCTTCGAGACCCACCTGGCGCTATTCGAACGCCGGGAAGGGCGCCAGGAGCTTCGTCTGCTGGATTGGGGAAGCGGGGCGACCCGGCAGGTACCGCTTCCGGGGCCGGTGCGGGCGCTCGACGAGGAGAACAACCCGGAGCCGGAAGCGGCCGAACTGCGGGTCGTGGTGAGTACTCCGAAGACGCCCGCCACCACCCTCGCCGTTTCGCTCGCGACCGGCCGGCGCCGCACCCTGAAGCGGGAAAAGGTCCCCGGGTTTCGCTCCCGGGACTACCGCACGCGCCGTCTCTCCGCACGGGCGAAAGACGGGACCCGGATTCCGATTTCGCTGGTCCATCACCGGGACCATCCCCCGTCGTCAACGTCGCCCCTCCTGCTCTACGGATACGGCGCCTACGGGATCTCGATGGACCCCGCCTTTTCGCGGGCCCGGTTCAGTCTCCTCGACCGGGGCTTCTCCTTCGCCATCGCCCACATCCGCGGCGGGCAGGAACTGGGGCGCGCCTGGTACGAGGCCGGCCGGCAGGACAAGAAAACCAACACCTTCCACGACTTCATCGCCTGCGCCGCTCATCTGCAGAGGCGCAAGCTCTCGAACCCTGAGCGGACGTACGCCATGGGAGGCAGCGCCGGGGGTCTCCTGATGGGCGCCGTCCTGAACGAGGCGCCGGAGCTCTTTGCCGGCATCGTCGCCATGGTTCCCTTCGTGGACGTCCTGAACACCATGCTCGACCCGGACATCCCGCTCACCACCGCGGAATACGACGAGTGGGGCGATCCCAACCGGAAGGATTTCTTCGAACTGCTCGCCAGCTACGCCCCCTACGAAAACGTGCCCGAGGCCCCCCTCCCCCACCTGCTGGTCACCAGCGGGCTCCACGATTCCCAGGTGCAGTTCTGGGAGCCCACGAAATGGGTCCAGCGCCTCCGCGAGCGGAACACCCATCCGCAGCGGCTGATCCTCCTCCGCACCAATCTGGACGCGGGTCACGGCGGCCGTTCCGGGCGATACCGCGGCCTCGAGGAAATCGCCGAGATCTACGCGTTCCTCATCGGGCTGAGCGGGGCGGCGGAATCCGGCTGAGTCAGCCGACCACCGAGGGGAAGCGTGCGCCCTCACCGGCTTCCTCGTCGCGCGCCGCCGCCACGGCGCGCTCCATCGCCGCGACCTCCGCGTCGCTGAGTTCCGCGTACAGCTTGCGCTTGGCCGCTGAGAGCCGTCCCTGGTTCTGCATCACCAGCCGGACGAAGAGGGAGAGGCGACGGTCCGGCATGTCCACGATCTCCCGCACGGTTTCGGTGGCGCGGTTGAAGACCGCGACAAAGCCCAATTCGTCGCGAAGATCCTGTCGGATGGTGTCGGCGACGCGGTCGTACAGATACTCCGCGAAGGGAGTGGCGTCAAAGAAGCGGTACAGGTCGGCGGTGTCGCTCCGCACCCGGATTTCGCGTTCCGGCGTCCAATCCCACGGGATGAGCGCCAGACGGGGCCGGGAGAAGCCCGCGAGCACCGCGTCGTAGCCCTGCCGGTCGCGCAGGATCGCAGCCGACACCGGAAGGACTGCTCCCGCCGGGCCGTAACCGCGGCTTGCGAGGGCCTGGTGGACGAGCCAGCGGTGGATACGGCCGTTGCCATCTTCGAAGGGATGGACGAAAACGAACGCGAACGCCGAAACGGCCGCCGCCACCACCGGGTCCGTCTTGCTCCTGGAAAGCCGCCGGGAGAGATCCATCCAACCCTCCATGAGACCCGGCACGTCTTCGGAGCGCGGACCGATGAAGTGCACCTCGTCGCGGTAGCCGCCGACCGTGGAACCGACGAAGATCTGTACGTCACGCCAGTCGCGGGCCGCATAGCGGGGGTCCACAATCTCCCTCTGGAGGTTCAGGAGGGTGGCTTTGTCGGTGGGGTCGCGGCCCGGCGCCGTCCGCAGGGCAGCGACGAAACGCTCCGCGCGGGTCGCGTTCGCAGTCTCTCCTTCGATCTCGAAGGAAGAGCGCGTTTCCTTCGTGTAGAGATAGTTGACGGCGCGGACGAGGACCGCGGGGTCGTACCGCGCGGCGAGCGTCCGGGCCTCTTCCTTCAGACCCCGTTCCATCGCGCTGCGGAGCCGGCGCGTCCGCCGGACCGTGGGGCAGAGGCCGGAACCTCCCAGCAGGTTGTCCAGCACCCGGTGCCGGGGCGAACGACGCGGCGTGGCTACGAAATGCCGGCCGGGGTCAAGGGCCGGCGCGTAGTTCCCGATCTTCCGGTCTTCGAGATCCAGGGTTCGCCCCAGAAGAGTCTCATACAGGAACCAGGCGCGCCTGCTAAAGGTCCCCGTGGGTTCGCCCCGTACCCAACCCTCCAGGGTCGCCGGCCCGATCTCCCGGAAGGCGGCCGTGAGGACTCCGAGGTCGAGTGGCTCGTGGCGGAGCGCGAAGCGCAGGTGGGAAACGACGGACCCGTCAGTCGCGTAACGCCGGGGGTAGGACTCGAAGATCCGCTCCCCTTCGGTTTCGGTACGGCGCGCGCCGGACACGAGGCAGCTTTCCGTCGCCGCCCCCGGGACCCGAAGGCCCAACTCCCTGTGTATCCAGGCCTGCCCCAGGAGATCGGCGCCGGTTACGGTAGAGCGGGACATGGACGGCTGGATCATGGGAAACGGGGATCAGGACGGAATGCCGATTCGATCCGGCGCTGTTGGCATGGAAGAAGGATTTCCATTGCCCGTTCCATTGCCGAAGACACAAATCGGTGGTAAATCGGTTTTCGGCGTGGAATTACGATTAGATTACCATCCTTTTATGGAAAAACAATTTCCATTGCTGAAAACACAAATCGGT
>Ga0209021_1001196_pt1 | contig 27406 bp, 18 predicted proteins | sample PinacodermFT_FD_187299 | JGI IMG/M metagenome (GOLD analysis project Ga0209021, IMG submission 187299) | Host-associated microbial community of the marine sponge Aplysina aerophoba from Gulf of Piran - sponge pinacoderm, lysed by freeze-thaw... | ecosystem: Host-associated > Porifera > Sponge >... | reverse complement strand
CCAAGTTGTCTATCTTCTGGTTCGAGTTTCTCAAGGACGTCATCGGTACCCACTTCGTCACGGCGGATGTCTCCGAGTACCCGTCGGAACTGTTCCAGTACCGCGATCAGCTCGAAGGCCGCTCGATGTTGGTGAAGCGCTTGGAAATGTTTCCGATCGAGTGCGTTACCCGAGGCTATATCGTGGGCTCGGGCTGGAAGGACTACCAGCGCACGGGATCAGTCTGTGGTATCGCTCTGCCCGAGGGCCTGCGGGAGTGCGCCAAGCTGCCGGAGGCGATCTTCACGCCGGCCACCAAGGCGGTCGAGGGCCACGACGAGAATATCGGGTTCGACGAGGCGGCCGAACTAGTGGGCAGCGAGAAGGCGGCCCGACTCCGGGAGTTGACGCTCAACATTTACGAGCGAGCGGCGCAGCACGGACTGGCGCGCGGCTTGATCCTAGCCGACACCAAGCTTGAGTTCGGCATGCTCGACGGCGAGATCGTGCTTGGCGACGAAGTGCTCACGCCGGACTCGTCGCGCTATTGGCCGCTGGACCTGTACCAGCCGGGCCGGGGCCAGGAGTCGTTCGACAAGCAATACGTGCGCGACTACCTCGAAGAGGTGAAGTTCAACAAGCAGCCCCCCGGGCCGGAACTGCCCTCCGACGTGGTCGCCAACACTTCGCAGAAGTACGTGGAAGCGTACGAGACGATCACCGGCAAGTCGCTGTAGGGCGCTGGCGCCCGGATTGTCCCCGCCCGCGGCGCGCCCGGCGCGCCTCGCGAGTGCTAGAATCCATTGCGATGACCAATCTGCAGAACTCGACAACCCGTCGCACGGCCATTAAGGCAGCGGCTTCGTTCGGCATTCTCTCGAGTGCCACCAAGGCTGGCTTGGCCGCTGAGAACAAGCGGGCGGATGGCCGTCTCAACCAGTCCGTCTGCAAGTGGTGCTACCGGGACATGAGCTTGGAGGAGCTTTGCGAGCACGCGGCCAAGATGGGCATTGTCTCGGTTGAGCTGCTGACCAAGGAGCAGTGGCCGACGCTCGAGAAGTACGGACTCACCTGCGCGGTTGGCAACGGCATCTGCAGGATTCCTGACGGGACCAACCGCATCGAGAACCATGCCAGCATCGAAAAGAACGCTCGCGATCTCATCTCAGCGGCCAAGAAGGCGGGCGTGCCGAGCCTGATCTTGTTTTCCGGCAACCGCCGCGGCATGTCGGACGAGGAAGCTTGGGACAATTCGGCCAAGATCCTCAATCGCATCAAGGCACAGGCCGAGGACGACGGCGTGACCGTGATGATGGAGCTGCTCAACTCCAAGGTCAACCATCCCGACTACCACTGCGACACGACGCCGTGGGGAGTGGAGTTGATGAAGCGGGTGGAGTCGCCGCGGATCAAGCTGCTGTACGACATCTATCACATGCAGATCATGGAAGGCGATGTGATTCGCATGTTTCGTGACAACATCGACCACATCGCCCATTTCCACACGGGCGGGAATCCCGGTCGCCACGAGATCGACGACAGCCAAGAGCTCAATTACAAGGCGATCTCGAAGGCCATTGCGGACTTGAACTTCGAGGGTTACTTTGCTCATGAGTTCATCCCGCAGCGGGATCCCATGACATCGCTGCGCGAAGCTGTCGAACTCTGCACCGTCTAGCGCACCACGGGGCAGGCAAAGTGCGCTCTTAGAACCGGGCAATGATCTGCCGGTCAAGCTGGCGAACCGACCGCCCGCCGCGTAGTGCTTCGGATTCGGGAAGTCACGCGCATGCTGATTCTTGACCGGTAGCAGGCGCACACACGCGGACTACGGCAGCGGAATGCGTGAGGCGATATAGGCCGGCGCAGATTCTGCCGACACCGTCTGCAGAATTCCGGCACTTGCAGTTTCTCTGGGTGCCAGCTGCCGAGCCCGTCCGCCCCGCAATTTTCCAGACGGCGTCTGGAGGATTTGGGGCAGGTTGCCGACCGACAGTAGTGACAACGCCGCATCTCCCGCGGACGCCTTCATGAATCGTGCGATGGCAGGGACGACGCGGCATTCCTGCATTCGGACGCGGCGCGCGCGATCAACATGTCGAGGTTGAACCTGTTTGACGCCAACCTCTCCAGAGCGGTCTGGCACAGGGCCCGGCACTGGCCTTCATCCATGATTTTCAGGGGCCGCTCCTCAAGATCCGCATCGCCGAGCTTTCCCACGGAGTAGTCTCGCAGTACCCGCTCCAGATCGGCCGAGGGCAGGAAATCTCCAACGACGAGCAAATCGTGACCGTCAGCTTCTTCTGCTCCGACTCCTGCGCTAGGCGGACCACCCTCCGCGTGCCAATCATGTTCGCGTTCAGCAGCAGCTCGGCGAACACGTGCTTGTTGGCGTAGATGAAGTACTTGAGGCGCAGCGGCCGCTAGCCCGGGGGAGTGTGCAGGAAGCCTACGTCCACTCCGGAATCGACGGCATTCATGTAGGCGTCGGAGCGTAGGTAGCGCTACTCTGTCGCGACTCAGATCTGCTGTCTCGGCCGACGTTTGGGCGCGCCCTCAGTTGTCGTGCAACCCCGCCAGATCCCTGCCTCGGTCGCACCTCTCCAAGAGCGCTGGGTGCGGCGCGAAACTGTATTGCTGAGCCGGCTGGTGCCGCTACAGCCTAGGCAAGATCCTCTCTGTCCGGCCTTGCGGCGCTTGCTGCGGCACTGCAACGCCGAAAGTGTCCGAGACGCCGCTAGTGGTGGCTCTCAGGATAGTAACCCGAACCCACGAGCAATGGCATTCCTTGCGCTACGACACGTTTGACGAACAATGTCTTTGCCTCGACGGTCCCGGTCGAGGGATTCGTGAAACCGGCGTACCAGAAGGTTTCCCCAAATCGTCCCGTGGCGTCCACCATGTTTCGCCCGTCGAACAGGACTTCGACCCTCCCCGAAACTTCGAAGCTCGCTGGGTTGCTGCTGAATAGCGTCGTGCCGTCGGCTGCCGCGAGCACGAACGGATAGATCGAGCCGTGGTTCCAGCGAGGATCGGATTCCAATACCGGGCCGGCGAAGTGGCCGGACGATTGCACTGCCAGTGCCGCGCAGCGGACGAAGTCCTGCAACAAGAGGTCGGTTGGGTCTGCCTCCAACGCTTCCGCGTTTACGCTCCCGGGTTCGCACGTGCCGGGCAAGGCGTTCGAATAGAACCCGGCACCGATTGCCGCGCGCTCGCCGTTCCAGTCGATTTCCATGACATAGGAACTCTTCGGATTCCAAAGCCCCGTAGAAGGATCGGTGAAGGAGTAATGGAGCCAGCCCGAGTCCACGAGCGAGAGCACGCGGTACAACTCGAAAAAGTAGTCCGTGCCGAGATCGTCGATCGAGATTCCCCAGATGGTGCCCTCTAAGGACGGATCTGGAGGAAATACGAAGGACATAGCATCCTCTCCCGACGGCCGGAGCGCGTCCACGAACACGTAGATTCCGGTTTCGTCATGCTGCCAGACACCGTCCTCGTTGAAGGCCCGTCGCGCCTCATCGGCGCCATGTTCCATCACGTACTCTGCCGCGCACTGCACGAATGCCGGAATCTGGTCCCGCGAGCGAATCGCGCCCGAGGTCACCGTGCGGTCTTCGCAATTCGTCCGGGTCGAGGACTGGTCTCGCTCTGTCAAGTAACCCGACCCGACAATCAGCGGCACACCGTGAGCCACTACACGCTTCAAGAAGGCGACTTTCGGCTCCGTCGCCCCGGTTGTCGGATTGCGGCTGTCATAGTAGACATAGGATTCCCCGAATGTGTCGGCCATGGTGATCATGTCCCGGCCCCCGAACTTAGCGAGCGGATCTGCACCGGCGGTTCCCCACTCGTGGGGCGCATAGCCGTTGATGCGGATCGGGTAGCCGCTCGCAACCTGGTTGCCCATCAGGTCCAGCAGGAATACGTAATTCAGTCCGTCCCTCCATCTGGGGTCGCGCTCGATTTGATCTAGCGCGAAGTAGCCGCCGGATTCCACCTCCATCGCGGCGCAACGAACGAAGGCCGCCAACACTTCGGGCCCCGGATCCGCGCCAAGCGCCTGAGCGTTGACTTCATCGGACCTACAGGTCGATGGCAGGTCTGGCTCGTAGATTCCAGCTCCGATCACCGCGCGATGGCCTTCCCACTCAACTTCGATCACATACGAAGCCTTGGGGCTGGAAATGCCGGTGTCTGGATTCAAGAACGAGTAGTAGGTCCAGCCTGCGTCGACGACCTCCATCATGCGCCAGATTTCGTAGAACAGGTCGGTTCCGAAGTCGTCGATCGAATCGCCCCAAACCTGGCCTTCTCTGGAGGGATCCGGAGGATACACGAAGGTCATCGATTCCGATCCCGACTTGGCGATTCCGTCCACGAAGACATAGATCTCGCCGTGCCTCCAAGGGCCGGCCTCGGCAAACGCATGGTACGCTTCCTCTGGACCGACCGACCGGAGGAACTCTGCTGCACATTCGACGAACGCTCGAACGTCGCCTCGGGTCTTGACCGCGCTTGCTGCGACGCCATCGTCGAGGCAGCCGCGCCACAAGTGCGCTGAGGCCGGCAACGTGCTTAGAAGTAGAACAGCGAAGAGCGGAATCAATCTAGGAGTATTCTTCATGGACAGAGTCTAGGCCATGCTGCCGAATATAGTCAAGCCAATCGAGCCGGCAGTCACGCACCTCCGTGCCCCGTCCCGAGCCTGCACTAACCGGTCGCCAGACGGGGAACATTCCGACAGTCTCGGGCCTCGCTCTTGTTGACCGCTGCATCGCATGCAACACAAGTTCTCTTTTCGGCTGTAACGCAGACGGCGATCTCGCGCTCCGCTGCGAGCTCCATTGCAGGGACAGAGTATTTGGCCTCCCCGCTTGCGTGCTAGCTCGCCGCTGCGCCGCCCGGTCCGAGGACCAAGCGCATCTGCGGTTCCCCCGCCTAGATGGCCAACGGCTTGCTGTCGGTCCGGGGGAATGACGGCCCGCGGATTGTTCCGTATCATGTAGGCATGTTCCAGAAGCGGGAAGTCAACCGGCGGGAGTTGCTTTGGAGAGGCAGTGCTGCCGCGCTCGCGCTTGCGTTGCAGTCCAAAGCCGACGCCAACAACGACGCCAATGCGGGCGAGTGGCGGAACCGAAATCCCGAAATGGCCTACCGCCGCCTAGGCCGCACCAACTACATGGTTTCGGAGGTTATCTGCGGCGGCAACACGATCGCTCCGGACAACTTCCGCCACGTAGAGGAAGCGATCGAGCGCGGGCTGAACTACCTCGACACGGCGCCGGCCTACGGGCGCGGGCAAAGCGAATTGGGCTACGCCAAGGTAATTGCCGGGGCCAAGCGCGAGCGGGTCTTCCTGAACACCAAGGTCAGCATCTGGACGAGCAACCGGAACGCGATCTTCAAAGCCATCTACGACAGCTTGGCCGGATCCGAGCAAGCCAAGATCCAGTCCAAGATCAGCGAGGAGCTGGAACGGCGGCGTCTCCTCGACCCGGACCACATCTGTCACTACTTCGGCGGCCAGGAAGACGCCATGCGAGCGTCTCTGCTGAGCAACGCGATGGAGCGGAAATACGGGGACAGGGTGGATCGGCCCGCCGAATACCGCGACCGGCTGCTGGATTCCGTTGATAACAGCCTGAAGGCGCTAGGCACCGACTACCTCGACCTGTTGATGGTGCCGCACGGGGCCAACAGCGCCTACGAAGTGACCGCATTCCCCGAGATCTTCGAAGCTTTCGAGACCTTGCGCAAGGCGGGCAAGGTGAGGCACTTCGCCGTGTCCGCGCACAGCGACCCCGGCGGAGTGTTGGAGGGGGTTCTGGAGTCGGGACAGTACTCGGCGGCCATGGTCGCCTACAACATCGTCAATCACAGCTATGTCGATGCTGCGCTTGACAAGGCGCAGGCGGCCGACTTGGGAGTGATTGCCATGAAGGTGGCACGGCCCTGCCATCACGGCCGGGGCAACGGCCTGCCCAACGACCCGCGGCGCGTCGCAATGATCGAGCAGGCCGTGCCGGGCGATCTCTCAGTCCCCCAGAAGTGCTACCTGTGGGCGTTGCGGGATACGCGCATTGCGGCCGTGAACTCCGAGCTGAAGAACTCCGCGATGGTGGCCGACAACCTGCCTCTAGCGGCTGCCAAACGCGCCTAGCGGACGAAGTCCCCTTGGGCGTCGAGCAGGATGTTCGCGCACAGGTCGTTGCCGAACGTCTCCCAATCCAAGAAGCCCCAGACAAGCTCCTTGTCTCGATTGACCTCGAAGATCTGGGGCGTCTCGCCCTCGGCATGGGTATTGGTCACCACGATGTTGCCGTTGGCGAGCGCATGGAGCTGCGTGACCCAGAACAGCTGAATGCCGGGGATCTCGTGGCTCTCGAGGCTCCACACGATCTCGCCGCCTGGATTGACCTCTAGCACTCGGTTGTTGTTGCCGCCGCCAATCAGCGTGTTGCCGCCCGGCAGGCGATAGGCCGAGTAGACGGACGTACCGTGGCCGCGGTGGGTCGGAGTGGGTTCGCCGTTCAATGTGAGCTTGTACTCCCACACGACCTTCCCGTCGGCCTCATATTCTCGAACCGCGCCGTCCTTCTCGTGGGCAACCAAGTAGGTTCCGTCCGGCGTGGAACGCACGAGCCGGGTGTCCCGGTGCGAGTCCGGCTTGTCGACCTGCAGCTTGATTTCGTGCTGCACCTGGCCGTCGCGGTCCACCTCGATAATGCGTTTGTTGCCGGTCTCGGCAATCATGGTCAGGCCGCTGTCGAGGCGCTCGAACCCATGGATCTCGATCTTGTCCACCTCGTCCGATGCCGGCCTTGACTTCCACTCCCAGACCGTGTCCTTTTCAGGCGTTACCTCGGCCAGGGCGTCGCGCGCGGTGGGTACGAGCACATTGCCGTTGGCGAGCAAGTGTAGGTCGTGGGCGGTTGTGCCGTTCGGCCAGGACCAATCGACCGATCCGTCCGGGTTGACGATGGCGACCTGCTGCTTGTCCTGCGCCATCAGGCGCGGCGCCCTGGCCGCTTGGGTCTCGGGCGCTGGCTTCGAGCAGGCCCAGTTCAGCAGCGGTGCAGCAGCACCGACCTGCAAGAATCTGCGTCGATTCATGTTGGGCACTCCTTGCGGGGACGCGCGCTCGCAACGAGCGCGCGCCTTGCCCGGCGCTAGATGAACTCGTACTCGCCGGGGCGCGGCAGTTCCGGCACTCCGTGCTTGCCGTTGAGCGACGGGTTGTCCGGGATCAGGTTCTGCTTGGAATTCATCGCCATGTCCCAGGTGACCTCTACGCCGGCATAGGCAGACTCGCGCCCCATGATCGCTGTCATGGTCGAGTAGGCAACTGCCAGGGCTTGGTTCCGGTAGGGCCCCGAGCCGTTGATGGACTTGACCATGTCGATGTGCTCCTGCACGTAGGGGCTGGTCTCCGACGGGGTGCCCAAGTCCCTGACGGTGGAGCGGCCGCGCGTGCCGACCACCAGCTCGTTCACACGGCGCACCTTGCGTTCGGGGTACTGCCGGCAATGACTCGACATGCGCACGCCGTTGGCGTACTCGAAATCGGCGTGGATGTGGTCGTAGATATTGCCATAGAGCTTCTCGCGCGGGCGCCAGACCGCGCCGCCCGAAGCCACCACGCTGACCGGATGGGTGTCGCCCATCACCCAGTTGATGACGTCGATGTTGTGCAGGTGCTGCTCGACGATTTGGTCGCCGCAAATCCACACGTGCGAGTACCAGGCGCGCTGCTGCCATGCGAGCGAATCTTGGTCGAGCCTCTCTTGAAAGTCGGCGCCCTTGATGACCGGGCCGGAAATCCAGTTGGCGTAGGTGGCCACCACGTCGCCGATCTCTCCGTCTTGGATGCGCTGCACTGACTGGACGTACTCCCTTTGGGAACGGCGCTGGGCACCGATCATGACGGTGAGCTTTTTCTGCTCGGACTCCTTCGCCAGGCGGATCACCTTCTGCGCTCCCATCATGTCGGTGGCCAGCGGCTTTTCGGCGAACACGTGCTTGTTGGCGTTGATGGCGTACTCGAGGTGCAACGGGCGCCAGCCCGGAGGGGTGTGCAGGAACACCACGTCCACGCCGGAATCGACGACCTTCTTGTAGGCGTCGTAGCCCAGGTAGCGGTTTTCTGGCGCGACCTTGATCTGCTGCTTGACTTCGGGCGTGAATTCGTCCGAGTCGCGCAGTCGGCGCAGGGAGCGCTCGAGCTGGTCTTCAAACAGGTCTCCCATCACGTGGAGTTCGTAGTTGGGGTTGCCGCGAATGGCTTCTGCGACGCCACGGGTGCCGCGTCCGCCACAGCCCACGATCCCGATCGACAGCTTTTCGTTTTCATCGCCCCGCAAAGCTTGGGGCCTCACGATTTGCAGGCCGGCCGCTGTCGCAGCCGCCGTTCCGGCGGATCCCTGCATGAAGTTGCGGCGCGTGAAGTTCTCGGTTGTGTGCGGCGGCGCCGCAGTCGTTTCTGGCATTGGTTGCTTTCCTTTTGGATCCAAGGTTGCGCTGCGGGACGCTAGCCCCGGAGCGAGTCTTACTGGGGCCATTGTAGCTGTCTTTGATTAGAGGGGCGGTGAATTCTGCCTGACCGCAGTCGGCAGGCCGCTCAGACCTCGCGGATCTGGTCTGTCATCACAAAGAACTGGAAGCGCTCCGGGGGCAGCGATGCGACGTCGCGGTTTTCCTTGCCGGCCCAGTTCGCATAGGCTGTCCTGCCAAGGGAGGAGTTGAGGAAAAACAGGAACTTCTCGGAAAAGAACTCGATGGGAGGGGGTTGCCGGAAGGTCAGCCGGTAGCCCATGGCGTTTTCGAGCACGATGTGCTCGTCGGCGGCGCCCTTGTCTTCGAGCAGGGTGACAAAGCTGGCGCGTCCGGCGTGAGGCCAGACATCGGGCCGCAACAGCCTGCGCAGGTTGGGTTGCACTTCGAAGCTGGTCTCGCATTGGCGGATCCACTCCAGCACGGACTGGCCCCATGTCCAGTGTTGTACGAAGGTACGGTATTGGTCGACGAGATTCGCCGCCAGTCCGAAGCGGACCGTAGCGAGCATGTTCTCGGCGTCCAATGCGTCTTGGGTCGTGCCGGGAATCAGGGATTCGGAATCGATGATGTCCCCGGCACCATCGACGAGGACATCCAATTGCTTCACATCCGGCCCTGAGTGCAGCACCAGCGGCGGCAACTCGAATGACGAGTCGCCGGGGATTTCGACATATCGCCGGCTGCCGATAATCTTGGCCATGTTGACTGGTCCCGCCGCGGCCTCGCCGCCCTGGGAGAATTGCTGGCCATATTGTAGACGCACCACAAACGCGCGGGCGTTTCAGATGTCTGGCTCCAGGCAGGTTCAGTTCCAGCCGCGGCGGCCTTTCCCGGTTACCCGCGAGAGCGTCGCGGATCGCATCGCAGTCGGGAGTCGCGTTTCGGCACCGACAGTCCGTTCGCTAGGGTGTGCCGGGGATCCCGCAGTTGGCGACAGATGCACTCCCGCCCAAGCTGCTGCCCGCAAGTTGCGGCAGCGAAACGCTCTGGGCCGAGGTGCGGAGCAGGCCGCATCGTCCCGCCTGCGTTCCCTCGCGGGAATTCCATCTGGTCCCGGATTTGCTTCGTGCCCGCCACTCGCAGGATTGAGTTCGCCAGCTTGGCGAAGGGGGCCAATCTGCTCAGCGGACGGTGCCGACGCCCAGTGGCGTAGCGATGAACCTTGAATCGCGCATCCGTAGCAGCTTGTCGGCCGATCAGAGCCGTGTGCTGCCCACGCTCATAGCTGCGCGGAGGGCCCGGGCCTTGCAAGATCCATGGCGTCGGCCAGATGGGGCGTGTCGCACACTGTCACGGAGAGGCCCCGTTCGCGGGTGTCATAGCTCCGCCTAGCGGCGGGCGAGACGATATAATTGCGCCCTTCCGGGTAGAGGGCGCGGAACGCACTCAACCCGGACAGGTTCGGTTGATCCGGGTTGATCTTGCATTCCAGTGCGTCCACGCGGTTTCCCGTCCTGCGGATCACGAAGTCCACTTCGCGCCCACTCTTGTCGCGCCAATAGCAGACCCTTCCGTCACCGAATAGCCCTAGCACGGCGTCTAGAACCAGATGCTCCCAGAGCACTCCTCGGTCTTCGGGCCGGAGGCCTGTCCAACCCCTCTCGAAGCACACGAATCCGGTGTCGAATCCGTAGCACTTGGGCCGCGCGACGATTTCGCGCTTGCCTCCGCCATGGTACGGCAGGACCAGATGCATCGCGTGCGCGATCGTCATGGCTTCGATGTACGACCTGATTGTGAGTCGACTGAGCTGGCAGAGTGCTGCCAACCGCGTGTTGTCAACCTGGCCACCGCTCTGCCGCAACAGGAGGCGGAACAGCGCTTGGAACCCCGAGCGGCTGCGGACCTGAAACAGCTCTTGTATGTCGCGCGCGTAGAAGCTGTCGATCCATTCGTTGAAGAAGTCGGCCGACGGACTGTCGGCCAGCAAGGCCTGTGGAAGTCCGCCGTGGTACAGGCGGCGGTCAAGCTGGGACGCACCCAGCCAATTGCTGCACTCCTCCCATAGCACCGGTGGCAGGTGGACCGATCGCTTGCGACCGGTTAGGGCGTCCCGAAACTTGCGAGTGGCGGCCAATGTCGACGAGCCGGTGGCTAGGACGGCTAAGCCCGGATACTCGTCTGCGACGATCTTGAGCGGGCGGCTGGGATCCTCAAGGCGATGCACCTCATCGAACACCAATACGGTGCTGGGATCGTGTCCATCGAGGAACGGCTCCGGGTCGCGGAGCAACCGGCCCGTCGAGGGCAGGTCGCAGTTCAGATAAACCGCGTCGGGCAGCATGCGGGCGAGGGTTGTCTTGCCAACCCTGCGGACTCCGGAAAGCCACACGATCGGACAGTCTGTCCATGCTCGATTGATTCGTTTCAGCCATAAGTTCCGTCGAATTGGAACCATACTTACCAATTAGACGACCAAATGGTAATTAAGGTTTCGGATGAGCACGCCAGCCACGGAGCTATCCCCTCGTACGGACCCGCCTCCTGCACGCGCCGACCGGGTGGTGGCCGTAGCGTTGCGCCGGCAATCAACGGGAAGCATGTGGACGGGATAGTGCAGGCGGCGCAGTCCCCAGCGGCGCCCTTCGATGATGACTGGCCAACGGCGTCAGGAGTCGATCAACCGGAACTCTTCAGAGTCAGCTTGCGCTGGGTCTGAACCGAGTCCTGGAGGGGCTGGCGCAGCCCGCGCTGCGGCGATGGCCCGGTCGACAAAGGCTTCGGCCGAGCCCAACCATTGGCCGGGTTCCTGCAGTGCGGCCCAGTCGACATCTGCAGGCCCGTCGCGCTGCAGGATCTCAATCAGATCCGTCCCGGTCAGGCGCGCTTGCCGGCTAGCGTTCTTGACGCGCTGGTCCGCTTCTTTGAGCGGGATGGCGGCGGCCAGCACAATCTTTGCGGCTTCGGCCAAGATCGTGCCCGACGAGGAGGCCACGTTGCGGGCCATTCGGTCTGGGTCGATCTCGAGCCCATTGAGGACATCGAGGGCAGTACGCAGGGCGCCTCCGGCGAACATAGCCATTTGTGGCAGAGTGAGCCACTCAAGCGTCCAAGCGCTGCCACCGCGCTCGTGCTCGTGAATCGCGGCCTGATGCATGGAAGCCAGCAGGGTAGCGTTGGCGCGCCCGATGGTCACTAGGATCTCCGACTTGATCGGGTTGCTCTTGTGGGGCATCGCGCTGGAGGAGCCGGCGCTGCCATCGCTGGCCTCCGCGATTTCCGTCTGGGCCAGTAGCGCCAGATCCTGGCCCATCTTGCCGAGGGATCCCGTGAGCAGTGACAGCCATCCGGCCAATTCCGCGAAGCCATCTCGTTGGGAATGCCACGGCGTGGCGGGAGCATGGAGCCCCAATTCTCGGGCAAGCTCTTCCATGACCACCAAGCCCTTGCCGCGCAGCGTGCCCAACGTGCCGGCCGCGCCACCAAACTGCACCGTCATGACTCGCGGCCAGAGTTCGGCAAGTCGATGGCGGTCGCGCACCAGTGGCAGCAACCAGCCAGCCGCCTTGAGCCCAAATGTGATGGGCACAGCCTGTTGGGTCCGCGTCCGGCCTGCCATGACCGTCTTGCGATGGCGGTCAGCTTGGTCGGCAAGTGCGTCGATCAAGAGCTCCAGCCGGTAATCGAGCATCCTCAGCACGCGGGACAGGCGCGTGACCAGCGCCGTGTCTATGACGTCTTGTGCCGTCGCTCCGCAATGAACATACTGTCCGGCCGGTCCGGCGGCTTCGCGTAACTCGCGGACCAATTCTGCAACCGGATGCCCGGACAGGGGCATGCTGGTGATGAGCCCCGCCCAGTCCGGCTCGAACGCTTCTGCAGCTGACCCGATCTGGGCGGCTGATCCGGCTGGAATCACTCCGAGGCGTTCTTGTACGGTGGCTAGCGCGACTTCGAACTCGAGCATCGCCCGCACGGCAGATTCGTCGGAGAAGCAACCCGCGGTTCTAGCGTCCGCTACGAGATTGCCCAGCAGGGACGAGTCGAGTGGCGACGAGGTCACCTTGCCAGCCCTGCCCGAGCGATTCCCGCTAGGCATTTACGCGTCAAAGAACACGGTCTCATGCTCGCCCTGCAGGTGAATCGTGAAATCGTAGGCCGGCGGGCCCGGGCGGTCGCGCAGCGACGCGACCAAAGTGGTGCGCCGGGCGGGATCTACGCTGGCCAGCACAGCGTCCGCGGAGTTCTCTGCTTGCTCGTCAGAGAAGTAGATGCGCGTGAAGGCATGGTTGAGCATGCCTCGCGCGAACACGGCGACATTGATGTGCGGCGCGCCGTTGCCCGGCGGCGTGCCCGGTTTGACGGTCTGAAACCAGAATCCGCCATCGGCATGGGTGCTCGCCCTTCCAAATCCGCGAAACGCATCGGAACCGCCGGGATAGGCGCCATCATGGCCAGCCTGCCAGATTTCGATCATGGCGTCCGGCACGGGGTCGCCCGCCCCGTCGATGACCCGCCCCTCGATGCGGATCAGCGTGCCGGGTGTGCTCTGGTCAGCCAATTGACCGCCCACGATTGGAGCATAGCCAGACCCGTCCGGGGTCAAGGCATGGGAGAAGAACGGGCCGACAGTCTGCGATGGTGTCTGGGACGGCATGGCCTCAGGGCTCCAGCGGGGTTGCTTGCGGCCCGCGCAAGACGATGTCGAACGCAAAGCCCAGTGCCCATTCGGGCTTGGTCAGGTCTGTCGAGAACTGTGCTACGAGCCGCTGGCGAGCGGCCGCGTCGGCCGTGGCGTTGAAGATCGGATCCAGCGGCAGCAATGGATCTCCGGGAAAGTACATCTGAGTGACAAGCCGTTGGACGAATGCCGTGCCGAAGACCGAGAAATGGATATGTGCCGGTCTCCACGCATTCGGATGGTTGCGCCACGGATACGCCCCGGGGCGGACGGTGGTGAAGCAGTAGCGGCCTGCGCTATCAGTCAGCGCCCTGCCAGCACCGAGGAAGTTGGGGTCCAGGGGGGCATCGTGCTGGTCTTGGGAATGCACGTAACGACCCGCTGCATTCGCTTGCCAGACTTCGACCAGGGCGTTTGGAATCGCACTTCCACTCTCGTCGAGGAGGCGTCCGGCCACGACGATACGCTCGCCGATCGCCTCGCCGTCCCGGATCGCATTGCGGGTCAGGTCGGCATCTTGTGCGGCCACCTTCCCATGCCCGAATACCGGGGCGGTCAACTCAGACAGCGATTGTGCCAGCGGAACGAGGGGGCGCTGCTGCGAGCGAAGCAGTGTCGACTTGTAGCCTGCATGCGATTGGCGCGGCTGCGAAGACCAATCGCGGGGGTTGAGGATCCGCTCGGGGGTCATTCCGCACCTGCTTGCGCGTCGAATTCTGCCAATGCGCGTCGGGCTGCCGCAAACGCCCTGTTTGCCGCCGGAACGCCGGCGTATACGGCTACGTGCAATAGCGCTTCTGCGATTTCGCTGCTCTGCGCCCCTGTCCGTCGGGCGGCTTTCACGTGCATTTCTAATTCGCCGTAGTGGCCCAGAGCCCCCAAAAGGGCGATGGTCACGAGGGACCGCGTTCTGTGGTCGAGCTGCGGCCGCGACCAGACCGAACCCCAGGCGGATTCGGTAATGAAGCGCTGGAATGCTTCGTCGAAGTCCGTCTTGCTCGCTTCCGCACGCTCGACATGGGCGTCGCCCAAGACTTGCCGCCGGATGCGCATACCCTGCGCGTGCAGATCGTCAGTGTTCAATGCGGCTCTCCAAGATCTTTCCCTGCACCTAGGCCGGACATCTTTCCGGAGGAGCGGGCATGCGGCGTCCACTCGCTGTAAGCTCTTTAGAAACAATTACTTAAGAGCCTATGAAAGCAACGCTACATGCTTGCACAGTGTACCACAGGGGATGTGTCGGCCAAAGGCCATCGCAAGGTGTCTGATTCCGGCTTCGAGCAATCCAAGCGACAGAGTTGAGGAACAACTAACTGCCCCTCAGATCCGCCTGCCCGTCCTTGGCAGCGCAGTGGCGAACGGGCGGACGGTTGCGAGAGGCAGTGCTGCGACTTAGAACTCGAGGCGCAGCCCCATTTGCATGATTCTCGGTCCCGTCAGCGTATTGATCTCGCCGGCGGTCCCGCTGATGATCCGCCCGACAGGATTGGTGAGGTTGGCGTGGTTCATCGCGTTGAACATCTCCCACCTGTATTGCAGCTTCACGTTTTCCGAGACTTCGAAATTCTTGAACAATCCGAGATCCAAGTTCCAGTCGCCCGGGCTGATCATTGTATTGCGGCCCAAGTCTCCGAAATATCCACGGTCCGGCAGGGCGTACGCACCCACGTTGTACCAGGTCCCGCCATCGACGATGTTGTTCCTGCTGCGATTGACTCCCGAGAGGGGATCCCCGACAAGGTTGGGTCGCTGCCCGCCTCCGATAGTCGTGCCGGCGATGTCGCGTCCGTGGAGGATATTGACCGGGTCCCCGGTCTGGGCCGAGTAGATCCCGTTCACCTGCCAGCCTCCCAGCACCCACTTGCCGGGACCTCTGCTCACCGGGGACGGGACGTCCCAGACGAACGATGCCACCATCCTGTGGGCATGGTGGAAGTTCGCAAGCGCCTTTTCGGCATCGATGTTCTCAAGGTTCTGGGGATTGAACTGGTCGTTCGTTGCGTAAAGGTCCATGGTCTTCGACCAAGTGTAGTGAGCGAGGACTGAGAACCCGCCGCTCATGCGCTTGTTGAGAGTGAACTGGAACGCGTTGTAGTTGCTGTACGCGATGGACTGGTACTCCCGGATCGCCGTAAAGTCCGAATGCGGCCGCACGTTGGGACGCCCGCTGCTGCGTGCCGGCCTGACGTTGATATCGAGCACCATCGGGAGGTTGGAAGCCTTCGAGCCGATGTACGCGACGGTCGCCAGGATCCTGTAGGGCAGTTCCTGCTGGATATTCACGTTCCATTGCTGGTTGTAGCCAGCGACCAGGTTCGGGTTGACGCTCCTTCCGAACAGGATCGGCGTCACGAAGTTGAATGCGCTTCGCTCGTCAGCCGTTCGCGGTGGACTGAACGGGAACGGATTGACGCGTCCGCGGAACGGCTCGTCGAACGTGGCCCCGGTCGAGTTGAGGTCCGCCTGTCGCCTGTCGAACTGCATGGAGAATGGGGGGTTGTTGACGAACTGGCTGAGCGAGTGGAATGGCGGCATGTCGTAGAACAGGCCGTATCCCACGCGGACCGCCGTCTTGGCGTCGGCTGTGGGCTGCCAGGCAATGCCGATGCGGGGGGCGAAGTTGTTCCAGTCTTTCGGCGCGCCGCCCCGCGGAATGTCCGGGTCGGACGCGTACAGGAGCCCAGGCGGGGCTTGCGGATAGGAAGGCGATTGCTTGCCCGGAATGAACACGGACAACTCGTCGTCGGTCGAGTAAAACTGGTGATAGGGCTCCCAGCGAAGCCCCATGCTGATCGTGAGGTTCGGCAGTGCCTTCCAGTCGTCCTGGAAATACAGGTTCGATCCGATGTTGCGGATGCGGTTGATGCGCAGCGAACCCATGACGAAACGGGACGGGAACCCGAGGAAGAAATCTCCCAGCGCGTTGCCGCTGCGGTTCCCGTTGAAAGTGAACTGTGGGTCAACCCGGTTGTTGGTCAGCCGGTCGCTCTTGGACCGGCGGTAGTCCCCGCCGAACTTGATCATGTGGGCACCGCGGGTCCACGACCAGTCATAGACGGCATGGTAGGTCTGGCGATCGGTGTCGAGCACGTTGACTTGACCGAGATTCCAAAAACCTTGGACCCTGCCGCGCCACGTGACAGCCTGCTCGTCTGGACTGAACGGCGCGGCCCGTACCGCATTGACACCGAGGGTTTCATAGGTCGCGACTTGGCCGTCGAACATGATCGGGTTCCCGCCGCGCAGCTGGTCGACCTCGTTCCACGTGAACCTGCCGACGCCCAGCAGCGTTGGGGAGATCGTCCATGTGTGGGAGCCCTGCAGGTTCCAATTCTTGAAACCCTCGTTCTGGGTCAGGGTCGGCACGTTGGCCGCCCGGAACCTGTCATCGACATTCCGGAACAATCGGAACGTTCCTCGCTGCTTGTCCGTGACTTGGTGGTCGACCCTCGCGATGTGCTGGTCGCGGTCCGGGTTGTCAGGCCGGTTGAAGCCGATTCGTCCCAGCAGCGTGCCGTCGCCTCGGGTGTTCACAACGTTCGCATTGGGGATCAGGGCTTGGAGGTAGTTCGGGGCGACATGGTTCCAGCGGGGCATGGGAATGACGGAGTTGGGGAAAGCTCCCCCGGTGTCGGGGTCATTCGGAGCGTTGCGGGACTTGGAGAAATCGGCTCCGCGCTCGAGATCCGTCGCCACATTGTGAAGGAACGCCTGAGCTTGCCGTGTCCGTGTCCCCTCGAAGGCATAGAAGAAGAAGGCCCGATTCTTGGCGATTGGGCCTCCGAGCGTCGCGCCGAACTGGTTTCGGCGCAGTTTGCCCTTCTTCACGCCCGTCCGGTTGGCGTCGAAGCTGGTCGCGTCTAGCACGTCGTTTCGCAGGAAGTTGAAGGCACTGCCGTGAAACTCGTTCGTTCCGGACTTGGTGACCGCGTTGATCACCCCGCCCATCGCTCCGCCGTGCTCGGCCGAGAAATTCTGCGTCTGGATGCTGAACTCTTCCAGCGAATCGGGATTGGGCACGATCATCGGTGCGCCGCCCTGATGATCGTTGTTGTCGCCGCCGTCGAGCATGTAGTTGTTGGACTGCGCCCGAGCGCCGTTGACGCTGAACGCTCCGAACTGCGAAATGACACCGCCGGGCCCAGTGTTAACGCCCGGAACGAGCATGATCAGCTGGATCGGGTTCCGGCCGTTCAAGGGCAGTTCCGTAATGCGGCGTTCGTCGATGATCTCCGTCAGGGTGGCGTTCGAGGTCTCGACCTGAGCGACCGCACCCTCGACGGTTACAACTTCGGTCACCTGGCCGATCTCCAACGTTGCGGTCACTTGGCGGCTCTGGTCCGCGGTAAGGCGGAACGTACCTGACGAGAACGTGCGGAATCCCTCGCTCCGCACTTCCACGCGATAGGTTCCGACTGGTGTCCGGGGAAAGTTGAAACGTCCCTGGGCATCCGATTGTCCAGGCTGTTCGATGCCTGTCAGTTCGTTGATAGCCAATACGTCCGCCCCAGGAATGACGGCGCCGGACCCGTCCTGGGCTACTCCGTGGATCAGGCCTGTGGCCTGCCCGAACGCACCGACGGTGATGAGAAGCCCCGCGAAAAGGACTGAGGCTGTGGTTCTGAACGACATAGCTACCTCCCTCGGTCTCCAGTTGCCTTCACAGGCCCGTGGCAACGACGGATCCGCCAAGGCGAATGACCGTCAGGATCAGCACGCTCGAGTACCCCTCGGCCTGGCAATTCTCGTCAGATTCCAACTGCCCCGAGGCAATTGGCGCCACCACCACAAGCATTTGGTGTCTGCAGGGTATCACTCGCCGGGCGAAAAGTGGTCGGCGGGAAGCAACTTGTTGACATCTTGAACCGCGACGAGCCCTACGTAGCGATGCAAGAGGAGTAACGCATTGTTCGTTGTGTTGTTAGGAACAAACGTCCTCATGTACGCCGCCGACAAGAGTGGTCTGAAGAGGTGCGTCGGGATCAAGTCCGAGGTACCTTGCTTGGAGCCTGTGCTACGAGTTCCGGCCAGTGACCGCGCATGCGGGCACACTCCAATCACCATGGACCGGGCAGCCGGTCCATCGCTGTCTTTCTGAAGCAGGCATGACCGGGGCCTATCGGTTGCAACCCCGCTTCACTGAGAAATTCTGGAGCAGACCTTGACCGAATTGCCCAACCTTCGAGGAAGCAGGATGCACGATCGTCACAGGGCCGTGCTGATGCGCGAGCACTGTGTGACCGGATTTGCACCCACCGCAGTGATTTTCGTCAACTCCCGGTCTTTACGGTCATTGATCCATTGCAACGGCTGAGAGGCCGACAATAGCCAATCCAGGTGCTCCAAAAGAAATGACCGACGCCGCGCTGCGTTTCGACCCGATCACCGAGGCAGCGAGATGAGAAAACTCGATCCACCACGATCATCTATCGACGCTGAATCCGTTGGAAGACGCGGCCGGTATGCAACTTGAAGAACTTCAGCCTAAGCATGCGATTGAGGGCGTCTACCCTGACGGGCCGGTGACCGTACTGTCTGTCCAGTGGTACGGTTCGGAAGCACTGGAACTCACCTATAAGACACCTTCGGGTGCCATTGCGAGCGACTTGCTCTGCCGGGATGACGAAGACTGCTTGAGGATCCTCTCAGACGGGAGACCTTGGATCTTCGATGGTGATGGGGCATCGTTCGGCCCCGCCTCCGAATCAGGAGGTATCCGTCTCGAATGACTATTCCCTCTGCTATGGGCTGGCGGGGACGGGGAGGGCCCAAGGTATCTCTGGAGACTGTCCTTACCCGCGGAACAGCTGGGCGATGGCGGCTGCGACCAAGGCCGCGAAGCCGAGGCCCATCAGCCAGCGCTGCATCGTCAGCTCCGAGCGCATCGCGTCCAGCTTGGACTCGAAGCGGGCAATTAGGTTGGTCGAGGCCATTTCGCGAATCCCTCCAAATAGTGTAAACGCTTCCTCCGGTGTGAGTCCCGTCTTGCAGAGCAGCTCGAAGATGCGATCCTCGCTGGGTGGCTGTGTGTCGGCGGGCATGGGGCAATTCTAGCGCGGGCGTCCGCAGACTGGTTCTACTCGCGGAACAGTTGAGCGATGGCGGCTGCGACCAAGGCCGCGAAGCCGAGGCCCATCAGCCAGCGCAGCATGGTCAGCTCCGAGCGGATCGCCTGCAGCTGCGCGTCCATCCTAGACTCGAAGCGGTCAATTGGGTTAGTCGAAGCCACCTCCCGAATCCCTCCGAATAGTGTAAACGCTACCGTGGGTGTGAGCCGGTGTTGCATAGCAGTTCGAAGATACGATCCTCGCTGGGCGGAGGTCTGTCGGCAGGCATGAGGCAATCTAGCGTGAGCGTCAGGAGACTGGCCTCACCCGCGAAACAGCTGGGCGATGGCGGCGGCCACCAAGGCCGCGAAGCCGAGGCCCATCAGGCAGCGCAGAACACGCAGTTCTGAGCACAGGTCCGAGTGTATTGCGTCCAGCTTGGACTCGAAGCGGGCAATTGGGTTAGGCGAGGCCATCTCTCGGATGCTTCCCAATAGCGTAGACGTTTCCAAGGGGCTTGAGTCCGGTCTTGCAAAGGAGTGCGAAGATGCGGTCCCCGCCTTGCGGAAGTATGTCGGCACGCCTGATGTTCTATTGGGCGGCTCGAAAACGACCAACGTGGCCAGTGAGCCTAACATCTGGCCAAGTATCGACCAATTGCCGACCCCCACTCCGAAGAGTCAAAAAAGCTCGGGTATGTCAATCTAGTGTGTGGCCGGCCTCATGCAGAGGCTGCTTTTCGTGCCAACCTTTTGCTGTTCGGAACGGCAACAGTCCGTGCAGAATGCTGTGCAAGCAACGTCGGAGCGCGAGGCCAGCTATGCAACTTGAAGAACTTCAGCCCCAGTGTGCCGTCGAGGGCGTCTACCCTGATGGTCCGGTGACTGTACTGTCTGTTCAGTGGTACGGTTCGGAAGCACTGGAGCTCACCTATAAGACTCCTTTCGGTGTCACCGCCAGCGACTTGCTCTACCGCGAGGACGAAGACCGCTTGAGGATCCTCGCTGAGGGTCGTCCTTGGAGCTTTGATGGTGATGGGGCGTTGTTCCGGCTCGCCTCCGAAGCGAGACGGATCCGCCTCGCGTACCTGTTCGATCCGGTCTTGGCGGTACACACTTCGCAGGTCGAGCCGCTGCCCCATCAGATCACGGCCGTCTACCAAGAGATGTTGCCGCGGCAGCCGTTGCGCTTTCTTCTTGCGGATGACCCTGGTGCTGGAAAGACCATCATGGCGGGGCTCCTGATCAAGGAGCTGATCGCTCGGGGCGATCTGGAGCGGTGCTTGATCGTTTGTCCCGGCAGCTTGGCCGAACAATGGCGAGACGAACTCTACAATCGATTCCAGCTCCCATTCGAAATCCTGACCAACGACAAGCTTCGCGCGGCTCACACAGGGAATTGGTTCCTAGAGGCGCGACTGGTGATCGCCCGGCTCGACAAGCTCTCTCGCGACGAAGACGTCCAGCTCAAACTCCAAGCCCCCGATGCGGCTTGGGATCTTGTGGTTTGCGACGAAGCCCACAAGATGTCAGCGACCTACTTTGGCGGCGAGATCAAGTACACCAAGCGTTATCGACTGGGGCAGCTTCTCTCGAAGCGCACAAGGAATTTCCTATTGATGACGGCGACGCCCCACAACGGAAAGGAAGAGGACTTCCAGCTATTTATGGGGCTGCTCGACCCGGACAGGTTCGAAGGTCGATTTCGCGATGGCGTCCATGTCGCTGACGCTTCTGATCTGATGCGGCGGATGGTCAAGGAGCGTCTTCTGAAGTTCGACGGGAAGCCGCTGTTTCCGGAGCGGATCGCGCACACAATCCCTTACAAGCTCTCGGACCGAGAGGCAGACTTATACGAATCTGTCACAACTTATGTCCGCGAAGAGTTCGACCGAGCCGAGGCTCTCCAGAACGCCAAGGGCTCGAGCGCAGTCGGGTTCGCACTCACGATTCTTCAGCGAAGGCTAGCGTCGTCGCCAGCGGCAATCTATCGGTCGTTGAGCCGAAGACGCGAGCGCCTCAAGAGCCGCTTAGAGGATTTCGAGTCGCTGAGGCGGGGAGAATCCGCACGGTCAGGACTAGGCATACGAATCTTGGACTTCGATGTCGAAGAGATTGATGATCTGGAGGATGCTCCGGCAGAGGAAGTCGAAGAAATCCAAGATCAACTTATTGACGCGGCCACAGCAGCGAAGTCCATTGTTGAACTGAAGGCCGAACTCGAGACACTCAAGCGCCTGGAAGCCCTTGCACTCGGAGTGTTGCGCAGCGGCGGTGATGCCAAGTGGCAGCAGTTGGCGAGTCTTGTTGCGCAAATCTTGGTGGGGCACGATCGCGCAGACAGCACCGCAGCGTCCCCTAGTGGCGGGCTAAATGTGCCAATCCCCGACCTGAAAACCGCTGGCACTCGGAAACTCGTCATCTTCACGGAGCATCGGGACACGCTCGGATACCTGAGCGAGCGCATAAGGACATTGATCGGACGCGAGTCCTCGGTGGTTGTAATTGACGGTAGCGTGGGGCGCGACCAGCGCCTCGCCGCTCAGGAAGCCTTTCGACACGATCCGAATGTCCAGGTCTTGCTCGCCACGGACGCGGCAGGCGAGGGCATCAATTTGCAGCGCGCCCACCTGATGGTGAATTACGATCTGCCGTGGAATCCCAATCGGCTTGAGCAGCGCTTCGGTCGAATCCACCGGATCGGTCAGACAGAGGTATGCCATCTCTGGAACCTAGTAGCGGACGACACCCGAGAAGGCGACGTCTATGCACGGCTACTCGAGAAGCTCGACCTCGCACGGGAGGCCTTGGGAGGGCAGGTCTTCGATGTTCTCGGCAAGCTGGAGTTTCAGGGGAAGCCACTTCGAGAGTTGCTGCTCGAAGCGATTCGTTACGGCGAGCGTCCAGAAGTCCGAGATTGGCTCAACACTGCGCTCGACAACGCGCTTGACGTTGACCAGATCACGGACCTGCTGGAAGAAGGGCAAATAGCGGTCCAAGCGATGGACGCGACTCGCCTGCGGCGAGTGAGAGAGGACATGGAAAGAGCCGAGGCGCGCAGGCTGCAACCACACTACATCGAATCGTTCTTCTTGGAAGCGTACAAGCGCCTAGGCGGTACCGCTAGGCAGCGGGAGGCGCGCCGATACCAAGTTACGCACGTTCCGGCCCACATCCGTACCCGCCATCTAGCGACCGCTACTGGCGAGCCAATCTTATCCCGCTACGAGCGAATTGCGTTCGATAAGGAGCTTGTGGCCGCTCCCGGGCGACCACCTGCAAGCTTCGTGTGTCCGGGACATCCATTGCTGGAAAGTGTCGTCGACCTGACTCTCGACCAGCATCGAGACTTGCTCAAGCGCGGGGCAACGCTCGTCGACGACCGGGACCATGGCACCAGCCCGCGGGTGCTCTTCTTCGTTGAGCATGCGCTTCGAGACGGGAGCATCACAGATTCGGGGGAACGGCGGATTATCTCCAAGCGCGTACTCTACATCGAGATCCAAGCCGACGGAGCAATGAATCATCTGCATTACGCTCCATACCTCGACTATCGCCCTCTGACGGACGACGAGCCTTCAGCCGAAGAGATCCTTGAGCATTCCGAATGCGCTTGGATTAGCAAGAAACTGGAACAGCAGGCCCAGGCTCATGCCGTCTCGCACGCAGTGCCCGCGCACTTGAGTGAAGTACGGAGAGCACGGCTGGAATTGATTGACAAGACCGAGGCAGCGGTCAAGAGCCGCCTGACCAAGGAGATCAACTATTGGGACCGTCGCGCAGACGAACTCAGGGAGGCCGAGTTAGCGGACAAGACCAATGCCCGACTGAATTCAGACGAGGCTCGGAAGCGGGCAGATGCCATGCAGGTGCGTTTGGAACAGAGGCTGCAGGCGCTCCAACGAGACCGCCAAATTTCTCCGATGCCGCCGGTGGTGATCGGAGGCCTTCTGGTCGTCCCCAAAGGCCTTGTCGATTCAGTTGCGGGGCGAGATGAGATGTCACCGGTGCCTACACCTGACACTCAGGCGTCCGCTGCGAGGGCCCGCGAGGCCGTGATGGAGACTGAGCGACGCCTCGGTTTTGAGCCGACCGACCGGGAGCTTGAGAAGCTCGGCTATGATATCGAGAGCAGAGTTCCCGGAACGGGATCTTTACGATTCATTGAGGTCAAGGGTCGGGTAAGCGATGCCGATGACATCACAGTGACCCGAAACGAGATCCTGACAGCCCTAAACAAGCCCGAGCAGTTTATCCTCGCCATCGTCCTCTTTCGGGACACTCAGAGTTCGAGCGTTCACTATGTTCGGCGCCCGTTCGGGGCGGAACCGGACTTCGGGGTTACCAGCGTAAAATACAATCTCGGTGAGTTGCTGGCAAAGGCTGAGGAGCCTCGATAGCAGGCATCAGCCTCGGGGTTCTACCGAACGCCCGGTAAGGTTTAGGCCAGAGGCGGTCGCATCCCCGACAGATATCCAGAGACGGTGGTCACGAAATGGCATTGACGAATCATGAGAGGGTCGGCAAGGCGCTCGACCTTTTGAGAGCGGGCTTAGGGCCCTATGCGGAACGGGAAATACACAGTGCAGTAAACGCTCGACGGGTCGGGCCAGAGGCCCCGCGGGTATTTACAGATGACCCGAACCTTGGCAGCCGAAAGATCTCCGAATGGGATGCTGCCGGGCTTCTCAAGCTGATGTGGGAAACATGGAATCAAGTCTTCCGTGAGTCGCTTGGGCCCGCCGAGCGCAGTTTTGTTGGCGAATTACGAAATCTTCGAAATCGGTGGGCCCATCAAGAATCGTTCTCGAGTGACGACGCATATCGTGCCTTGGACACTGTAGGTCGGCTGCTGACATCCGTGTCAGCGAGCGAAGCTGCCGATGTCGAAAAAATCAAGATGGAACTCCTGCGCGTTCGCTTCGACGAGCAGGCACGGACCGAACGGCGGCGTCAGTCCAGCCTTGCAATCGGCGGAGCGATCGGGAGACTCAAGCCGTGGCGGGAGGTCGCCGTACCGCACCAAGATGTCTCCAGCGGTCAATACCATCAAGCCGAGTTCGCCGCTGATTTGTGGCAGGTGCATATCGGCGAGGCCTCCTCCGAATACCGCGATCCCGCCGAGTTCTTCCATCGCACGTACCTGACGGAGAGCCTCAAGAAGATGCTCATAGGTGCGATTCAGCGCCTCAGCGGTAGCGGCGGTGATCCCGTGGTGCATTTGCAGACGAACTTCGGAGGCGGCAAGACTCACTCAATGCTTGCGCTCTACCACTTGTTCTCTGGAGCAGCACCAAGAGAATTGGCAGGGGTTGAGTCGCTGATGGAAGAAGTCGGCGCAAAGGCCCTTCCGAGCGCTCGGCGGGTCGTCCTTGTCGGAACCAAGATTTCGCCCGGGAATCCCGACACCAAGCACGACGGTACGGTGGTTCGGACAATGTGGGGGGAATTAGCATGGCAGCTCGGCGGCCGGCCAGGATTCGAGCGGATCGCCGATGACGATAAGTGCGCCACTAGTCCAGGAGATGCTCTCAGGCACCTCCTGATTGAGTATGGTCCCGCCGTGATTCTGATTGACGAGTGGGTTGCTTACGCTCGCCAACTTCACGATAACAGCGATCTTCCCGGAGGTAGCTTCGAGACGCAATTTACGTTTGCACAGGCCCTGACCGAGGCCGCGAAAGCTGCGGGTAATTCTCTCTTGGTCATAAGTCTTCCCGTTTCGGACACCAACATAGACTCATCCCGGACGAGAGCAGATGACGTGGAAGTCGGTGGTCGGCGCGGTCGCGAGGCTTTGGAACGACTCAGAAACGTAGTTGGGCGCATCGAGTCGTCGTGGCGTCCGGCGAGCGCCGAAGAAGGGTTCGAGATCGTCCGTAGGAGGCTGTTTGAGCCGTTCACCGACCCGCACCAATTCAAGAGCCGCGACGTCGTCGCTCGCGAGTTCGCAAACCTTTATCGCACCCAACATCAAGAGTTTCCCATCGAGGTCCGAGACGGCGATTATGAGAAACGGATCGTCGCCGCGTATCCGATCCATCCAGAAGTATTTGATCGGCTATACACCGACTGGTCGGCTCTTGCGAGTTTCCAGCGGACTCGCGGAGTCTTGCGACTCATGGCAGCGGTGATTCACAGCCTCTGGGAACGGGGCGATACGAATCCGCTGATTCTTCCGGCCCATCTTGCTATCGACGATCAGCGCGTTCAGTGGGAATTGACCCGGTACTTGCCGGACACTTGGACGCCCGTCATCGAGAAGGATGTCGATGGTCCGCAGTCTCTTCCGTTGCGGATCGATGCGGAAGTTCCAAATCTCGGAAAACTAAGCGCCTGTAGGCGAGTAGCGCGGGCGATCTACCTCGGATCGGCTCCGTCGGCAGGCAGTTCGCATCGGGGAGTCGAAGACCGTCGGATCAAGCTGGGTTCTGTCTTGCCGGGGGAGTCGCCGTCAGTGTTTGGCGACGCACTGCGCCGCATGGCGGCGAGGGCCACCTATCTCTACCAAGACGGCCCACGCTATTGGTATGACACGCGCGCCACCGTAACAAAGCTAGCGGAGGACAAGGCTGCGCAACTTGAACAGGATCCTGATCGAGTTCGCCAAGCGATCAAGGGAGTGCTTGACGAGGACTTGCGCCAGACGGGAGGATTCGAGCGGATACATACCGCTCCTTCCTCAGAGCACGACGTGCCGGATCGGAGAGATACCCGCTTGGTGGTCCTAGGCACTGACCATCCGCATCAAAAGGGAGCGGAATCGTCAGCAGTGAAGGCCGCGTCCTCGCTTCTTGAGTCGCGAGGAAATGCCCCTCGCATCTTCCGCAACACGCTGGTCTTTCTTGCGCCGGACCAGACTAGGCTTCAAGACTTGAACGATGCTATTCGCCGACATCTCGCATGGGAGGAGATTGTCACGGACAAGGAGTCTCTCGACCTCTCGCCACATCAAGTCAAACAGGCCGAAACCCAACGGAAAGCGGCGGCCGATACTGTCAAGGCCCGGCTGCCAGAAACTTATCGCTGGCTGCTTGTGCCTGCACAAACGAATCCGGATGATTCGGTTTCTTGGACATCCACGCAGCTCAGGGGACAGGATCCGCTTGCGGTTCAGGCCGCGGAACGGCTTGCTAGGGATGAGTGGCTCGTCAAGAGCTTGGCCGGTTCGAGCCTTCAAAGGGAACTAAACAAGATTCCCCTATGGCGCGGCGACCACGTGAGCATACGGCAGCTGGTCGATGATTTTGCGAGTTATCTGTACCTGCCCCGGCTCACGGGTCCGAATGTACTGCTCGAGGCCGTTTCGGACGGTATCGCACTTCTGACTTGGGCAGATGATTCATTTGGCTACGCGGACAGTTTCGACGAATCATCCAATCGGTATCGCGGACTGTTAGGCGGACGGGGCGTGGCCTTGACGGATGAGAACTCGGCTAGCTTGGTGGTCAAGGGCGACAAAGCGCAGCAACAGATTCGTGTGGAATCGAAGCCGCCGGAAATCCCAACAGGAGAAGACGGTACCGGTGGCGGGGTCATCAGCGACCCACCCGCTCCCATCGGCGACCCACCCTCTCCACAGAAGCCAATTCGGTTTCATGGTTCCGTGGGCCTTGACTCGACACGGCCCGGTCGAGATGCAAGCACGATAGCCGACGAAGTCATTAGTCACCTTTCGGGAATTGTGGGGGCGAAGGTTACGGTCACACTGGAGATTGAAGCCATTGTTCCTGACGGTGTGCCAGAAAACGTCGTCCGGACAGTGACGGAGAACAGCCGAACACTCAAGTTCGAAAGCCACGGGTTCGAACGAGATTGAGATGTTGGTGATCCTCTTGGAAGACGTTCGGTGTTGGCAGCAGGGATAGGTTAGCCCTCTGAGGGCTAGCAGATTCTTATTTCCGGTACCACACTGGACATTGGAGTGCGGGAGTGCCACGAGCAGCATTCTATCGAGGGAGGTCGGCTCGGGCTAGGCGAGTAGCTTGACTCGCGCAAAAGAGCACCGCGCTTCCTTTGGAATCTCTCAGACGCCGCAGATTCAGGATCTGCTGACGGCCGGTGAGGCCCCGAGTGCCACGGGTTGCTCAATGAGGACCATTCGTAGCGGGTGTATACGGCCATGCCGGGGCCGATCGCGGCCTGGGCCAGGTCGACGGGCGCGATATTGCCGGTCTGCAGCAGGCGAACCGCCTGCGGCA